>Ga0214919_10005528_pt1 | contig 17876 bp, 16 predicted proteins | sample LL1503_MetaG_FD_177994 | JGI IMG/M metagenome (GOLD analysis project Ga0214919, IMG submission 177994) | Freshwater microbial communities from Lake Lanier, Atlanta, Georgia, United States - LL-1503 | ecosystem: Environmental > Aquatic > Freshwater > Lake | place: USA: Georgia | collected...
GCACGAACTAATCGCGGTGCTCGCTCAGTTATTTGGTTATTGCCGTGGTCTAACTCTTCCTCATCCATGAGTCCGAGGTATCCAGCAACCCGCTTAAATGCATTAGCCATAGCGTAAATCTATTTGATGGGGGCTCTATTACCGAGGATTGAACTGCCAATTCGTAGATGTGTCGCACCGTAAGAAATAGCCAGTTCATAATCTCCACTCATCCCAGAGGAGAGAAAAACTGCATCTTTAAAATCGGTTAAAAAGCCTGCTTGGATTTGTTGCAATCTTGCAAAAGCTGGCTCAATCTCTCGATCAACCGGTCCGAGCGCCATTAATCCTAAAACCTTTAGATTTGGAAGAGATGAAATCTGATTTGCTAGCTCAGTCAACTTTGCTGGATCCACCCCTCCCCTAGATTCAGGTGGTTCATCCAATGAAACCTGAATAAAAATCTGCCTCGCTTTTACACTTGGTTGCTCGGAGATTATCTTGGCATATTTGAATTGATCGACAGAGTGAATAACCGAGGCCCAACTGCAAATTGATTTTAATTTATTGCTCTGAATTCCCCCTTGAAAATGCCAATTGATATCTTGCGGAAGTGCTTTGGCTTTAACACTTGCTTCCTGATCTCTGTTCTCGCCAAACTCACGTACACCTAAAGAGTAGAGGATCTCTAAATCTGAAATTGGAAAGGTTTTAGTTACAACAATTAAATTTATTTCATTTGGATTTCGGCCACTTTTTGCAGCGGCATCTGTAATTTTTTGCCTTACCTGATTTAGGTTTTCTTCAATTTCCGTCTTGCGACTCATAAATTAATCACTCCAACCTGTCTGCCACCTTCGCCATGAGCACGATATGAGAAGTACTCAGCATTCTCTTTGGTGCATATACCAATATTTGAAAGCTTAATTTCAGGTAGTTGGGAAACTAGTCCGGAATATAGATCAAGATAGTTTTGCTTGTTAAAGGTTGCTGGGTAGGCATTTGTTACTTCTGCGAAAATATCTGCGCCCACTTCGTAGCACTTACCGCAAATATGAGGCCCGACAACACCAGTTATCTTTTTTGCGCCAAGTTTTCTCATCTGCGCCACTGCATTAACTGCCACCTGATTCATTAATCCTTTTCGCCCTACATGAACTGCAGCGATCACATTGTTTGAATACAAAAGAAGTGGCAGGCAGTCAGCTACTCTCACCGCAAGCGCAATTTCTTTACTGCAGCTAACCATTGCATCAGCAACTGGCGCTGAAATTGGTTGTTCTATCACCGAAACTTGATTGCCGTGATTTTGAGTCATTATTTGAATTGGCTTTGCTACTAATTTAGATAATCTTTCAATATTGCCACTTGAAACTGGATCGGCTAAGGAACCAAATTCTCTAGCTGTAAAAAGCAGTCGAGCCATTATGGCTTCTACCGCATGAAATCAGGGATATCGATCTCATCTTCTGCAACTAGGTCTTCAAAAGTAATTCGCTTACGTGGACGATCTGAATCGCCAACATTTAAATCAAGTGCCACCGCAAGTGGATCATTAGCAGCGATCGGATCTGCTTCACCACTAATAGTTGCGGCATCAATTACCGGCATGACTACTCGCTTTGGTTGGCCACCATCAAAGCCGGCTGCAATCACAGTAACCCGAACCTCGTCCCCCAATGCATCATCAATTACCGTTCCGTAAATAATATTTGCATCTGGATGGGCAGATTTTGCCACTAGCTCAGCAGCCTCTGAAATTTCAAATAATCCAAGATCTGATCCACCAGCAATTGAAAGCAATACGCCATGTGCCCCATCAATTGATGCCTCAAGCAATGGGCTAGAGATCGCAAGTTCAGCAGCTCTAATTGATCTTGCTTCACCTCGCGCTGAACCAATTCCCATCAATGCAGATCCTGCGCCAGCCATCACACTTTTAACATCAGCAAAATCTAGATTGATTAATCCAGGAGTTGTAATCAGATCTGTAATTCCTTGAACACCAGATAGCAGAACTTGATCAGCGGTCTTAAATGCTTCCAATGCTGAGATAGATCTATCCGAAATCGCAAGCAAGCGATCATTTGGAATTACAATCAAAGTATCAACTTCAGTTCTTAAATTCTCAATACCTTCTTCAGCTTGTGCTGTTCTACGCTTACCTTCAAAGGTAAATGGTTTTGTAACAACACCAACAGTTAATGCGCCTAAATCTTTTGCAACCTTTGCAACTATCGGTGCACCACCTGTACCAGTGCCACCACCTTCACCTGCAGTAACAAAAACCATATCTGCACCACGTAACACTTCTTCAATTTCATCAATATGATCAAGCGCAGCTTGACGTCCAATCTCTGGTGCAGCGCCGGCACCTAATCCTCTAGTTAATTTTCTACCAATATCTAATTTCACATCCGCATCTGACATTAACAATGCTTGGGCATCTGTGTTGATTGCAATAAATTCAACACCTTTTAAACCGACATCAATCATTCGGTTAACAGCGTTTACTCCGCCACCGCCGATACCAACAACTTTGATAACAGCTAAATAGTTTTGCGGTGTTGCCACTTTTTGCCTCTTCCCTAGCCCTAAATCTCAAGTTGAGAGTTAAAGTTATGCTTTTCTGATTACGCAAAACTAGGCACTAGTGGCAAAGCAATCAAACACCGACACGATTTTTAATGCGTTAAATATTTGCTACTAAACCATTGAAAATATCAAAAATTAAACTCTAAAAAGCCCTTTAAAAATCAATGTTTTATTTAACAATTGGAGCTTTAGGCTCTGATAAATCAACCTGCTTTATCCCCTTATTTTCAGGCAATTTCAGTAGTGCCTGCAGAACGGAAAACTTTTGATCTATCTGATCAATACTGCCCCAATTAATTCGCACCTCTTGGCTATTGATTCTGGTATTCATCAGGATATAACCAGCCTGGGTGACAGAGATTTGATCCAAATCAGTAACTAGATAACTCAAATCTGCTGGGATTTGTTTTAAAAGCAGGGCCACATCAACAAGATCTTTTCTACTATCTCCTGCTGTTGAAACTAATGGCAGTGACTCTTGCACCTTCAATTGGTCAATAGAGGTAGGGTTAAAAATAAATCCCTCGCTATCGAAATTAACCATTGAATTGCTCTGCGTTAATGCCTTTGCCACCGCAACCCGCTCAAGGACTTGAATCTCTATCTTCTTTGCCAACCAATTACGAGATGCCTCTGCCGAAGCAATCCAATCCAAATCACTCAAAACTCTTTTCACCGACCTAATCTCAACTCGGGCCAATTTTTCACCAACTACTGGTTCTACATTCTTACTCTTAAGCTCACTTAAAATCACCGATGTTGATTCTGTGCCACTAATCTGCACCTCTTTCACCGTCAAGAATGAGGACCAACCAAGTAGGTAGGAAGCAAATGCGATAGAGGAAATAAGTAGTGTTGAGATTAAAAAGCGCCTATATCTTTTAGATAACTTGTACGCCATTGAGGTAATTAACGAGAAGCCAGCGCTTGTAAAATTGGTTCGCCTAGTGAACTCACATCTCCGGCCCCTAAAGTGATAATCACATCACCGCTTTTAGCCATAGCTACTACATCAGAGACTACTTGCAGCATCGAAGGTTCAAACTTAACCTGCTGGGAACTCATATTTTTTGCAATTAATAAAGATGAAACTCCTGGTAATGGTTTTTCACTTGCTGCATAAACCTCTAATAGGTAAGTGAAATCAGCAAATGAGAGAGCTTGCGAAAATTGATTGGCGAAAGCTGCTGTCCTTGAGTAACGATGTGGTTGAAAAATCACTAATACTCGACCCTCTTGGGCTAAATTTTTTGCTGCTTTTAAAGTAACTATTAGTTCGGTTGGATGATGGCCATAATCATCAATTACCTTTATTCCCGAAACCTCACCTTTTAGTTCAAATCGGCGTCTTGTTCCAGTAAATGAACCTAGCCCAGCTATCACCTTTTCCTCGGCTACTGCTAAAGCGCTAGCCGCAGCAAAAGCTGCCAATGCATTAAGCACGTTATGTTCACCAGCTACAGCCAGCTTTAACTCCCCTATTTTCCTGCCAGTACTTGAGATGCTTGCGGTTGAAGTTGTTGGGGCTAAGTGAATTTTCTCGATTCTAAAGTCATTTTTATCACCCTTGCCATAAAGGTGAATTTTTAGATCTTTGCGTTTAATACGTTTCAATAGGTTTTGAACTCCATCATCATCTCCACATGCAATCAGAAATCCATTAGGCTTTATTGATTCAACAAACTGCTCAAAGACTGCAAACACTTCATCTTCATTTGCAAAATGGTCAACATGATCCAACTCAATATTGGTGATAATCGCACCGGTGGGCTTATAAGCTAAAAATGAACCATCTGATTCATCTGCTTCGGCGACAAATATCGATCCACTGCCACTATGGGCGTTAGTACCTGCCGTATTAATGGTTCCGCCAATTGCAAATGAAGGATCCATCCCAGCCGATTGCAATGCAACAGTTAGCATCGCAGTTGTCGTGGTTTTACCATGTGTTCCAGCAACTGCAACTGATGTTGAATCTGACATAAGCCAAGCTAAAGCAATTGCACGTGCAGCGACTGGCACTCCCTTATCTTTGGCAGCCATCAACTCCGGATTGTTCTCACCTATCGCAGAAGAGATGATCACAAGTTCAGCGTCCCCTAAATTCCTCGCGTCATGACCAATCTCAATTTTTGCACCTAACGCTTTAAGTGAGGTTAGCATCGGTGAATCATTTTTATCCGAACCTGATATTGAAAATCCTTTTGCTAACATGATGCGGGCAATCCCACTCATGCCTGCCCCTCCCACACCAATAAAATGAATCTTAAGTTTAGAAAGCTCGGCCAATGAATAATTCAACTGAGAACTCATTTACTGCTACCTATTTTTTCAATAATCGCTTTACCTATTACTTCGCTTGCGGAAAACTCACCCCAATTTGCTGGACGATAATTACTTGCTTTGCGCCAAATTTCACTCCAATTGCTGATTAACCATCCAGAATTGAACTTATCGTCGGCAACTACTTCAGCAGCTCCTGCCGCCTGCAGATCTGATGCGTTAGCAGACTGCTCGCCATTGCCGATTGGAAGCGGAATAAGAATTGCAAACTTTCCAACTGCGGCAAGCTCTGCGCAGGTTAATGCGCCACTTCTAGCAATAATTAAATCAGCTGCATGATAGGCAGATGACATATCTTCAATATATGACAGAGGAAGATAGTTTTCAGTTGAGGTTGGCAAGGCATTGCTGCGTCCTACCGAGTGAACTACCTGAACATTTCGCTCAGTAAAGGCTGAAAGAGATTGCATGATGGCTTCATTTATATGTCTTGAACCTTGAGATCCGCCAAATACTAAAATTGTTGGTTTCTCTTTAGAAAGTTGCCATTTTTCTAACTGGTCATTTTTAATCTTTTGGGATTCAGCTACCGATAACTTGGATGAAGCGATAATTTCAGCTCTAATTGGCATTCCTGATAATCGAGCATTTCGCCATTTACCCAGCTTTAGTTTGGTTCTTGAGAAAGCTATGAAAATTTCTGACGCAAAAGCTGCACCCAAACGATTGGCCCAGCCAGGAATGGCATTTGCTTCATGAATAAATATTGGTTTACGCAAGATTGCAGCAGCTAGATAAATAGGTGGGCAGGCATAGCCCCCAAAACCAATTACCAAATCAGCCTCACGACAAATCTTTAACGCTTTGAAGGTTGCATAAATTATCTTGATCGGCCAAACAAGGGTTGAAGGGGTAACTTGTCGTGGCATTAAAACCTTTGGAATATGAATCAACTCAAATCCAGCTTTAGGTACCAATTGATTTTCTAAACCATTTTCAGTTCCGACAAAGGTTAATTGCCAATCAGGTTTTTCATTTTTTAGCCAATTGGCAACAGCTAAGGCTGGCTCGACATGGCCGGCAGTTCCACCACCTGCAAACAATATTTTGGTTTTCATCGGCTTGATTTTCTCATCCGACTGAGCTTTATACCTTCTGAAATCTCTGGAGTTCTTCGGGCGACACCTAATACATAGCCAATTGCAATTAAGTTAGCTAATAGTGATGAACCACCATAAGAAATAAGTGGCAAGGTAACGCCAATAACAGGAATCAAGGAGGTTACGGATCCAATATTTATAGTCACTTGGGCAATAAACCAACATGCCACCCCAGCAGTGGCATATCTAGAAAAATCATCTTTTGTTTTCAAAGCCACTCTTAGGATCGAATAAATCAAGGCCGCATAGAGAGTCAATACCAATAAGGTGCCAAGTAAGCCCAGCTCCTCGCCAATGACTGAAAAAATAAAATCTGTATGCGCTTCAGCTAAATTTGCCCATTTTTGTTTACTTGCTCCTAGACCACTTCCCCATAATCCTCCGCTGGCTAAGCCCATAATGCTGTGTGCAGGTTGCCATCCAGAAAACTTGTAATACTTTTCATCAAATGGATCAAATAATGCAGCAAATCTGCTCATTCGATAATTGCTACTTAAAACAAAAGCACTTCCGATAATAACTGCAAGTGTTCCTATTCCGATAAAGTGTTTCATCGGTGCACCTGAAATAAATAATATCCCGGTAAATATGATTAAAACCAAAAGCGCAGTTCCCAGATCTCGTTCAAATAAAATCAATAGCTCAACTACGAGTAAACCTGGAACAATCAATCGAAATGGCGATTTCTTGCCAGCGTATTCACCAATCCTTCGTAATTGCAAAGCACACCATAGGATAAGAAGGAGCTTGGCAAACTCTGAAGGTTGTAAAGTGAATCCAGCAATTTCAATCCAGTTTCTATTGCCATTTACATTCTTTCCTAAAAATGGGAGAAAAGGCAGCAATAGAATTACAATCGAAATTGAAAGTGCATACCTAGCAATTTTCGGCCAAACGGCTCCCTGAACCTTAAATGCCCAATAAAATGCAAAACTACCCAGACCCAAGAAGAAAAACTGACGCATAAATATTGCATAAGCATTTCCGTTTTCTTGCAGCGAGGTGACTGTTGAAGAGGATAGAACCATAGTTAAACCCAATGCGGATAGGAAAACTGTGCTCCAAATAATCAGGTAATAAGGAATTTCTGGTCTTGCCAAAATTCTTGAGTATTTCTTGATAACTAGATTGCTACTCATGTTAAACCAACTCTTTAATGGCTTGAGCGAATAGTTGGCCTCGTTCAACATATGAATCAAATTGATCCATCGATGCACATGCAGGAGCTAATAAAACCGTATCACCAGATTTTGCGCTTTTTTTCGCTTGGATTACAACATCCTTCATAAGTTGTTTAGCATCGCCATTTTGATCAACTCTTACTAATTGAGTAGTTGGTGAGTGCTGTGCGAATGCCTGGGCGATGATTTCTCGGTCTTGGCCAATAAGAATTACTGATTTAATCCGGCTTCCGGCCCTTCTGGCCAACTCATCCATACTGGCACCTTTTGCTAGGCCACCAGCAATCCAAATGACATTAAAATATGAAAGTAGCGATGCAATAGCAGCATGAGGATTGGTTGCCTTTGAATCATCAATCCAATTTATTCCATCCTTGCTAAGAACGAGCTCCATTCGGTGATGGTCTGTTGAAAAATTCTGTAAGCCATCTTTTATAGATTGGTAACTAATTCCAAGTGATAAGGCAAGTGCGGATGCAGCCAATGCATTCATGATGTTGTGAGGAACAGTGGGCGTGATATCCACTAGCTCTGATATTTCATTTGCCTCACTTGGCGAAGGAGAAAAGGCTCGGTCAATTAATAGGTTCTCCACCACCCCTAATTCACCTGGCTGCGGTGTGTCAAGAGAAAACCAAATTACTGATCCACCTTGAACTTTCGCTGATAAGACTTTGTCAGATTTATTAACAAAAGATTTTCTTGCTTGCTTAAGAAGTTTTAGCTTTGCTTGCGCATAATTATCAAAATTACCATGCCAGTCGATGTGATCCTCAGCAATGTTAAGAAGTGCTACCGACTCATATTTAGGTAATTCACTCCAATGAATTTGAAAAGATGATAACTCTAAAGCTAAGTAATCCAAAGCAGGCTCTTGAATAACTGACTCGATCACGGTTTGACCAACATTGCCACAGGCACTGCCATTGATTTTTGCACTCTTAAATATCGACTCCAGCATTTTAATCGTGGTGGTTTTGCCATTAGTTCCGGTTAACGCCACCCATTTTTGACTAGGCGCAATTACCTCTTTTATTTTCCATGCAAAATCAACCTCACCAATTATTTCAACTCCTAGATTCTTAAGCTTTAGAATTACTGGATGGTCTGCCCGCCAGCCTGGTGAGACCACCGCGAAATCAATCCCTTGTGGAATTTGGTCGATTACATTTAAATTTGAATTGGTTTTTTCATCAAATAGATATGAAGTTGCCCCAAATTTTTTTAATGCTTTATCAACGGCCTGACCTGTAACTCCTGCGCCAATGACTAAACATTTCTTTCCAGATAATTCTGAAACATAACTCATGCTAGGAAACAACCCATTGGGCATAAAAGAGGCCTAAACCTGCTGCAACCCCCAGGCTAGCAATGATCCAAAATCTGATAACGATCGTTACCTCTCCCCAGCCCATCAACTCAAAATGATGTTGTAGTGGAGCCATCTTGAAGATCCGTTTGCCACCAGAAATTTTGAAATAGGCCACTTGCAAAATAACTGATGATGTAATCAAAACAAAAATAAATCCAAGAACTACAAGAAGTAGTTGAGTTCTTAGGGTGATTGCAATTCCAGCAAGTGCTCCACCTAGCGCTAACGATCCAACATCTCCCATAAATATTTTTGCAGGAGAGGCATTCCACCATAAAAATCCACCACAAGCTCCTGCAAGTGCGGCAGCTAAAACTGCCAGATCCAATGGATCTCTAACCTCATAACATTTTAAACCCGGAGAGACTGCACAGCTTTGCCCAAACTCCCAAACGCCAATCAAAATAAATGAAGTAAACACCATCACTGCAGCTCCAGTAGCTAAACCATCTAGGCCATCAGTTAAATTCACGCCATTACTAGTTCCAAGTACCATCAAAATAACCCAAATAATTACCAGCACCATTCCAAGTTTTATTGATGTATCTCTGACGGTTGATAGATTCATGGAAATCGGTGTTAATCCATTTTTATCTGGGAATTGCAATCCAGCATATGCAAATGATCCAGCAACTAATGCTTGTCCGAGTAATTTTTGCCTTGCATTTAATCCCATGGATTTTTGCTTTGCTACCTTTAACCAGTCATCTAAGAATCCAACAAAACCCAATCCAACAATCAGGGCTATCACTAGAAGTGCTGAAGTTGTGGCTGGCACACCAGTTAGTAAATGACTTGCAAAATATCCGGTAATAGCTGCAGTAATTAAGGAAATTCCACCCATAGTAGGAGTGCCACGCTTAACATGATGAGTGGTTGGACCATCATCTCGAATAATTTGACCGTAACCTTTTTTAGCTAGCAATTTAATTAATGCTGGAGTGGCAAAAAACGCAAATATCGCAGAAATGGCTCCTGAAAGTAATATGCCTTTCACTTCTGATCTCCAATCAGTTTGGCCTTAATCGCATTTGCTAAATCTTCAAACCTCTCTGAGCGCGATGCTTTCAACAAAATTACATCTCCAACAGAAAGATTATCGACTAACTGTAAAACAGAATCAGGGTTTGGGCAGTTATGTAGGAGCATATGTTCAGAATCAGATAGATTCTCAATCTCTTTATAAAGATCAGTGGCCACAGCCAGTAAGTGGTCAACGCCTATCTCTCGAGAGTATGCAGTAACCTCGCTGTGGCCTGCTGCCTCAGCAGCTCCTAATTCATGCATTTTGCCAAGAATTGCCCAACTAGCCCCGCCACTTTCCTGACTTAACAAAACCAAAGTTTTTAAAGCAGCCTTCATGCTCTCCGGATTGGCGTTGTAATAATCATGAATTAAATGAATGCCGTTGATCTCCTCTATTTGCATCCGCCATTTACTATCCAAAGCTGCAGTTGTTAAACCCACTGCAATATTTTCATTAACAACTCCTAAAGCAAAAGCTGCAGCAGCGGCAGCAAGTGCGTTAGGAACTTGGTGTTCACCTAAAACCTGCAAAGAAACTGGATTTCTACCGGCTGGTGTAACCAAATCAAAGTGGGCATATCCACCATGCATCTCTAAATCAGCAGCCCTAATATTTTGATTATCTCCGAACAAAACTTTTTTTAACTCCAAAGAATCTGCCATTTTCGGCGTGTAAGCATCATAGCTTCCCAGCACCGCAGTTGAATTAGCTGGCAAATTTATTATTAATTCTGCCTTTGTCTTAGCGATAGCTTCAACTGAGCCAAATTCACCAATGTGTGCAGTGCCTACCACTAGTACTACTCCGACATTTGGTTTTGCTATTTTTGTTAACTTTGCAATGTCGCCAGAATGTCTTGCGCCCATCTCCAAAATACAAAATTTAGTTTGTTGACTGCAGCGCAAGAGAGTCAGTGGTACTCCAATATCGGTATTAAAGTTACCGGCTGTCGCCACAGTTTCACCTTCAAGTTTAAGAATTGAGTCTAAGAACTCTTTTGTTGTGGTCTTGCCTTGCGAGCCAGTAATACCAACGATTTTCAACTCAGGTAATTTTGATCGAAGGTAGATTGCTAAATCAATTAAAGCTTTACCAGTATCAGTAACTAAAACGTGTGGCTCTGCAACAGGTTTGCTAACTAAAGCAAACTTGGCTCCTAGATTAATTGCTTCTGTGACAAAATCATGCCCGTCTACCTGTTCGCCTTTAAAGGCGACAAAAAATGAATTCTTTGTTGCATTTTTTGAGTTAATAACCGGCACTTGATCGATCATTGTCGATTCGGAGATTTCATGAAGTTGACCTGAAACTATTTTCGCAAATTCACCTGCTGTAATTTTTAGCATCAACGGGCCAATCGTCTGATTGACTCAGCTAATTCAATGCGATCATCAAAGGGTGTAACTACTGAATTTACCTCTTGCCCACTCTCATGCCCCTTACCCATCAACAAAACCACATCACCACTTTGAGCATTTTTAACCGCTAAATCAATTGCATTTTTTCGATCTATCTCGACCAATCCTTTTTTACCAAGATCAATACCTGCAGTCATCTGGTTCAAAATAGCCTTAGCCGATTCACTCCTTGGATTATCGCTAGTAAATATTGCTAGATCACATCCATTAAATAGCGCCTGACCCATTACTGAGCGCTTACTTGCATCTCTATCTCCGCCACAGCCAAGAACTCCAATTATCTTTCCACTAGTTACTGATTTTACAGTTGCAATTACTCGTTCGACGGCATCTGGCGTATGGGCATAATCAACTAGGGCGGTAAATTTCTGACCGGCGTTAACACTCTCCAGCCTGCCAGGCACACTTTGTAATTTGCTTATTGTGGGTGCAATTTTATCTAATGATAAACCTGCAGAATTAACAATCGCAACTGCTAGAAGTAGATTATCTAAATTGTAATCTCCAAGTAATGCAAAGTTTTCACTCAAGCTCTCACCTGATTTACTCTTAATCTCAACTTGGTACATCCCATTTTTAATCTCGGCTTTTGCCAAATACCAATCAGCGGTTAAGTCTTTACGCGATACTGTCACAACTGGAATTTTTACTTGCTTCAATAATCTCTTTCCATATGCATCATCAATATTGATTACTGCCCCTTTTGCATACTCTGATGCAAATAGATTCGCTTTTGCTTGAAAGTAATTTTCCATACTCAGGTGATAATCCAAATGATCTTGAGTTAGGTTCGAAAAAGCTACAACCTCATATTTAGCGCCTTTAATGCGGCCTTGATCAATCGCATGGCTACTAACCTCCATTGCAAGATTTTTGCACCCTTGCTCAACCATGGCCGCGGCAATTGCCTGCAGATCATCAGCTTCAGGTGTGGTTCGCGCACTTTCTAATTTCTCATCCGCTATCTCAACACCAAGTGTCCCAATTAAGCCTGACTTAATTGAATTCAGTTGCCAGATTTGTTTTACTAAATTTGCTGTGGTTGTCTTTCCATTGGTGCCAGTAATTCCTATTGCTTTCAAGCTTTTAAATGGTTGTCCATACAACCAAGCAGAGATTGAACCAACAACCTCTCGTGGGTTTGGGTGTATGAAGGATGGAATTGAAGTTTCAATCTTTTTATCACTTAAAACCGCAACTGCGCCATTACTTATCGCCTGCTGTAAATATGAAATACCATGTGTATTAGCTCCAGCAAATGCAATAAAAAGATCTCCTGGTACTACTTTTTGCGCATTAATTGAAACCCCACTAATAACAACCTGCTGATTAAATATCTTTGAATCAAACTCCATTAAAGATTTTGCCATAGATGAGCTAGGAATTATTCTCATGACTAGGCACCAGCCTTGTCATTCTTACTCTTTGAAGATTTGAGTGCAGCTTCAGTTAATGTGAATGTCGTTTTAGGTTCGGTGGTTGGCTGCACCCGCTCACTTTGCAGAACAAAGCTCATAACCTTCTTAAATACTGGACCAGCGAGAACCCCACCCCAATGCATGCCTTTTGGATCTTGGATGGTCACACTGATTACATACTTAGGTGCATCTGCTGGTGCAAAGCCAATAAAGGATGCGGTGTAGCCGCTATAACATTTACAAGCAGAGTTAAATCGATTTGCAGTTCCAGTCTTTCCAGCAATTCGATAACCTGAAATAGCCGCACTTGGCGCAGTTCCATTACTAGAAACCACACTCTCCATCATCGCTCGCATATCTGTTGCAGTTTGTGAGCTAAGAACTCGAATTGAATCATTTGGTTTAGCAGGTGTGTACTTGCCGCTTTCATCAACAACGCCAGCAAGAATTGAAGGTGAAACCCGTACGCCATCATTTGCAATTGTTGCAAATACGGAGGTCGCTTGCATGGCTGTTAGTGAATAACCTTGACCAAATGCAATTGTTGGAAGAGAGGTACCAGACCAGTTTTTAACTGGATGCAAAATTCCAGCTGATTCACCTGGTAGTTTTGAATTAGTGCTCTCACCGATACCAAACTTTCGAAGGTAATCATATAAAACATCTTTACCCAGTTTTTGTCCGATTTGGATTGAACCAGTATTACTTGATACCGCTAATAAACCAGCGGTAGTTAATCGCTGGGTTGGGTGTTTTTCATGATCATGGAAATATTGGTCTGCCACCTTCATCTTGTAAGGGATGGTGAAAACTGATTCTGGTGAAACTAATCCTTCTTCTAGCGCAGCTGCAACAGTAATAACCTTTCCAGTTGAGCCAGGTTCATAAACCTCTTGCACCGCTGGGTTCTTTAACTTCTCTAAAGTTATTGAACTTGGAACACTTGGGTCGAAGGTTGGCGCACTGGCTTGGGCCAAGATGGCGCCAGTTTTCGGATCCATCACAATCACAGTTCCAGATTGAGCTCGTGATGCTGATACCGCTTGGCTAATCGCATTTTGAGCTACCCACTGAACATCTCGATCAATTGTTAACCGAACACTTGTGCCAGATTTTGCTTCAACACTTACTCGCTCTGATCCTGGAATTATATTTCCTCGGCCATTGGCATAGACATACTTTCCATTTACCCCAGATAGCAGGCCATTTAAACTGCTTTCAATTCCAGATGCACCAAAGCCTTGATCATTAATAATTCCAACTAATGAGGATGTTAACTTCCCACTTGGATAATCTCGTATATAGCTTCGCTCTGGCACAAAGCCACCGATTCGCTTACTAATGCCTTCTTTAGTTTTTAACACTTGACTGTTATAGGCGCCAATTGCTTCATAAACCTGTCGCCATTTGTCAGGCGTAATATCTTTAGCGATTAAAACATATCTTCGATCACCAGTTAATTGCGGTGCTAACTGCGCTGGGCTCATCCCTAAAATTGGTGCTACTACCTGTGCTGCTGCAATTGGATCATTAACTACCGTTTGATCAACTGCGATGTTCATAGCCGAAATTGATCTGGCAAGCTCAACCCCATTAATGTCATAGATAGTTCCTCTAGGCGCTAGCAATGTGGCCGACTTACTTAATTCAGTATCAGCTTTTTCCACATATCCATTTGCTCTAATTGCTTGAATTTCAATCAGGCGCAGTCCAAAGAGCAAGAAGATAACAATTGCAATAGCCACAATTTTTCGAATTCGATCCTGTACAAGTAATTGTTGGTTCATCACTTACCCACCGACATGTCTAAAAATCTTGGATTACTAGATGCCACCATGCCTAGTTCACTAGCACTTTGCGCCAACTTATCTGGTGAAGATTTTGCCGCCACCTCTTGTAAGATCGCTTCACGTTGATCTGTTAGTAGTTGAGCTTGCTGCTTTAGCTCTGACAGTTCAAATGCATCCCGTGCGAGCGCGGTATTAATCACCAGCAGCGACAACAAGCTAGCGGTAAATATTGTTGCAAGGAAAACCACAAAGGTTCGATCATTTGCAACCTCACCATTTTTTATCTCTGGCGCTAATCGTAAAACCGCTTTATTGGTCTGGGCTTTAACAATTTTGGTGGAGATCCTAATTGCCGGGGCTAATTCAAATATCGCCATTAAGAAATCCTTCGCTCAATAGCGCGCAAGCGCATAGATTGGGAACGTGGATTGCTTAACTGCTCTGCATCAGTTGCTGCGGTGCTACCACTATGCAGTAATTCAAATGAGGCAGCTGAGTTTGGTAGTTCAACTGGAAGCCCTAGTGGGGTATTTGATTTAGTCGCTTGAGTGAAAAAACTTTTAACAATTCGATCCTCCAGCGATTGATAACTCATCACGACCAGTCGAGCTCCAACAGCTAAAGCATCTAAAGCTGCCGGTATGGCCCTTTCAAGGATCGCTAACTCTTGATTAACCTCAATGCGTAGTGCTTGAAAGGTTCGCTTTGCTGGGTTTCCGCCGGTGCGACGAGCTGGGGCTGGAATTGAATCCTTAACAATCGCAACTAAATCTGTGGTGGTATTTAAGGTGCCAGTATTTCTTGCCTTAATAATGTTTTCTGCAATCTTGCTTGCAAACTTCTCTTCACCATAATTTTGCAGAATTTTTGCTAACTGACCATGTGAGTAAGTGTTAAGAATTATGGATGCGGTAAGTGGCTTGCTTTGATCCATTCGCATATCAAGGGGGGCCTGCTGGGAGTAGGAAAAACCTCGCTCTGCAATATCTAACTGCATCGATGAAACACCTAAATCAAAGAGAATGCCATCAACCTTTGAAACCCCGGCATTATCTAGTGCTAATTTAATTTGATCATAAGTTGCATGCGTAATGCTTACACGATCAGAGAAAGCAGCTAGGTTGCTTTGCGCAATCTTGATCGCAGCTTGATCACGATCAATTCCAATCAAGTGTAAATTAGGAAATTGTTGTAAAAATACCTTGGCATGCCCACCAAGTCCTAAAGTGGCATCTAGTAGATATGGCTTTGATTTATTAGCAAATGCTGGGGAGAGCAAATCAACGCACTGATCAAGTGCAACTGGAATGTGTGCTAGATCTGCACTCATTTTTCTCTCCTCCCCCTACTTAACTTTTTTATTGCTTTTCTTTTTCTTTTTTTACCTACTACCTCACTTATCTACTTAGGTCACCGCCGCTCGACGGATCATCTTCAAATAACACGCGGCACCGGGGAAGTGGCGCCGCGAATCTTTATGAGGGGCGGTGGCCTAAATAGATAATTGATTGGATTTAAAACAATCCAGGTAGCACCTCCTCTGAAACATCAGCAAAGGTTTTTTCGCGATCGGCTAAATACTTACTCCACGCAGTTGCATCCCAAATTTCAAGTCTGGTATTTGCTCCAATTACTACACAGTTTTTTTCTAATGTGGCATAAGTTCTAAGACCAGCTGGAATTGTTACCCGACCTTGGTTATCTGGCACCTCATCATGAGCGCCAGCAAACATAACTCTTAAATAATCTCGAGAATTTTTCTGAGTAACTGGTGCTTGTCGCAATCTTTCAGTTATTAAGGCAAACTCTGCGGCGGTAAAAACATAAAGACAGTGCTCTTGACCTTTTGTAATTACTAAACCTTCAGATAACTCATCTCTAAATCTGGCTGGCAAAATTAATCTGCCCTTTTCATCAAGCTTTGGTTCATGGGTGCCAAGAAACATCGCTTTAGACCCCCCACGCTCAAGAAATGACCCTAGGTCACCACTTTACTCCCTTTTTCCCCACTTTCAACCCCCCGCACCCACTTTGCCTCCCCCACCCTCCCCTTTGTAAATGGGCATAAAAAAACCACCCAGCAGGGTGGTGAAGGGGCAGCGAAGGCGAGCTGATTTAATTAATTATCGTTGGTACGGCGATCCCATCTCTCCTCCAGGGTTGAGCCCCAGCCCGGCTTTTTAATGGATTTGCCACCAGTTTTAATGGAGATATTTGTAATAATTAACAGCACCCCAACAAGGCAGATTAGAAATGCAACTACCCCAACCACTGTTGCCTGAGCGATTAAGCCACTAATTAGAACAAGCAGGCCAACGACCAAAATGCTTAGGCCAAGCAGGGCTCGAGAGCTTTGTCTGGTGCGGGCTTTGCCGGTAAGTGTGGAGAGAAGTCTTGGATCCTCCTGCTCTAGGGCAGCCTCCATCTCAGCTAATAGCTTTCGTTCATGATCAGATAGGGCCATATTCGAAATATAGAGCACTTAGAGTTATTTTGAAAACCCTAACTGGCTATTCATCTTGGTGATCTTCAACCAATCTGGCTGGCCGAAGACTACCTGCGCCAAATCTGCCCTTAATTCGATCGATCGCCTTATCTGCCTGGCGCCAGCCGGTAGTGCGCTCGCCAAGTGTTAACTGTTTAACATCGGCATCCTCTACTAATGAATCAAGGCTGATGCCAACTAACCTAATCAAAACCCGATCTAGATTTAAGGCGAGATAAAGATTTTTCACAACCTCGAATATTTCCTGCGTTCCAGTAATTGGTAAATCAACTGTTTTAGATCTTGAGATAGTTTTAAAATCTGCAAACCTTACCTTTATTGAAATTGTGTTGGTTGCAAATCCCTTCTCTCGCATCCGCTCCACACCCCGCTCAGTTAAACGTAAAAACTCCTTCAAGATTTCCTCTTGCGAATCTAAATCAAGATCAAAGGTTTCAGAGGCGCTAATACTTTTTTCGATATGTTCAGTCTCAACATCTCGATAATCTCGTCCCCAAGCCAACTCATACAAGGAGCTGCCACTTGCTTGGCCTAAAACTCGAATCAATGTGCTGCGTGGAGTATTTGCAATGTCGCCAACTGTTAATAGGCCCATCTTCATTAACTGCTCATTAGTCTTTGGCCCTACTCCCCAAATCTGGTTTGCAGCAAGGGGGTGCAGAAAATCTAAGACTTTTTCTGAATCAATCTCTAATACCCCATTTGGTTTGCAGTGATTGGATGCGATTTTTGCAATAAATTTATTGTGAGCAATTCCAACTGAACAGGTAATACCCTCCTGCTCTTCGACTCGCCTGCGGATTAAATCTGCAATCTGTCGACCGCTGCCCAACAATCTTTTAGATCCAGTCACATCGAGAAAAGCCTCATCTAATGAGATTGGCTCAACTAATGGGGTTACCTCCTCAAATATTTTCATAACCGCCCTTGATACCTCTTCATAACGAGCCATATCTGGTGAAATAAAAATTGCATGTGGGGCTAATGCTTTTGCTTTATAAACTGGCATTGCCGCCCGTATTCCAAATTTACGTGCTTCATAATTTGCAGCAGAGACCACACCTCGTCTGCCAGCGCCAACTACCACCGCTTTACCTTTTAATTTTGGATTATCTTTCTCTGCAACTGATGCGTAGAAAGCATCCAT
>Ga0214919_10005529_pt1 | contig 17876 bp, 13 predicted proteins | sample LL1503_MetaG_FD_177994 | JGI IMG/M metagenome (GOLD analysis project Ga0214919, IMG submission 177994) | Freshwater microbial communities from Lake Lanier, Atlanta, Georgia, United States - LL-1503 | ecosystem: Environmental > Aquatic > Freshwater > Lake | place: USA: Georgia | collected...
TGGCCATGCCTTGGGGCTCGAGCATCCAGGCAATTACAATGGCGGCGCGCCGACCTATGGCAGCAACGCCTCCTATGCCGAGGATAGCCGCCAATATACGCTGATGAGCTATTTCGACGCCAGCTACACGGGTGCGACGGCCTATATGTATGCGTCTTCGCCGTTGATGGATGACATCGCCGCAGCGCAAAAGCTCTACGGGGCCAATATGACCACCCGCACGGGCAATACGGTCTATGGCTTTAATTCCACGGCGGATCGCGACTGGTTTGCGGCTTCGGTCAATAGAGTCGCAAGAACGGTTGTCTTCTGCGTCTGGGATGCAGGCGGGATAGATACGTTCGATTTTTCGGGCTATGGCCAAAATCAGACCATCGACCTGCGCGCAGGGGCCTTCTCCAGCGTCGGCGGCTTGATCGGAAATGTCTCGATCGCAGTTGGCGTGACCATAGAAAATGCCATTGGTGGCTCTGGTGCCGATACGATCATTGGGAATGATGCGGCCAACACCCTTACCGGCGGAGCTGGCAACGATTTTCTCAATGGCGGCGCGGGTGCCGACACGATGGTCGGCGGCCTCGGCGATGATACCTATGTGGTCGATGTCGCCGGAGATATCGTCACTGAGCTGGCCAACGAAGGCATCGATACGGTGCAAACGGGCATCAGCTATAGCCTCGGGGCCAATGTCGAGAACCTCACCCTCACTGGATCGGCTGCGGTCAATGGCGTGGGTAATGGCCTGAACAATGTGTTGATCGGCAACGCTGCGGCAAACCGGCTCGAGGGCGGTGCGGGCAATGACACGCTCGACGGCGGCGGCGGGATTGATACGCTGGTCGGCGGGCTCGGAGACGACACCTATGTGGTTGATGTCGTCGATGATGTGATTATCGAGCTGGCCAATGAGGGGAACGATACGGTCAAGGCGAGCTTTAGCTACAGCCTCGGCGCAAACCTCGAAAATCTGATCCTAACCGGTAGCGCCGCGATCAATGGGACTGGAAACAGCGCTAACAATATCTTGGTCGGCAATAATGCCGCCAATCGCCTCGACGGCGGTTTGGGTGCTGACACCATGGCCGGAGGCCTCGGTGATGACGTCTATATTGTCGATAATGTCGGCGACATCGTGACCGAGCTGACAAATGAGGGCATAGACCGGGTCGAGGCGAGCGTCAGCTATACGCTGTCAGCCAATGTTGAGAACCTGACCCTCACCGGGACGACTGCGATCAACGGTACGGGCAACAGTTCCAACAATATACTCACCGGCAACAGTGCTGCCAACATCTTGAACGGCGGAGCTGGAAATGACGTCCTTGACGGTGGAGCCGGCGCCGACACCCTGATTGGCGGGTTGGGAGACGATAGCTACATCGTCGATGCGGCGGGGGATGTTGTCACGGAGCTCGCCAATGAAGGCACCGACACCGTCAAGGCCAGCTTGAGCTATAGCCTCGGGGCCAATGTCGAGAACCTGATCTTGACCGGGACCGCCGCGATCAATGGAACAGGCAATGCCCTTAACAATATTCTGACGGGAAACAGCGCGGCGAACCTCTTGGACGGTGGTGCGGGCTCAGACACCATGATCGGTGGTCTTGGCGACGATATCTATGTGGTGGATGCGGCGGGAGACATTGTCACCGAACTGGCCAACGAAGGGACCGACAGGGTCCAGGCCAGTGTCAGCTATAGCTTGAGTGCCAATGTTGAGAACCTCGTCCTGACCGGGACGGCGGCCATTAACGGCAATGGTAACAGCCTCAACAACACCATCACCGGCAACAGCGCAGCCAACAGTCTCGACGGTGGTGCAGGCGCTGATACGATGATCGGCGGACTGGGAGATGACACCTACTTCGTTGATAATGCCGGGGACGTGATTACCGAGTTGGCCAATGAAGGGACCGATAGGGTCAATTCAAGCATCACTTACAGTCTCGGCGCAAACCTCGAAAACCTTACCCTCACGGGAACAGCCGCGATCAATGGTACGGGCAACAGCGTCAACAACATCATGGTCGGCAACAGCGCCGCCAATCGCCTCGACGGCGGTTTGGGTGCGGACACAATGTCGGGCGGCCTCGGAGACGACGTATATATCGTCGACAATGTCGGTGACGTCGTGAGCGAGCTGACGAATGAAGGCACCGACCGGGTTGAAGCGAGCGTCAGCTATACGCTGTCAGCCAATGTTGAGGACCTGATCCTCACGGGGACTGCCGCGATCAACGGTACGGGTAATGGTGCCAACAATATCCTTATCGGTAACAGTGCTGCTAACATCTTGAACGGCGGCGCCGGTAACGATGTCCTTGACGGGGCCGGTGGCGCCGACACCCTGATTGGCGGCTTGGGCGACGATACCTATATCGTCGATGTGGCGGGGGACATCGTCACGGAATTGGCCAACGAGGGGACCGATACTGTCAAGGCCAGCCTGAGCTATGCCCTCGGTGCTAATCTTGAGAACCTGATCTTGACCGGCACAGCCGCGATCAACGGAACGGGCAATGCGGCCAACAATATCCTGACCGGAAACAGCGCGGCGAACCTCTTGGACGGCGGTGCGGGCTCAGACACCATGATCGGTGGCCTTGGCGACGATACCTATGTCGTTGATTCTGCAGGGGATATTGTGAGAGAACTGGCGAACGAAGGGACTGACACGGTTCGAGCCAGTATCAGCTATATATTGGGCGCCAATGTTGAGAACCTGGTTCTGACCGGGGCAACGGTCACTGGGGCAGCGGCCATTAATGGTACCGGTAACAGCCTCAACAATACCCTCACCGGTAATGGCGCGGCCAATAGTCTCGATGGTGGTGCGGGGGCTGATACGATGATCGGCGGACTGGGAGATGACATCTACTTCGTTGATAATGCTGGGGATGTCGTTCGAGAGCTCGCCAATGAAGGCATCGATACGGTCAATTCGAGCGTTACATACAGCCTCGCGGCCAATGTTGAAAACCTAACCCTCACCGGTACAGGCGCCATCAACGGCACGGGCAATGATCTGAGCAATATTATCCTCGGCAATGCGGGCGCCAATGTCCTGTCCGGCGGCGCGGGGAACGATTACCTCACAGGCGCTGGTGGTGCAGATAGCCTCACAGGTGGGGCGGGGGCTGATAGGTTCATCTTCACGGCGATCAGTGACAGCACATCGGCGGCGATGGATCGGATCACCGACTTCAACTGGGCCGATGGCGACTATATCGACCTGACCCGGATCGATGCTGATAGCGCGCTGGCGGGGGATCAGGCCTTCAGCTTTGTCAGCGCCTTCTCCAAGCAGGCCGGCCAAGCCATGTTGGCCTATGATGCGGCGACCAACACCACAACCTTTAGCGGCGACGTCAATGGCGACGGCGTGGCCGACTTCGTCTTGCAGATCACCGGTAAGCAGGACGCCAGTCACGGCTGGATGCTCTAGGCGCTTGCCAATTCTATCGTGACAGGCCAGATCAATCTCTCGCTCTGGAGTTCGCAAGAGATTGAAGGATAGACCCGTGACCGCACTTCCCATCCGTCACATTGGCCCCCTTTCGGTGTCGGCCATTGGTCTGGGCTGTATGAACCTCAGCCACGCCTATGGCACGCCGCCGTCTGAGGCTGACGGTATCAAGCTGTTGCAACATGCGCTCGATGCGGGGGTCACCTTCTTCGATACGGCCGCCATCTATGGCCAAGGCAATAATGAACGACTGGTGGCCAAGGCGCTGATGCACCGCCGCAACGCGTTTGTTCTGGCCAGTAAATGCGTGCTCGATGTTCAAGATGGCCAGCGGATCTTGAACGGCCATCCCGATGCCATCGCCAAGACGCTGGATGACGCTCTGGTCCGGCTCAATACCGACCATATCGATCTCTATTACATGCATCGCCTAGACAAAAAGGTGCCGATCGAGGACTCCGTCGGGGCCTTGGTGCGCGCCAAAGAGGCGGGCAAGATCGGCGCGATTGGCCTGTCGGAAATTTCGGCGGCCACCCTTCGCCGCGCCCATGCGGTCCATCCCATCGCCGCCATGCAGAGCGAATATTCCCCTTGGGTTCGCAATCCTGAAGTCGCCGTCTTGGCGGCCTGCCAAGAGCTCGGCGTTGGTTTTGTTGCCTTTTCGCCGGTCGCCCGGGGACTATTGGCCGGTGGCGTTAGGGATGCCAACTACGAGGCCGGGGATATCCGCAACCTCATGCCCCGGTTCCAAGAGCCAAACCTGTCGCACAATCTACAGCTCTTTGCGCGCTTTACCGAGGTGGCTAAGGCTGCGGGCCTCACGCCCGCCCAACTGTCCATGGGCTGGGTCCTGTCGCGGTCCGAGATCATCGTGCCGATCCCCGGAACCCGCAGCATCGCCCATCTGGACGAAGACCTGTCCGCGGCGCACCTGGCCATCGACCCTAGCGTCCTGGCCGAGGTCGAGGCCATCTTCGCGCCCGGTGCCATCGCAGGTCCGCGCTACTCCGCCGCCATGCAGGCCCAGATCGATACGGAGCTCTTGCCCGAAGAGGCCTAGGCGGCGCTTTCGGCCTTCAGCTTGGTGGCAAGGCCATGAAACTCGACAATGGCCCCATAGACGCCAAGACCGATGCCCATCTCCAACTGTTCCAGCTCGAACAGGTTATGGGCTAGAAAGATCATCACTGAGCCATCGGTGGGGTCTGCCTGCCACCAGCCGCCATAGGCCCCGGGCCAACCGACCGTGCCAACGCCCCCCTTACAGCGGGTCGCAGCGGCGCGTTCTGGATCCATCACAACGGCTAGACCCCGGCCAAAACCATGGGCGTCGAACACGGGCATGCCTAGCATCTCAGCCCGCGCGCGCTGGTCATTGGTCAACTGATTGGCGGTCATCTGGGCCAGGGTTTCGGGCTTCACAAGGCGCACCCCATCGACCTCACCGCCGCCGACAAATAGCCGCGCAAAGGCCAGATAGTCGTCCAAAGTCGACCAAAGCCCTTGTCCCCCGGAGACAAAGCTCATGGACTTGGGCCGCTCGGGCAGGAACGAATTTTGGGGGCCGGTCGTGCGCAGCATCAGCTTTCCGGCGCTATCAAAACCATACATGCCTGCCCGGCGGTCGTGCGGGGCGTCAAAGCTCGTGTCCTTCATGCCCAGAGGATCAAAGATCCTTCGCCTCAGGACCTCTTCTAGCGGTGCCCCCTCAATCCGGGCCAGCAACAGACCGAGCAGATCGGTGGAGTTGCTATAGTTGAACGACGCACCGGGCTGGGCGATCAGGGGTAGGGCGGCTAGGCCCGCGATCCAGTCATCTGGCGTCACGTGACTGTCGATGTCCCCGCCGAGGGCCGCCTGATAGGCATCAGATAGGGGACCGCTCAAGACCCCCGCATAGGTCAGGCCTGACCTGTGGGTCAAAAGATCGTCAAAGGTCATCGGACGCTGGACTGGAGCGGTGTCGCCCAGCGGGCCGCCGGCCTTGCGCAGCACGTGCATCTGCTCAAATTCGGGAGCCCAGTGGAAGATCGGCTCGTCCAGCTCGATCTTGCCCTCCTCGACCAGCATCATGGCCAACAGGGAGGTCACCGGTTTGGACATGGACGCGATCCGGAACGGGGTGTTCCGCTGAAGGGGGAGGCGCGCCTCTAGGTCACGCCAACCGACGCAAGCGGTCTGCACCACCTTGCCACCATGCCAGACGAGGCTTGCCGCCCCAGCCAGTTCGCCCAGTTCGACATAGGCGTCCAACATCGCCGCAATCGGATCAAGCGCTGTCATTTGGCAACCTTTCGGGTCAGTACCTAGTAACCCGCCTTGCGGCCGCTAGGGGTGCCATCAACGATCTGGTCGAGATATTCGCTAAGGCCATAGCCGACCAGATCGCCGCAGCGATATTCGGTCATGCCTTCGGTGATGCGGGTCTGGAGTTCTTGGCCCTCTGGCGTGACGCGGCGGTTGCGCAGCGGGATCAGGGATAGGACCCGGCCTGTGACCTCATAGGACTTGCCGCCCTCTGTCTTGACCTTAGCGCGCAGGGCCGTCTGATAGTTGTTCTCGTCCCAGTCACTGTCGATGACGCACTCGGTAATCAGGTCGTAGATCCCGTCGCGGAACACCATGCCGCCCTGATAGGCCCCGCCCTGACCATTGCCGATCACCGACAGCATCATGCCAAAGTCGCGGCCAAAGTTCATCGGACACCAGCGGTACCAGTCGATGGCCTGCCAATGGCGCGGTCCCCAAGACTTGTCGCGCAGACCAAAGCCGGAAATTTCAAACCGCTCGTCGCCAACTGTAATGACGCCGCGTGCCGCGCAGTGCTGCTCATAGTGCGCCTTGGCGAAGGACTTTTCAGGGTCGATCTCGATGGGGGTGCCGTCCTCCTTGACCGTCTCGCCGCCATACATGGGCGATACGCCCTCATAGTCTAGGTCCACCGTGCAGGGGACCGAAGGGTTGTTCTTGTAAGCTGCCTTAGGATCAGCCATCTCGTGGGGGTGGTCGAGCAACAGGGCCTTGCCGGAATAGGTCACCTTCAGCCGCTTGAACGGCTCTTGGACCTCGATCCGCAGGCCGCCTGCCGCCATTTCGGTATTGGCCTCAATCGCGGGCCGCGCAAAGGCAAAGCCAATGCGCCCATCGGGCAGATAGAGGCAAACGCTGATCTCGGCATATTGCTCGTTGGGCCGGTTCCCGATGCGAAACCACCCGCCCATCTTCGATGCGGGATCGAAGACGTTGAAATACATACTTTCATTATAGTTTTTGGCCTCGCCCGGATCGTGCGGAAACTCGTCTTGAGGCTCGAGGCGAGTCTTAAATCCGGCAGGTGGCTTAGCCATGACGCATATCCCTTTGATCGAGGATCAAACTCTAGGGCCGCGCCCATAGGTCACGCAAGAGGGGGTGGCATCGTCGAGGCGCTCGCCAACAGGCATACTGACCTGAAAGAGACGGGGTTGGCGGTGCGGGTGGGATTCGAACCCACGTTAAGCTTTCACCTAAACACGCTTTCCAAGCGTGCGCCTTCAACCACTCGGCCACCGCACCATCACCACAGGTCCTATCCGTTGGGCCGAAATCTTGCGATCTGGGCGGGGGATAGGGCTGATCTGAGCCGGGGGTTGGTCCCGGTCAGGGAGGCGCGGAATATACAGACCTAAGCGCTTAGGACAACGGGTAGAGTGTGTTTTTTCGCATGGCCTGACATTTAACCGTTTGCGGCCTATATTGAGGGGACCTGCTGATGGAGCGCACCATGCTGTTTGCCAAGAAGTCCCTCGACCTGCCGACCGCCGACACCGCCTTGCCGGGCCGGGCCATGGCCATACCGACGGCGCGAACCCATCTGCTGACGGGTTTGCCGCTAAAGGGTCCCTATGGCGCTGGCCTAGAGGTGGCCTATCTGGCTATGGGCTGTTTTTGGGGTGTTGAGCGGGTGTTCTGGAAGCTTCCGGGCGTGGCGCTGACGGCTGTGGGCTATGGCGCAGGGCTGACGCCCAATCCGACCTATGAAGAGGTCTGTAGCGGCCGCACGGGCCATACGGAGGTGGTCAAGGTCGTGTTCGATCCGTCCGTGATCTCTTACGAGGCCTTGCTCAAGACCTTCTGGGAAAATCATGACCCGACCCAAGGCATGCGCCAGGGCAATGATATCGGCACCCAGTACCGCTCGGGCATCTATCCGGTGGGCGAGGCGCAGGCCCAGATCGCAGAGGCCAGCCGCGCGGCCTATCAGGCAGCCCTGTCAGCCCGAGGCCTTGGCCGGATCACGACCGAAATCCTGCCCGCGCCGGAATTTTTCTATGCCGAGGACTATCACCAGCAATATCTGGCCAAGAACCCGAATGGCTATTGCGGCATTTCCGGCACCGGCGTGACCTGTCCCATCGGTGTGGGCATTAGCGCCTAGTCCTCATTGATTCGGCTCTTGTCGCGCGTGTCGGGCATGGTCAGGAAGACCAGCAGTGACAGGGCGATACAGGCGCTGACATAGAGATAGAACCACGATTCATGGCCGCCCTGTTTGAGCCACAGGGCGACATATTCCGCGGTGCCGCCAAAGATCGAGTTGGCTAACGCATAGGGCAGGGCGACCCCCAGCGTGCGCACATGGGCGGGGAACAGCTCGGCCTTCACCACGGCGCTGATTGAGGTATAGCTGGAGATGATGGCGAGGGCGGCGCAGACGAGGATCAGGGCCGTCATCTCGTTACGGGTCTGGCTCAAGGCGTTGAAGATCGGAACCGTACAGACGCTGCCCAACACCCCAAACGCGATCAGCATCGGCTTGCGCCCGACCTTGTCAGACATCCAGCCCGCGACGGGTTGCAGGACCATGAACAGCACGAGGCTCAAGGCGCTGATGCTGGTGGCCGCTTCCTTGCTGAAGCCCGACGTATTGTGCAGATATTTCTGCATATAGGTGGTGAAGGCATAGAAGGCCAAGGACCCGCCCATGGTCATGCCAATGACCATCAGGGCCTCGCTCGGATGGGCCAATAGGGCGCTGATCGTGCCGCCCTTGGGGGGTAGGTTGTCCTCTACAGCCTTGGCCTTGAGTTGCTCAAAAGCGGGCGTTTCATCGATGCTGCTGCGCAGATAGAAGGCCACGACAGCCAGCGCGCCGCCCATAAAGAAGGGGATGCGCCAGCCCCAGCTTTCGAGCTCGCTTTCCGGTAGGGTCGCTTGCAACACCATCAAGGTCGCAAGGGCCAGCAACTGGCCCATGATCAGGGTGACATATTGCCAACTGGTCCAAAAGCCTCGGTTCTTGGCACTGGCCATTTCGGACATGTAGGTGGCGCTGGCCCCATATTCGCCGCCGACGCTAAGGCCTTGGAACATCCGCGCCAGAACCAGAATGATGGGGGCGACCACACCAATGGTGGCGTATCCGGGCGTCAGGGCAATGACCAGCGACCCGCCGCACATCATGACCATCGACAGGGTCAAGGCGGCCTTGCGTCCAACCCGGTCGGCATAGGCCCCCATCATCCACGCCCCGACCGGGCGCATCAGGAACCCTACGGCAAAGACGGCGGCGGCGCTGAGCAACTGTGCGGTCTGGTCGCCCTTGGGGAAGAAGGCCTTGGCGAAATAGAGCGAGAAGGAGGCATAGACGTACCAGTCGAACCACTCGACCAGATTGCCGACCGACCCGCCGATGATCGACCCGATCCGGCGTGCCATTGGCTTTTGCTCGTCATCCATCTTTGTTCCGTCCCGACTCTTGATTGTGCTTTAGCCTAAAGGCTTTGACCGCCCTGTCGAGATGGCGCGAGGCTCATTCGACCTGATAGCCTTTGGCCTCAAGACGGGCCTTCAGAGCGGGCCGCAGGGCGGGCCAGTCCTCGGCCAGAAGGCCAAGGCCGACCACATCCTGATATTGGCCGCTCTTCATTACGTGCTGACGATAGAGCGCCTCGCGCTGGAACCCAAAATCCAAGTGCAGCCGCCAGGCGGACTCGTTGGACAGGAGCACTTCGGTCCAGAACTTGTTAAGGCCAAGCGTCCCAAAGACCTGCTCGATCAACCAATATTCGACATAGGCGCCGACCCCTTTGCCTCGCGCAGCAGGTTCGGCCAGATAGTGACCGAGGCTGCAGCGGCCATTATGGTGATCGATATCGGCCAGATTGGCGACGCCTGCGGGAACGCCGTCGACCTCAATCACCCAATAGCGGCGGCGTGGATCGCCCGCCAGACCCTCGAACCAGCGGTCATGCTCGGCGCGGCTGATAAGGTGATCTGTATACATATAGGCCGCAACCTCTGGGCTATTGCGCCAGAGGTGCATCCGCTCGCGGTCATCTTCGGTCAGGTCGCGTAAGGTGACGGTGGGCATAAGGGCCTCAGTAGCGCCGATCGCCGCCCAAGGCCCAGAGGTCGGGACGGGACTGGACAAAGACGCGGACATTGTTCGAGGTGAAGTCGGCCTTGCGGGAATAGAGCGCCTCATAGACAGCGCGGACAAAGTCCAGATCGTCGGGGCGGTCCACGGTCCAGCGCACTTCGCCTTCGGAGGCATGCTGCTCAAGGCCGGTGATCGCGAAGCGTTCGGGCTTTTGGGTGATGAAGGCGGTGACGTGCTCGCGGTGATAGGGGTCTGTGGCCTCTTGGGCGGCGAGGCGCAGGACATTCGCCCGGATCACCTCGACATCCAGACCCTTGGGATAGCTGCGGCGCGTCGGGACGTTGGAGGTAAAGTCCGCGCCGGAGGTCTGGAACAGATCGATCGTCTCATCGATCAGTTCGGGGTCGGCCAGCGGACAGTCGGCAGTCAAGCGCACAACCGTGTCGTCGGGTCCGAACTGGTCTAGCGCCCCGATGAACCGGCTCAGCACATCGTCTAGCGAGCCGCGATAGACCCCGATCCCTTCGGCTGTGAGCCGCTCGGCCAAGCCATCGTCGCTGACGTCTGTCGAGGTGGCGACCACGATCTGATCCAGCCGCTTGGTGCGTTTGAGCCGCTCGATCTGGCGCAGGATCATCGGCGCACCGACAAGGTCTGCCATCACCTTGCCAGGCAGGCGGGTGGAGGTCATGCGGGCTTGCAAGATAGCGAGGGTCAGGGCGGCGGTCCTTCTGTAATCCCACCCTTAAACCACAAAAGCCTTACCGATTTCTGCAGGCCTTACGCGCCCATGCTCTCAGCGGTGATATTGAACAGGTCGGCGGAGCCTTGAGTCACGGCGGCGGTCAGGCCGGGGGCTTGGGCGAGGATATGTTCGCTATAGATACGGGCCAGACCGATCTTGGTGCGCCAGTAGGCCGCGTCGCCTTCGCCCGCCGCCAGATGACGCGCGGCGGCCAGCGCGCCCTTGCCGAGCATCCAGCCCCCCATCACATCGCCCAGTAGCTTCAGATAGGCTGCAGCCCCTGCGAGAGCGTCGGGCTGGGCATGGCCGCGCCGCTCGATCAGCCAGCCGGTGGCGGCCTGCACAGCGGCAATCCCGTTCTCTAACCGCGTGCCAACCGTGTGCAGCCACGCATTGTCGTGGCTCTTCAGCGCCGAGGCGGTTGGCCAGATGTCACTGATCAGTTGCCGAACCGCCTCACCATTGCCCATGGCCAGCTTGCGGCCCATCAGGTCGATGGCTTGGATGCCGTTGGTGCCTTCATAGATCGGGGCGATACGGGCGTCGCGATAGTGCTGGGCCGCGCCGGTCTCTTCGACAAAGCCCATGCCGCCATGGATCTGAACGCCCATCGAGGCGACCTCGACACCCACATCTGTGGACCAAGCCTTGGCCACGGGAACGAACAGCTCTTCGCGCAGGCGAGCGGCCTCGCGCAGGGCCGGGTCGATGTCGAGCTGGGCCACATCGGCGGCGATGCCGGTGGCAAGGCAGATGGCGCGGGCGGCCTCGATACGGGCCTTCATCAACATCAGCACCCGCCGAACATCAGGATGGTCAAAGATGCGGGCAGGATGCTCGCCAGTCCAAGCCGAGCGGCCCTGCTTACGCTCGACCGCATAGGCCAGTGCCCCCTGATAGGCTCGCTCAGCGATGCCGACGCCCTGCATCCCGACATTCAAACGCGCGGCATTCATCATTGTGAACATATGGGCGAGGCCCTGACCCTCTTGCCCGACCAACTCGGCTTTTGCGCCTTCAAACAGCATGGTGCAGGTGGGCGAGGCGTGGATGCCGAGCTTATGCTCAATACCGCCGGGCCGCACATCATTGGCCGCGCCGAGGCCTCCATCCTCATCGGTGAGGAATTTGGGGGCGAGGAACAGGGATATGCCCTTCACGCCCTCGGGTGCACCGGGCAGTCGGGCCAGTACCAGATGAACGATATTGTCGGCCACATCATGGTCGCCCCAAGTGATGTAGATCTTCTGGCCATAGAGCCGGTAGCGGCCCTCGCCGTCCGGCTCCGCGCGGGTGGTTAGGGTGCCAAGGTCCGAGCCCGACTGCGGCTCGGTGAGGTTCATGGTGCCGGTCCATTCCCCGCTGATCATGCGGGGCAGGTAGAGCGCCTTTTGCCGCTCTGAGCCGTGGGCGTGCAGGGCCTCAATCGCGCCTTGGGTCAGCATGGGGCAGAGGCCAAAGGCCATGTTGGCGGCGTGGATGGTCTCAAAGACCGCCAGTTCCAGCGCCTTGGGCAGGCCCTGACCGCCATAGGCGGGATCGGCAGCCAGACTGTTCCAGCCGCCTTCAGCAAAGGCCCTGTAGGCGTCGGCAAATCCGGGGGCGGCCGTGACCTTGCCATTGGCATAGACCGCGCCGTGCTTGTCGCCGATCCGGTTGAGCGGGGCCAAGACGCCGGTGGCCAGATCGCCCGCCGCCTCGAGAACCGCCGTCATCAGGTCGGCGTCGAAATCGGCAAAGGCACCGCCTTGGTTCACCTGACCAATATTGACCACATCGGTCAGGGCAAAGATGAGGTCACGAAGGGGGGCGCGATAGGTCATTTGACACTCTCTGGGCAAGCCATTCCGGCAAGGGGCGCTAGTTCTCTCTTTAAGATGATGGCCGGTGCGTGCCAAGTCGGTATGATCGGGAGAGTTTGTTGACCCAAGTCCATAGCGCCACAATGGTGTCGTGATTAGATGGGATCAACTGCAACTGACAGATTGTAATTAGGAGGTTCCATGTTTCGTTCAATCCTCGCGGCCGCAGCGGCCCTGACCCTGATCACCGCACCGACCGCTATGGCCGCGCCGGGTGTGTCGTCCAAAGCCCTGGCGGACATGCCAGCGGGCACCTATGGCATTGATACGACCCATGCCAGCCTTGTGGCCAAGGTCGGTCACATGGGCTTCTCGAACTATGCCATGCGCTTCACCAAGATGGATGCGCGGTTCAGCTTCGATCCGGCGAACCCTACGGCGGCCAAGGTAACGGCCACGGTTGACCCCGCATCGGTTGATACGGGCAGCGCCAGTTTTGATGAGAAGCTCAAGGGGCCGACCTGGTTGAACACCGCCAAGTTCCCCACCATCAGCTTCGTCTCAACCGCTCTGGTCATGACCGGTGCCAATACCGGCAAGATGACCGGCGACCTGACCTTCCTTGGCGTGACCAAGCCGGTAACACTGGATGTGACTTGGAACGGTGTGGGCGCAGGCATGATGCCTGAAACCCGCACGGGCTTTTCGGCTACGGGTGCGATTAAGCGGACCGATTTTGGCTTTGGGACCTATGTGCCGGTGATCAGCGACAGGGTCGATCTGATCCTCGAGATCGAATTTACCAAGAAATAGGATGGTTCTTGGCCCGGCCCTTTGGCGCTTAGCCGCACGGGGTCGGGTCTTGAGACGCTGCTATGCGTCACATGGAGCAGAGGCTTGTTGGGGTGCTAGAGTTTGAGCTTAATAGTCCCCATCAATTTTCATGAGACATCCAAATGACCGATAGGACTCAAGACCGTTACACTCTGGTGGCCATTGTGCTCCATTGGCTGATCGCCTTGATCTTGGTCGGCACCATCGCTGTGGCTTGGCAATTTGACGATGCCAAGGGATTGGCAAAGTTCCAACTGTTCCAGTTGCATAAGTCCTTGGGCATTACGGTTCTGGTCCTTAGCCTCGCGCGGCTTGGCTGGCGCTTGATCAACCCGGCTCCCGCTCCGCTCGCGAGCCTCAAGCCTTGGGAGAAGGTTCTGTCCAAGGCGGTGCATGTCGGTTTCTATGTCATTATGCTCGGCATGCCCTTGACCGGTTGGTTGGTGGTGTCGGCCTCGCCCAAGAATATACCGACCCTGCTCTATGGGATCATCGACCTGCCCTACCTGCCCTTTGTCCATGGTCTGGCTCAGGAGCAGGCTCACAATCTGCAAGAGCTGTTCGAAGAGGTGCACGAGGCTATGGGCAAGGTGACCTATGCCCTGATCGTGCTCCATGTCGGCGCAGCGCTGAAGCATCAATTCATCGACCGGGACAGCGTCCTGTCGCGAATGGTGCCCTTTCTCAAGAAGGTCTAATCCATGTCTAAATTTTCGGCCCTGAGCGCTGTCGTCGTCCTGTCTCTGACCAGTCTGTCGGCAGGCCAAGCCCTGTCGGCCACGCGCTGGACCGTCGACAAGGCCGCATCCCGCGTCGGCTTTGAGGCGGCGATGAACGGTGAGGGCTTTACCGGCTCTTTCAAGCGCTACGACGCCCAAATCAGCTTTGACCCCAAGGATTTGAAGGGATCCAAGGCGGTGGTCTCCATCGATATGACTTCGGCCTTTACCAATGAGCAGACCCGCGACGAGTCCTTGCCAACTGCCGATTGGTTCAATGTCGAAAAGTTCCCCCGCGCGACCTTTGTCACCACGGGCTTTACGGCCTTGGGCGGCGGAAAATATCAGGCGGTAGGCGATCTGACCCTCAAGGGGGTGGCCAAGCCCATCGTCTTGCCCTTCACCTTGGCCATTAGCGGTGATACGGCCAAGATGACCAGCGCCATCATCGTCAATCGGCTGGTCTTTGGCGTGGGGCAGGGGCAGTGGAAGACCGAGGAAGCCATTCCGGCCCGAGTGACGGTTCGCATCGCCCTGACGGCCAAGACGGCCCGGTGATCACGGACGCCGTAGAGGTTGCCGCCAAGGCTTTGACAGAGGGTTCCTTGGTCCTCTTGCCCACCGAAACGGTCTATGGCTTAGCGGCTGATGCCAGCAACCCCTTGGCCGTGGCCGCGATCTATCAGGCCAAGGGTCGGCCCAGTTTCAATCCCCTGATTGCCCATGTTGCGGACCTCAATGCCGCGCAAGCCATCGCTGTGTTTGATGAGCGCGCCCTGAAGCTGGCCCGTGCCTTCTGGCCAGGCCCCTTGACCCTCGTTGCCCCCATCCGTGCGCCAGAGCTGGTCTGTGATTTGGCCCGCGCGGGATTGGATACGGTTGCGGTGCGGGTTCCGGGACACGATCTGGCCCGCGCGGTCCTGCGCGCCTTTGGCAAGCCTGTGGTGGCCCCCTCGGCCAACCGATCGGGAAGGCCCAGCCCTACCAACCTTGCCGATGCTTTGGAAGAGACCGGCTTTGCGGTGGCGGCAGCCTTGGACGGCGGGGCCTGCGCGGTTGGACTGGAGTCCACGGTGGTTGCCGTGTTCGGCGGAAAGGTGCGGCTGTTGCGGCCCGGGGCCGTTACCCGCGCCCAGATCGAGGCGGTCGTTGGCCCCCTGAGTGATGATCAAGATGCGGTGGATGCCCATCGCTCCCCCGGACGCTTGGCTCTGCACTATGCTCCGGACGCGCCTGTGCGATTGAATGTGACCGAGGCTTTGCCGGGCGAGGTGTTGTTAGGATTTGGTTCAGTGGGCGCGGGAGAGTTTAACCTCAGCCTGTCCCGCGACTTGGCCGAAGCAGCCGCCAATCTCTTTGCCTTTCTGCGCGCGGCAGACCGGTTGAAACCCTCCGCCATCGCCGTTGCCCCGATCCCGAACGAAGGACTGGGCGAGGCTATCAATGACCGGCTCAATCGCGCTGCGGGGTTTGTGGGGTAGAGATTTTTAAACAAGGCCCTCACCCAACCCTCTCCCTCAGGGAGAGGGCTAAGAACGGATGAGCCCTCGCCCCCTTGGGGGAGAGGGTTGGGTGAGGGGGATTGCATCCACTGTTCTCCCCGCCTTTGCGGGGAAGACGGAAGACAGAAAACAAGGCCCCCTTCGTCGCTTCGCGCCACTTCCCCCAGAGGGGGAAGATTTGCGGTTCTAGATCTGCCCCCTCTGGGGGAAGTACCGGCGAAGCCGGGGTAGGGGGGTCTTTTGAGAAAACATCAAGCCCCCAGTCATCCTTCCCTACGCCTCTCGAAGGGCGAGGATGTAACCTAACCGCCAAGAGAACTGGTCATTTACCGTTCAGCTTACCTATACTAAAAATTACTTTTCCAACGGGAGATAGACCCATGATCAAGGCGACCCTTAAGGCCCTAACCGCCAGTCTTGCTTTGGCGGGCGTGGCAAGCGCTTCTGATGTCACCGGCGTGTGGCGCACGACCGAGCGCGGCGGACGGATCGAGATTAACCCGTGCGGCAACTCCATCTGCGGCAAGATCGTCGGTGGTACTGTTGGCGCGGGAGAAGTCACAACCGATGCCAAGAACAAGGACGCGGCACTTCGCAATCGGCCTCTCAACGGCCTCGTGATCATGAAGGGCTTTTCGGGTGGGCCCAATGAGTGGACCGGCGGCACGATCTATAATCCCAATGACGGCGGCACCTATAAGGCTAGCGTCAAGCTCGCCGCCGAGGACACGCTCCAGGTTAAGGGCTGCGTCGCGGCCATGATCTGCCAGACCCAGACCTGGAAACGCCTGAAATAGGCGGGGCAGCGCGCTCCTAGAGGGGCGCGCAGACCGCTCTCAGCCAATCGGCAATGGGCGCTTCGAGCTGCGGTGCGATCACATCGACCACGCGGGCATGATAGGCGTCGATCTGCGCGATCTCTTCGGGGGTCATCAGGGACTTGACCATCAGACGCCGGTCGATGGGCGCGAGGGTCAGTTGCTCAAAGCCGAGCATTGCGCGCTCTCCTCCCGCTATGGGGCTGGCAGGCGTGACGACCTGCAGGTTCTCGATGCGGATGCCATAGTCGCCGTCCTTGTAGAAGCCCGGCTCGTTCGACACGACCATGCCCGGCTGAAGGGCGACCATGTTCGGCATTTTGGAGATGCGGTGCGGACCCTCATGGACGCCCAGATAGCTGCCAACGCCGTGGCCAGTGCCGTGATCATAGTCCAGACCGGCCATCCACAGGGGCAGACGGGCCAGAGCGTCCAAGGCAGAGCCTGTGGTCCCGACGGGGAAGCGCACGCGGCCCAAGGCAAGATGGCCCTTTAGGACGAGCGTAAAGCGCTCAGCCATTTCAGCAGACGGCTCACCAATCGCGACCGTGCGGGTCACATCGGTGGTGCCGTCCAGATATTGTCCGCCAGAATCGACCAGCAGCAGCGAGCCCTGCTTGGCGCGCTGATTGAGCCGCGCCGAGGGGTGATAGTGACAGATGGCCCCGTTCGAGCCCGCCCCGGCGATGGTGTCGAAGGACAGGTCCTTGAGCATACCGGTGGCTTCGCGCAGGCCCTCCAGCTTGGTGACGGCCTCTAGCTCGTCAGGCGGCGAGACCTGACCCTCCGTGGCCAGCCAATAGAGGAAGCGGGTCAGGGCTGCGCCGTCGCGGGCATGGGCCTTGCGGCTGCCCTCGATCTCGACATCGTTCTTGCAGGCGCGGGGAAGGGCGCAAGGATCCATGGCCCGGACGATCTTGGCCCCGGCGCTGGCCAGACGCTCGAAATACCAGGCCGAGGACTGGGCCGGATCGATCAGGACCGTCTTGCCCTTCAGCCCATCAAGGGCGGCGGGCAGGGCCTCTGGCGACTGCAAGGCCACTCCATTACCAAGCCAAGCTGGAAGCTCATCCGTGACCTTGGCTGGATCAAGAAAGAGCTGCGCCGTGCCATCGCGATTGAGGATCGCTTGGGCCAGAGGCAGGGGCGAGCGGATCACGTCGCCGCCGCGAATGTTAAAGAGCCAAGCCATGGTGGCGGGCGCGGTCAGCACGGCCACATCGGCCTCACCCAGACCGGCACCGATCCGGGCGCGCTTGGATGATGAGTCCTCACCGGCATAGGCCAGAGGATGGGGAACGACGGGGGCGCAGGGCTGGGCCGGACGGTCGCTCCAGGCCTGATCTAACGGATTGGCCGCGACAGGGCGAAGGGTGGCTCCGGCGGCGATAGCGGCGGCTTGCAACCGTTCCAGTGTTTCGGGGCTGTGCAGGCGCGGGTCATAACCGATCACCTGTCCGGCCTTAGCCACTTCGCTCAGATAGGCAGGCACGCCGCCCTCGACCAGATCGCGGATCTCGAACAGGGCGGCATCGACCTGATCGCGCACCTGAATGGTGTAGCGGCCATCGACAAAGACCGCCGCCCGATCCTTGAGGATCACCGCCGCTCCCGCCGAGCCCGTAAAGC
>Ga0214919_10005531_pt1 | contig 17870 bp, 16 predicted proteins | sample LL1503_MetaG_FD_177994 | JGI IMG/M metagenome (GOLD analysis project Ga0214919, IMG submission 177994) | Freshwater microbial communities from Lake Lanier, Atlanta, Georgia, United States - LL-1503 | ecosystem: Environmental > Aquatic > Freshwater > Lake | place: USA: Georgia | collected...
TTTTTCATTTATCATATTAATAATAATTAATATTAATAAATCTTTATATTATTAATATATTTATAAAATTTAATATATATTAAATTTTATAAATATATATAAGATATACGAGTAACTGTTGCAACCTCCACTAAATAAATCCAATTGATTCATACCTATAATTACTTTTCCTGTTAATTTTTCAAGAATATACCAATCAGGAATTTCAGTAGTTATATTTAATTCACATTTTTTTTCAAAACAAATTTCAAAACGTTCATTATCTAAATTTAAATTTTTAATAGTATCTTTAACAATACTATTAAATTTATTTCCTCTTATCACACCTTTTGTGCCTACAGGTATTAATTCTAATAAATAATCATTTATAATTAAATTTTTTGTTCTAAGTTCAATTTTATGTTTCTCTAAAATTTCTATTAATTTTTTTATTTTATTTTTAACAGATTTACATTCAATATATTCATTTAATAAATAACTATCTTTTAATTTATTAATTGTATCATAACATATTTCATTATTTATTCTGTTGTTAATATATGGTAAATCTATTATATTTGTCATTATGTATTGTTATTAATTATTTATTTTTATATAATTATAATTCAATTTTTATACAAGATATTTATAACGTTATATTGACAAGATCTATTTTTAAGAAAATTAAATATTCTATAAAATATTACAATAATTTTATTTTTTCATTAAATATTTCTTTTTTGTTAATTAAATTATTATGATAATTTTTTAGTAAATGGTCAAAAATATTATAAGATCTGAATATTAATCCACAATAATAATTATAATAAATATAATCGTTGTTTATATTTATTTCAACATCATCATCTACCAAATGAATATTTATTCCCACGTGATAATAATCATATATTGGTAATGCTGTTATTATATCTTTTTTATTTGATACTCTATAATTAATTATATTATTATTCAAATTATATAAAAGTTTCCATTGATAATTTCCTATTCTAGGACAACCAAATGTTATAACCTTAATTGGTTTATTTACCATTTTTGATAATAAATGAGATAATATTAATGAATATGCTCCTCCTGCACTATGTCCTGATATATATATATCATATTCTAATATTATATAGTTTTTTATTAAATCTAATAAATTACCATAAATAGTATTTAATTGATCATAAAAACCACCATGAACAAAAATATCATTTTCTAATTGTTTTTTAGTTATACTGCAATCATATAAAATATCTGAAAATGAATCTGTGCCTCTAAAAATAATAATTATGTTTTTTAATACATCATTAACAATAATTCCAACTTGAATCTCATCAATATCAATAAATGAAATAATTTTTCCATCGGGAAACATATTACTTAAATATAATAATCCTTTTATTTCAATATCATCAAAATCAACATCATTAAGACCATTGATATATTTGTTATTTAATAAATAAATATTTTCTTTTAAAGTTTTATTATTTTCAAATATAAATTTTCCATTATTGTATTTATAAATTAATACTGATAAATATAACATTATTAATATTTCATTATATGTTGTATTATCCATCCTTATATATTATAATAAATAAATATTTATCATAACGTCGTAAAATGTTGTATAGTTTATTGTGTTAAATATATAATTCATGTTATAAGTAAATTATAATTTCTAAAATGATATTCAGATAAAAGTAAATAAATTAATTTTTATCTGGATATAATTTAAAATGATATATCTTTCTTAATAAAATCTCATTAGAAACATCTTTCTTAATAAAATCTCATTAGATATATCTTTCTTAATAAAATCTCATTAAAAACATTATTCTCATTAGAAACATCTTTCTATTAGAAACATCTAATTAGCAAGATGTTTCTAATAGCATAATGTTGCTCATTAAATATATCTTTCTTGATAAAATCTCATTAGAAATATTATGCTATTAGAAACATCTTGCTATTAGAAATATTTTACTCATTAAAAACATCTTGCTATTAGAAACATCATGCTATTAGAAACATTTTACTCATTAAAAATATCTTGCTATTAGAAACATCATGCTATTAGAAACATTTCTTTATTAGAAAGATCTTGTTATTAGAAATATCTTGCTATTAGAAACATTTTGCTATTAGAAAGATCATGCTCATTAAAAACATCATGATTATTATAAATATTTATTAGAAACATTTTGCTATTAGAAACATTTTGCTATTAGAAAGATCATGCTATTAAAAAGATCTTGCTATTAGAAAGATCATGCTATTAAAAAGATCTTGCTATTAGAAAGATCATGATTATTATAAATATTTATTAGAAACATTTTGCTTATTAGAAACATCTTGATTAATCTTTTAATAATATATTTATCATAGGATACGGGTGAAAATAACTAATTATTCATTTATCATTTTTGATAATAAATATACTAATGCGCAATGGAATTTATATATATAAATTTTAATATTATATAGTTTTTTATTAAATCTAATAAATTATCATAAATAGTATTTAATTGATTATAAAACTCTAGGATAAAAAATATTATTTTTTAGTTATACTGCAATTATATAAAATATCTAAAAATAAATTGATACCTTTAAAAACAATAATTATATTTTTTAATACATCATTAAAAAATATAACAACTAATATTTCATTAATATCAATAAATGAAATAATTTTTTTTTTCAATATCATAAAAATTAACATCATTAAGACTATTAATATATTTATCAGTATTAATAAATTAATACTGATAAATATTTCATATAATATTGTATTATCTTATATGAAATAATATTTTGTATAGTTTATTGTGTTAAATGATATATTTTTCTTTTTAGTAAAAATATTAAAATATCTAAAAATTCATTAGAATCATCCTCATAATTAATTAATTCAGGTAAATCTACATCAATAAAATTACATGAAGATTGAATTTCATCAGTTTTTTTATTTAATCTTGTATTAAGTATATATATTAATTTTTTTTCTAAATTTTCATAAAATATTAAATTTTTATCAGCGATATAATTATCAAAAAAATCTTTTGCTTTAGGTAATTTATTTTTTGTTTCTTGACAGTGTATATATTTACAATTATAACCAAATTTACAATGTCCTGATATAAAATATCTACAAATCGGCATTTTTATTGTATGTTGTTCAAAAACCAATTAAATTTAATTATATTTGCGGTATAATGTGTATATGTGTTTATGGTATAGATTAAATGTAATTGATTAATTTAAATTTAAATATTTTCAATTTTTTTTATTTATTTATAAACTTTATTGGCTTCATCGATCCATAATTTTCTCAATTCATTTTCAGAATATTTAATTATTTTTGAACAATTATTACATTTTAATTTTAGATCATCAACAATATGTAAATTATTACTACAGATAGTACATTTTAATTTTTTAATCATTTTATTTGTAATATTTTCAGCACGACTAATGCATAATTCAGAATTTTCACAATAGTAATAACCATCATTTGAACGATGAATAAACATATTATTTACACATATACAACATTTATTATTAGGATCCATTATAATAAAAAATTATTATAATTTATTATAATTGACAATAATTTATGGTAAAAAATTAATATATAAGTTTAATAAAATTATTAATTTTCAATTTTTTATTAAACTTTTTAAATAATTATTATTATTATTATATTGTTTGTATGCTTTAAGCCACATATTTCTTAATTCATCTTCAGAACTTGTATATATAATTTTACATCTGAAACAGTTTAAAGTAATATTATCTACTACTTGTAAATTATAATTACAATTATTACATTTAAATTTTTGAAGCATAATGTTTGTAATAATTTTAGCTTTATTATCGCATTTATGTTTATTGTTGCAATTATAATAACCATCATTAGTTAAAGATAAATCAACGGGGGATAAACATTTACAACATTTATTATTATTGATAAGTTCCATTATTTATATTTATTATTTTATTTTTATAATTATATATTTAAAAAATCAATTTTTATAGATATAATTATATATACTTAATTATATATAATCTATATTTATTATATATATAATGGAAATTATTAAAAATATAATGAATTTATTTAATTATAATTCTGATAATTATAATTATAATCATTTTAATAATAATCATTTTAATAATATTAATAAAAAGGTTTGTGATGATAAAAAGATTTATAATGATAAAAAAGATAGTCATGATAAAAAAGATAGTATTGATCATAATAAAATACATAATAATCATTTTAATGCCATGTGTCCAAAATTCAAAACAATTCCTTTAATTATACCACATCAACAACGAGTTATTGCTATAGGAGATATTCATGGTGATTTACGTTCTGCGATTACTTTATTAATTGTTGGAAAATTAATAAAAGAAGTTAGTTGTTCTACATTTACAAATCTTAAAGAAATTATATATATATTTAAAAATAATAAATTAGAAAAAATAACAAAAAAAATATCATTACATGAAGCCAATACTATAAAACATAATTATTATGAAACTGTCTACAGATATTATAAAAATAATTCATCCTACTATATTAAAATATCTGTATTTAATACTATTAAATGGTATAAATGGATTGGCACTGATTCATATGTTGTTCAAGTTGGTGATCAAATAGATCGTTGTAGACCTTTAGATAAAAAATGTATTAATACAGAACTTGTAGAAGATGAAGATTCTGATATAGAAATAATGTTATTATTTGATAGTTTAGACATGATCGCAAGAAAACACAATGGTAGAGTATTTAGTTTATTAGGTAATCACGAGATGATGAATGTAGTCGGAGATTTAAGATATGTATCGCAACAGGGACTAGTAAATTTTTCTGATACTAAGTCATTACATCGAGGAGAGATAAATAGAAAAAAGGTATTTAGAAATATAATATCAAAAAAGATGGCATGTACACGGCCAACAATATTAATAATAGGAAATTATTTATTTGTGCATGCTGGAATAATAAATGATTTAGCGGAAAAATACAAATTAACGGATATAAACATAATAATAAGAAATTATTTAAATAATTTTAAGGGTAATGACGAAGATATTGAATTTGTAATTAATTCAAGTTCAACAAGTCCATTATGGTATAGAGGTATGGGATTTTTATATCCAGATAATTATAAATATGACGAGACATGTAAAGATATATTTGAGAATGTTATTGATAAAATAAATGAAAAAAATTTAAATGTTATTAAAATTTCTGGTATGGTAATAGGTCATACACCACAATTTTTACTTAATGAGAATATCAATGGTATTACAAGTGCGTGTAATAAAAAATTATTTCGTGTAGATATTGGAATATCCAAAGCTTTTAATAATATAGTGCCTGAAACTGATCAAATTAAAAAGGCTAGAACACCATCAGTATTAGAAATATTAACAAATTTAGAAACAAAAGAATCAACAACAAATATACTTTATTAAAAAAATTGAATAAAATAAATATTTAATATAATTTTTAATAATGTTTAATACCATTAACTTATAAATAAATAAATATATTATATACAAAATAAACACAATGGGAAATAATATGTCAAATTATTACTTTAATACTGATTGTAGCATTAATGATAATATTTTACTAAAATATTCAAATATACAAATATCAAGAATTATTATTCAAGTTAATATTCAATATGAATCTAATTTTGAATTCTTGTTTAGAACATATATGGAACTTTTTAATACACGCAATAATAGTCATAATTTTAATTTGGAAGATTTAGTATCAAGTAATAAAATATTAACATATCCTAATTTTAATTTAACATCTAATATTGATTTAATATTATTAGTTAATAATAACAATTATTTACAATTAGAAGAAGAAGAAGAAGAAGAAGAAGAAGAAGAAGATTATTTACAATTAGAAGAAGATTATGCATCTACATGTGATTGTAATGAATGTGAATCATTATTTGAATTTGAATTTGAAAATAGATAATTATCTAAATATAATTAATAATAATAATAATTAATTATATTATTATTTTATATATATATATACATTTAATAAAAAATAAAAGATATCATTTGTAGATAATATTTTTACACACATATTCAATAAAAATTATGTATTATATGTTTTACTCTATATTTTTTTCATATATATAAATAGTTTATCTACTCAAATAAAAAAATTGTAAATATTAATTGTTTAATTAAATCATTATTTTTGTATTTTATCGTAGCCGTGCATTTCAGATTTCCTGAAATACAAGGTATCCTAAAAATCATAGAATTTTTCTCAAGTATTAAGAAATGGAAGCTAAAACTTGGACAAACTTTACCTTCTTTCAACAACCTTTTGTTGAAAGAACTATAAATAGAGACAAGCTGACAACACAGCAAACACAGCAAACACAGCAAACACAACCAACACAACCAACACAACCAACACAATCAACACAATCAACACAATCAATACATGCATCAAAAACATCACAAAATACGGCAAAAAAATATACTATTGTGCTACGAAGGTGGTAACTTAAATAAAAAGTTTTTTATTTGATTTATTTTTTTAACAATAATATTATAAAAAATATTAATTGATTGATAAATCTTTTTTATTATTACTATACCGTAGCATTATATTTCAGGAAACTTGTAATGCAATGTATTCTAAAAATTTATGATTTTTAAGGACCATTATGGCTCAATCGTTCAGTGTATTTTTCTGTTGTTCGATATGACGAATTTAGACACTCCATCAGTCAGCGGTTTACGCACTCCACTTTATGGGTTTCCTTACTATCCGACAAAGATCCAACTACATAAAGAACCTCAATTATCATATTTCACGGGAACAGGAGCAGAAGTGGAATCTCACAACAACACAGGTGATAATTCCGAGCACTTCAAGGCGTTGATTGATGGAGCAGCGAATATCATGTCTACAGATCCCGAGATTCCAAGCATGCTCGCCGACTCCTTCTTTGGTAAGACCGATCTCAAGACTCATCGATGTGTGAAGAAGAATCTATACAAAAGTGTCACTCCCGATAAGAAGTAGATTGTTCATCCATTGTTGGTTGCTGAGTCAAATTAACTATTAAGATGTGTTTATTAAACATAGAATTTTTTTTTTTCATAGTATAGTATGTAAATAAAAATTGAATAATATTTAATTTATAATATTTTATTGTATAATTATAATTACCATAAAAGAATTCATTTATTTGAAACCATGGAATCTATTAACACTTCTTGCCAAGAAAAAGATCTTGATAAAAGAATCCATTTATTTGAAACCATGGAAACTATTAACACTCCTCGCCAAGAAAAAGATCTTGATAAAAGAATTCATTTACATAAAGTATTGCCAAAAGATGTAAAATATACAAAATATTCAATAAAACATGGAACTCATATTATAGTAAAAATAAATCAAAATAATAATAATAATAATTAATTATAAAAAAATAATTATATAATATATTCTTTTATTTAAAATAATAAATTATATAATATATTTTTTTATTTAAAAAAATTGAAAATATTAAATGTTTGATGTTTCCTTTAATTTTTTATTATACCGTAGCCATTTTGGCTCAAGTATCAGTATTGTTTATTGCAGTCATCATCAGTCAAGATGACAGATCCCTATTCCACTCCACCTGCCAAAAATAAGTGGCGGAGTCCTGTTAACTCCGATCGCGAGGTTTCTCATGAAGTGCCCCTCCCCATTGAGGTCTCGCCTGACACCCCACGAGACGATGTGAAGAAGATTTTGGTATTCGACGACGATGACGTTGACGTTGTTGATGCGGAGATGGACGACTTGGCGACTCAATTCAAGCGGATCCTTGAAAACGGCGAGGAGAATGCGGAGCCTGCAAAAAGGCGCTGCCTGGGAAAGTGATGCTGGTTGCAATGTCTGTGCTAATTAAATAATTAATACTTATGTGTTTTTTTTTAAAACACATTTATGCATGAAAAATAATAAATAATTAATTATTTATTATTTTACTCACATCATGAAACATATTTAGATCACGTCAAAAACATAGTATTTGCGGCATTATATAATAGTGTGTGGAGGTAATTTTATTATAATATAATAATCATAATAAAAATATTATTTAGTTAAAATCATTGAAACTATTATTACTCTTGACAAAAAAATTGAAAATATTAAATGTTTGATATTTCCTTTTATTTTTTATTACACCGTAGCCATTTTGGCTCAAGACACGTTGATTGCGAGTGACACTGATATTCGAGATATATCGCATCGCGTCTGATTCTTCAACATCGGGTTTTTCTGCAAGCAAGACAGACTTCAATCGCAAGGATGCTGTCTCCAACTCCACATGCGACTCCCGTTGTCCCGGGGTCTCCAACTCCACATGCGTCTATCGATGTCCCCAGGGGCATTGGACGGCGTGGGAATTTCGACGTTGAGAAGACTCCTTTTCACGAGGTTTTGCAGAAGAAAACCAACTTGATGCCTATCCGCAACTTTACCACAGGGTTATTTGCCTACTCTGTGTTGGCCGAAGAGACATCCAAGACCATGAAGTTGCTTGAGATGACACACGGAGTTGCCCTTCCCTTTGATTTTGAAGAGATCAACTGGCATGCCGCGCTTATGGCTTTGAAAACCCAGGCCAGGGAAAACTGGAAAGAGCATCACTCTCGCGTGATTATCCTCCCTTGCATTCTGACGGTGCAGGCCTGCCAAGATAAAATCCAGGAATTTCTTATTCCTGCCAACTATTTGGACTATTTGGAGAAGACCAAGGCCTTGCACGACATGCTTGCCGAGATGCTTTCCGTGATGCCTGATGCCTGATGCCTGATGCCATCTAGGAGCTTGGAGGTACATTGCTTGGGTATAATTAGGATCTCGGCATGATTGTCTTATGAGATGGTATCATTAAATGAGAGTTTATAAATTCTCTTTTGCATGACAAAAAGTTTTGAAATAACATAAAATATATTTTATATTATTTCAATAATATATTTATTATATATTCCATGGAAAATTATATTTAATTATAAATAATGTTTCATTATCATATTTTATTGGAATATCATCATTATGTGATACTAAATAAACATTATTTTCAGATTTAAATACATTATATCCTTTTGCTTTCAAGAGTTTTACGTAAGTGTAAATAAATATTGTTGCGTTTCTTGTATTATATAATTCTTTTAATTTATTTTCATTATTAATATTATAAAAGTGTATGTATAATCTGTTCATTTTTTTTAATCCTGTTTTTTTAATTTCTTCAAATGCATTTTCATTTGTTGCATGACAGATCATTAAATTATCATCATATTCTATATTATAATTTATCATTACATCTTGACGACTATGACCATTAAAAGCTCTAATAAGCCATAATTTATTATCAGTATTATTTTTATTTAGTTCATATCTTTTATTATTAATTTTAGATAATTTTTCTATTACTGAACAAAATTTATTATAATCATATTCATCTTTATGCATAGGATGTTTTTTTATATAATTGTATAATTCAAATAGATTACCGAAACCATTATCATTTACGTTATAATTTATATCATGTCTTAGAGGTTTAGAGATATTATGTGAGATATTTTCTTCTAATTGAAATTCATTATTAGCAATAAATTGTTGATTTAGATTGATAGTGTGACCACTTATTGCTCTAATTTTCCAAAATTTATTATCAATATTACATTTATCTAATATATATTTTGATTTATAATTATTAGTAATATTTTTTATTATAGCAACAAATTGTTGATAATCAATAAATACTATTTTTAAGTAAATATAATTATATAATTGATATAAATTAGCAAAATAATCATCATCTAATTTTACTCTTGTTTGGTGTCTAAGTGGTTTTATAATTAAACGAGATACTTTATCATTAATATCCTCCATTATTATATATATATTCAAAAATTATATTATAAATACTGTATATGGTAATAATTTATTAATATTTCAATATTAATAAATTAATTTTACAATTTTTTATATTATATTATGTTCTTCAAATACTTTTTTAAATATTTCATAATTTTCTCCTTCTTCACATATCATATAATAGCATACACTATTATATGATGTGTGAAGAAGACAGGTAAAAATATTATATATCATTATATATATTGATAATCATTATATATAGTTGTAATGTGTGTAATAAAATAAATATTTTTTGTTTAATAATATCAAAAGTATTAATTTAATAATATTATTAGTTATTTTTTTCAATAATTTTTTTAGGTTTTATAATAATTTAATCTTCTGAATCACTGTTAGAATAATTTTCATTATTTTTAAATAATTTAATTTCGTCATCAGTTAATTTAATTAATTTATAAAATTCTAATTCATCAATATCATCTATATTTAATTTACGAATATCGGGTATATATTTAAATGCTTCGTTATCTAAAAATGATTGTCCATATTTAAGATAATCACTTATTACAAAACTAATATCAAAATTTAATAATTTTAGAATTAGTTCTAATTTATCTCCTAAAATATAAAATTTATGATTACCAGTTAAACTTAGTTTTCCTTCATCAATAAAACATCCTTTAAATCCTCTTTTATTTGCAATAATTATTTTTATTTTATTCATATCAGGATGTTTTTCAGATGATTTTTTTATCATAATACCTTCTTTTAATGTATAAGTATCAATTGCGAACATATTATCAATTGTATAATTTGATGGAATTTTTTTTTTAGTGCCAGTTGATTTTACAGTTTTAGTTTTATATTCCAATTTACAATTATGTTTTTCAATAAACTTAATAAGTTTTTCAAATATATTATGAAATGCCAATGGTATTGAATATAATGGATTCAAATATTCATTTGAATTAGTTATTAATTTTTTTCTTTTAATTTCACTAATTATTTCTGTTTTTTCATTGCTATTATTTATTTTATTATGTAATATATATAATGATATTGGAATATCTGCATTAATCATTTCTTTTGATTGTGAATCATCCCACAATTTCATCCACATAATGTGTTTTTCTAAAATATTATTATGTAATGAATGAGATTTTTTCAACCAACTCAATGGATTTATAAATACTAAAAATCCATTAGGTTTTAGCCATTCGTTAAAAGATTTTTCAATAAATTTTGTCCAAATAGTTTCATTTTTATCCCCAAGTTGTTTTCCTGTATGAGATCGAATACCTCCTTTATTATATGGCGGATTTCCTAATACTACATCAAAACTTTTAAATGATATTTCCCATTGTTTTACTATATTTAATTGTAATGTATCTCCTTCATATAGTTTCATATTGTATTCATTATTTAGATTAAATATTTGTTTAGTAATAGATATATTTTTTTTATTTAATTCACTCATGTATAACATATTTTCAATAATATGTTTTTTTCTTTGTAAAATATCTGGTATTTGATCTGTTAAACCATCCATAAGACGAATATATACTGCTACAGGAAAATTAGACATTCCATTTGCAGGATCAAACCATTTAAAATTTAGTTCGCTGAAAATACTTTTATTATATAATTTCATATAATATTTATTTAAATTATCCAACATATCATTTATTATTTTTATAGCTGTAAATACTTCGCCATTTTCTTGTTTTTCTTTTTGATTTGGTTTTAAACATTCATTTATTAATTTTAATAGTTCAATTGGGTTGTCTATTAAACTTTGTATATTCATTTTAAAATTAATTGATATATTAAATGTTGAAGAATTTTTATTAAAATTTTTTTCTATAATATCTTTTATTATATTTATTAAATTTTTTTTATCCCACCATATTTGACATTGATCATCAAAAATTTCTAATAATTCTTTGTTATCTTTAATATCATTTAACATCTTAACAAAATCTTTATTTTCATTATGGATTGTTAAAATACAAGTTAATGGAATTATAAATGGCAACACATCTTTTTGAAATAATATTTGTTTTTTTTCATTTTCATTTTCTTTTAACTCTAATTCAGGATCTTCAGATAATACTTTATTTTGTATTTTTTCTTGTCCATTTGGTAAAACTTGTAATTCTTCTCCATCTTTTTTAAATTCAACAATTGCTTTAACTTTTTTTTCATTTATAGAATTTGAAAAATATTCATTAATTTTTTTTTGTGTTGGATTATCAAATTCAATAATTTCATTTTTTAAATGTTTTAATGCTTGTAAAAAATGATTAATTGGATCACTTTTCCATATATCCATTAATTTTTTTAATAAATCATTACAATCAAGATTTCTGTTTTTCATAAGATCAACATCAATATTTATTAAATGTTTTTCAATAAGATATTTAATTTTATCTTCTACACTATTACTATTTTTATAGATAGTATAATTTATACAAGTAATAAGAACACGACTTATATTTAAATCAACAACAATACCAATATTTTTATTAATTCCTTCTGTCATACATCTATACATTTGTTGTAAAACTTTATCACTTGATAATGAATTATGTAATAGTAATACAACATCACAACTATTTAATGTAATTCCTAATGTAAGCATACTTCCTGCAAGTAATATTAAACCTCTTTTACCTTTACTTTTTGCTTCTATTTCACATTTAATAATTTCTTCTTTAACATCTTTTGCTAATTTTTTATTTTTACGATTAATAGACAATACTTCATAATGTTTTAAAATATCATCTTCTAACATTAATTTTATTAAACACGTCGATATTTCATTAATATTATTTGGTGGTAAAAACCATAATTGTATAAATGGAATTCTTGACTCATTTTCAGAACATAATTTATATATTCTTCTAAATATTGTTTTTTTTCCATCGCTTTCATTTGAACTTGATATATATCTCAAAATTGTTTTAACTTCATTATTGAATGTAAATTGAGTTTTATTATTATTTAATGCGAATAATGTATCAAAACAGAAACCTATTTTATTTTCATTACTTATTCGATTTTTAATTATTTCATATCTTTGTGTATCAAACATATTAGTTATTAAATGTAAATTTGGCATATTTTCATAACACTTAAATATATCATTAATAGACATTCCTAAATCAGTATAATATTTAATAGTTTTTGTAATATATTCACTATCATGTTTTTCAATTAATTTATTTATATTAGTTTCATCTAATAATATACTTTTGCATATTTGTTCATCTTCAATGTCCCAAAACATTTGACAATTTGATGGAATATCCCATTCTTTTAATGGTTTATTATATGTTGCAGTAAGAAATATATTAATTGTATTTTTTGACGAATATGAATTTATAATTGATTTTGATAAATCAGTACATCCTTGAAAATGACTTTCATCAAATATAATTAAGTCTAATTTTAAATTTTTAATAATTTGTATTGTGCGATCATCTTTATACTCTTCTAATAGTTGTTTAGACATAATAAAAATGTTATTTTTGTCTAATACAATTGAACTAAGTTCTTTTGAACCATCAATGTTATGAATTTTAAATAATTCAAAATCTTTAAACTTATTAAATAAATCATTAAATTGCGGAGCTGTTTCTGTTGGCGCCGGAGTAATTATAAGAACATTTAATTTTTGTTTTATCTCATATTGTATTATTATAATACCTCCTGCCATGTAAGTTTTACCACTTCTACATTTACTTCCCCATAAAAAACATTTATAACCTTCTTCAATTAATGATGATGTTTTAAATTTAAATAATACTTGATGAAATCTTAAATTAAGATTTTCTTTTTCTCCTAAAAATAGTTCATCATAATTAATTTTTTTATTTAATGTTTTTTGTTTAATAATTTTTGATTTAAATTTTAAAAAGTATTTATTTAGATCAGTCTTATCTATAATTTTATCTTCAGTCATAAAATCAGTTATATATTGACTTGATTTATTTGCATTTAATACTTTTTCTAATACAGAAATTTTATCTGGAACAAGTAAATATATATCAAAATTTTTATAAATATGTTTATTTTTATTTATCATTGCTATAATATTTTGTATATCATAATAATTAACTGATTTTTGTTTTTTTTTATCTTTGTTTGTTTTTGGATATTTTGAACTTATAAAAATATATTTATCATTTACTCTATCGTATAAAGTAATATCAGAACATCCGCTTGAATTACCACTAATAACTTTTTCATTTAGATACTCATTAAAACTTTCTAATTTTTTTAATTTGCCATTATTAACATTACCAATCATATGTGAAAATTGTGAATTAGGAAATTTATCCCAGAAACCTGTTTTAATAGTTGTATTTCCAATTCGTTCAAAGATATTTCCTTTATTTCCTTGTTTTTCACACAAATTTAATATTTCATCAATACTATTATATTCAATTAATTTATTATTAAAATCATTAACACTCATTTTAGTGAAATCCATTTTATTATATTAATATTATTTATAATAATAAATAATATTAATATCAATTTTTTAATATCATATATTTAATGTATATAAGTAAAAAACTTTTTTCTCTCCTAGATGGAATATAATAATAATCTTATTAAAAAATATTTTACCTGAATTATATAAAAATAATTATATAATATTAACATTATTTGAATAAAAAAATATTTATTATATAATAATATTAATAATATTATTAATTTTTTCTTAAATAAATTATGTAATCATAGACAAAAAAATTGAAATAAATAATATTTAAAATATAATTATAATTTTTAAATACCATAATATCCAACTATTATAATTAATATTTTATAATTATAAGTTGTCTAAAATGACTTACACATTATACATAAAAGGCTGCATATCTGGAGAAATTATAAAAACATTAACATTAAAAAAAAATAGTTTTGATTTAGATCACATAATGCGTCAAATTATTGATATAAATGATAATTATTCATATTTATTATTTTTTGAAAATAAGAAATATTATTATTGGATTCATAATATAGAAAATAATTCATTTACATTAAACCATAAAGTAAATACATTTATAACATTTGATAAAATGTATTCATCAGTATCATGTAGTTTATTAAAAACTACATTAGTAGATGAATCAATAAAAAGAATACTACCATATGTTATTAATCATAATTATGCACCAGATTATGAAGATGTTTATGGAGAACGTTTATATAAAATGAATTATTATATGATAAGTGAAATACCAAATATAGATTATATAATTGTAAATGATGAAATAACGACAGATTATATATTAAGCTATTGTCCATTATTTATTAGATATTTGGAAATACATCATCCACATTTTACTAGTGATTATATTATAAGTAAAATACATATAAATTACAAAATAATAAAATATTTATTTAGAGATAATAAATTACCACGATATAATACAAATCCAATTATTAAAAATTTAATAAATGACCATGATTTTATTAAAGAATCATATAAAATAAATAGTTTTGTTTTTAGGTATTTTCAAGCAAATAAAGAATTAGTATTAGAATTAATAAAAATTAACTCTAATATTAGAGTTATAGATATACCATCTGAATTAAAACAAGATATAGATATTGCAAAAGAAATTATAAAAATAGATGGTAAGTTATTTACAGATCTTATTAGAAACATTAGTTATTATATAAATGTGCAATTTAATTTAATAGAAGATCATCAATTACTAACAAATCATGAAATAATATTAGCAGCAGTTAAAAATGGAAATACAGATTATATAGTATATAAAAATTTTATTAATGACAAAATACTAATGTTAGAAGTTCTTAAAAATGATGGTCTTCAGTTTAAAAATATTTCTCCTGAATTACAAGAAGATAATGAAATTATGTTATCAGCACTTAAACAAAATAAACAAGCATTAGATTTAATAAATAAAGATACATTATATAAATTAGTTATAGAAAATTTAACTCATTCACGTAATGAACCATAAATGATGTGTGTATTATCAATGATTAATTATATTTAGTATATATATAGTCAATAATTTTTTTATAATATTATTTCAGCCATTATCAATGTCTCGTAGAGACATTGATAATGGAATGCGACGTAGGGCTCCCGAAAATGTTAAATATGATTAATATATAATTAATCATATTTAACATCTTTGGGGTAATTTTTTATAAAAACATTTACATTAAAAATAAATAATTTTTATTTAGATTATATAATTTTAAAAGCACTTAAACAAAATAAAAGATACTCTATAGATTAGTTATTTCTAACTAATCTATTAATCATATCAATAAATAAAAATCAATAAAATAAGAATAGATGAGAAAGTCTAAATAATACTATTTTGTTTTCAAAAAAATAATTATTCAAACTTCTCATATAAAAAGTTAAAATCATATATCAAGTGATGACATACTAAAAGATTTTTTAATCATTAATTTAGTATCATTATTATTATTTGATGGTTTTAAGTTTGACTTGTAATTTAGTATTTTTTGTTTATATTTAACTTGATTATTTTCTATTTTTGTTCTATTTTTTAGATATTTGAGTAATGATTTACAGATTAAATCATATTCTTCTAATTTAAAATCGCTAATACCGAGATTATTTTTATTTCTTTTTATTCTTGGTTCATCAAGAGTTGGATTTAATATTGCTTTTAATGGTAGCATTAGTTTAGGTTTATTAGATGGTAAAATAATTATTTTTAATTTTTCTTCAATAGGTTTTAAAGGTATATATTTAATATTTTTTCCACATGAAGAGCGACCATCCTCAAGGGGGGAAGAAAAAAGATTTTGCCTACAACATTTATATACTTTAATAAAAATTTCATGAATATTTATTAAATTTGAATAAATATTCATAATATCATTTTTAATTAAATTATTTATTATATTAAAAACATTTTCATCAATATCTAAAATATAATTCCATAATACATATTTATTAAAATCATTAGGCAATAACTGAAAACAATATATAGATTTTTTTATCTTTTCTCTTACAATTATTAAAAAATCTCTCTTATCAGAACAACAATTAAATAAAACTAAATAATCTAATATATTAATTATACTTTCATGAGCTTTAATAATAATATGATCCATCTTAAATACAATTATTATATAATTTATATGATTATGATATTATGGTAAAAATTATATTATATAATACACCAATATATATAATTTTACAATTTTTTTACTCTTATATCACATTTCATCTAAAAAAAATAAATAATATGAACAATTTCATTGAATATAATACATTAATATTAATTTATTATTTTATATCATTAATATAAACAATTTCACTAAATAATATGTATTAATATTATTTTGTATCGTTAATATAAATAATTTCACTAAATAATATGTATTAATATTAATTTATTATTTTGTATCATTAATATGAACTATTTCACTAAATAATATGTTTTCATTAATATTTATTATTTTGTATCATTAATATGAACTATTTCACTAAATAATATGTTTTCATAAAAAATTATTATTTTGTATCATTAATATGAACTATATCACTAAATAAAATGTGTTCATAAAAAATTATTATTTTGTATCATTAATATAAACAATATTATTAAATAACTTTTTTTTTAAAATAAAAAATTATTATTTTGTATCATTAATATGAACAATATTATTTAGTGATATGTGTTCATTAATATTTATTATTTTGTATCATTAATATGAACAATATTATTAAATAACTTTTTTTTTGAAATAAAAAATTATTATTTTGTATAATTAATATGAACAATTTCACTAAATAACTTTTTTTTTTGAAATAAAAAATTATTATTTTGTATAATTACTATAAATAATATTATTAAATAACTTTTTTTTGAAATAAAAAATTATTATTTTGTATTATTAATAT
>Ga0214919_10005532_pt1 | contig 17865 bp, 16 predicted proteins | sample LL1503_MetaG_FD_177994 | JGI IMG/M metagenome (GOLD analysis project Ga0214919, IMG submission 177994) | Freshwater microbial communities from Lake Lanier, Atlanta, Georgia, United States - LL-1503 | ecosystem: Environmental > Aquatic > Freshwater > Lake | place: USA: Georgia | collected...
CCGTTCTCCCGGATCGACGTGACCTTCGAGGATGTGCCATGTCCCGCGCGGGACGCGGCGGACGACCAGGTCGCGGCGCACATCCAGGACCGGCTCAACGCCCTGTCCGGTCGATGAAACTCACTCCCGGCGGAGCAGCTTCGCGGCATACTTCGCCAGCAAGTCCGTCTCGAGGTTGACGCGTTCGCCGACCTTGCGTCCGGCGAGGTTGGTCACGGCGAGCGTATGCGGGATGAGCCAGATGCGGAAGCCGCCGGGGAGCAGCTCGGCCACGGTCAGCGACATGCCGTCGACGGCGATGCACCCTTTCGTGACGACCAGCGCGAGGATCTCCGGCGGCGCCGCCACGTCGAGGCGCCAGTCGGCGCCTTCCTGGCCGAGGAAAGCGATGGTGCCGCAGGCGTCCACGTGGCCGGTGACGAAGTGTCCGCCGAGCCGGTCGGTGGGGAGCAGGCTCGGCTCCAGGTTGACGAGGTCGCCGGCCCGGAGGTCGCCGAGGTTCGTGAGGCGGAGGGTCTCCTCCAGCAGGTCGAAGGAGGCCTGGTCGCCGCGTGGGTCGGTGACCGTGAGGCAGCAGCCGTTATGGGCGATGCTGTCCCCGGCCTGGGCGTTCTTGAAGAGGGGGGCCTGGACCGTGAGCCTCAGGCCGCCCTGCGGCCGGGGCGCGGTGGCGACGATGCGGCCGGCTGACTGGACGAGGCCCGTGAACATGCCTGGAAACAAGAAGGGGCCGTTGACCGGCCCCTGGGGTGTCAGTTCTGCTTGCCGTCCTGGGCGCGCTTGGCGCGCTCCTCTTCCTCGATCTTGGCGCGGATACGGGCGCGCTCCTCTTCCTCGATGGCCTTGAGGCGGGCCTTGCGGACCTCGTCTTCCTGGACGGCGTTGCGGACTTCGTCCTCGACCTCCTCGGAGGCCTTCTTGAACTCGCGCTTGGCCTTGCCCATGCCGCGGGCGAGTTCCGGCAGCTTGGAGCCGCCGAAAAGGAGGACCACGACGACCAGGATGATCATGGCGGTTTCGCCGTTCAGGAATGCGAGGGGGGAGAGCATGGGAATGTTATTGCTGAAGATTGCAGGAAAGACCACTTTTTAGCATCTTCTCCGCGATGTCAACCCATGTCTCCCATCGTGAAGTCTGGTATGCGGGCCGCGTCCAAGGGGTCGGCTTTCGCGCCCAGGCCTTGAACGTCGCCCGGGGCTATGATGTCACCGGTTTCGTGCAGAACCTGCCCGACGGCCGGGTCTACCTGCATGTGGAGGGGGCGGGGCAGGAAGTGGAGGCCTACACCGAGCAACTGGCCAAGACCATGGATGGGCATATCCGTTCCGCCGAGGTGCGTGATTTCTCGGGGGTCCGCACCGCGACCGATTTCTCGATCCGGCGATGACGGAAGGTCCGGCCATCGAGGTGCGCCGCCTGACGAAGGATTTCCGCGTCGGGCTCAAAGGGCTCAAGCTGCGCGCCGTGGACGACCTTTCGCTGACGATCCCCCGCGGGCAGGTGTTCGGCCTGCTCGGCCCCAACGGTTGCGGCAAGAGCACGACGCTGAAGGTCGTCCTGGGGTTGGTGCCGGCGACCGCCGGTGAGGTCGCCATCCTCGGGCTGCCCTCGGCGACGGCCGCCGCGCGCGCCCGCACCGGCTTCCTGCCGGAGGCCCCTTATTTCCACAAGTTCCTGAGCGGTCGTGAACTCGTGCGCTACTGCGCCCATCTCAGCGGCGTGCCGGCCGCGCGCGTCGAGCCGGCCGTCGAAGCGGCCGTGGCGTTGGTGGACATGACCGAGGCCGCCGGGCGGCTGGTCGGCACCTATTCCAAGGGCATGCTGCAGCGCATCGGCTTGGCGCAGGCGATCGTCCATGATCCGGAGCTCGTGATCCTCGACGAACCCACCGCCGGCGTGGATCCCGTCGGCGCGGCCGCCATCGGGCGGATCATCGAGGCGATGCGCGCCCGCGGCAAGACCGTGGTGCTCTGCTCGCACCTGCTCGGGCAGGTGGAGCAGGTCTGCGACCGGATCGCGATCATGGACAAGGGCCGGTTGGTCCTCGAGGGCGCCGTCGCCGAGGTGCTGGAGCGACGGGACCGGCATGTGCTGACCGTCGACGCGCTTTCGCCCGCCGCCTTGGCCGCCGCGGAGGCGGCGCTGGCCAACCATGGAGCCCGTCTCGGCTCCGTCACCCACCCCCGTCGTTCGCTCGAGGAACTCTTCCGCGAGCTCGTGACCGGCAGCCCCGACGCCTGATGCCCGCCGCCGTCGCCCGCGCCCTCTGGATCGCCCGGATCACCTTCCTCGAGGCGATCCGCCAGCGGTTCTTCGCCTTCCTCTTCGTGCTCGGCGCCGCGCTCGTGCTCGCCTCGGGCGCGGTCCGGGTCTTCGACTTCGGCCACAGCGAGCTGAAGTTCATCGCCGACTTCGGCTTCGGCGGCCTCTTCCTCTTCGGCTCGATCCTCGGGGTCGTCATGACCGCCCAGCTGTTCTTCGCCGAGATCGACAACCGGACCGCCTTGACGCTGCTCGCCAAGCCGCTGAGCCGCGGCGAATTCCTCGTCGGCAAGTTCCTCGGGGCCTGGGCCGTGCTCGGCGTGTTCGTCGCCGTCCTCGCGCTCCTGCTGGCCGCGATGCTGGGCTGGCGGGCGGCCGAACTCGCGCAACTGGCCGCCGAGCGGCGGTTGTCGCCGCCGGAACTGGACCTCGCCGGCCTGGGACTTTACGCGCTCCTGCAGTGGCTGCGCCTCGGCGTCGTCGTCGCGATGGTGCTCGCGGTGGCCGCGGCGGCGCGGACCTTCCTTTTCGCGGTCGTCGTCGGCGCGCTCGCGGTGCTCGCCGGGCAACTGCAGTGGTTGTCCCAGGAACTGCTGCTGAAGCCCGCCGACGCCGGGCTGGCCCGCGCCGGTCTCTGGTTGCTCACCCATCTGCTGCCGAACCTGCAGCAGTTCAACCTCGGCGATGCGCTGGTGCTGGCCCCCCATCAGGTCGCGGACGGCACCTTGCCTTGGGTCTTCGCGTCGGGCTTGGCCTACGTCGTCGCGTTCCTGGCCCTGGCGACCTTTCTTTTCCGCCGGCGGGAGATCTGACCATGCGGCGCGCCTTGCCTTGGATCGGTTTCCTCGCCCTGTTCCTCGCGGTGGGAGTCCTCACGGACCGGTCCTGGAGCCGGGCCCGGCTGGCCTTGCCCGAGATCGGGAGGCGCCAGCTCGAGCCCACCGTCGGCCAGGGCGTGCTCCTCGGGGTGCTCGGCGGCTTCCGCACCGTCGTGGCCGATTTCACCTGGATCCGCAGCTACGTCCTCTGGGAGCGCAAGAACGACCGGGCCGGGACCGAGCTGTTGATGCGCGCCGCCTGCGCGCTCGACCCGCGTTCGCGTTTCTTCTGGGAGAACGCCGGGCTCTCCGTCGCGAACGACATGGGGCATTGGGAAATCCGTCGCCGGGGCGGTTACGCCAAGGTGCCCCGCGAGATCCAGGACCACGTGCTGAAAAGTTATGCGCGTCGCGGCCTGGACCTGCTGGATGAAGGCATCGCGAGCACCGGAGAGAACGCGGGCTTGCTGGCCACCGCCGCGTTGGTCGCGGAGCTCCAGCTCAAGGACCTGACGCTGTCGGCCGACTACTACCGCCGTTCGGCCGAGGCGCGCGGAGCCCCGTGGTTCGCCGCCCGTTTCGCCGCCGCCAATCTCTGGAAGGAGGGCAAAAGGCGCGAAGCCTATGCCTGGTATCGCGCGCATTGGCAGCAGGTCCTGCGGCTGGCCGAGGATGGTTCCCCGGACGACCTCAAGGAACTCCGCGATATGGAGCAAGAACTCCGCCTGCCGTTGATCGCGCGCCTCCCCTTGGAGCCATGGGAAGTCGCCCAGCCGGGCATCCTCCCGCGGAAGACCGACGGGGTGGTCGCGCCGGCGCCTCCGGGCGGGCAGAGCCGGAAGTGATCAGAACGGTTCGTCGGCGCCCGTCGGGGGTTCCGCCGGCGCGCCTTTGGCCGCCTTCGGCTTGCGCGGCGGGAAGGCGAACCACCAGCCCTTTTCCTTGTCGGCGACGAGGAACGCCTCGAAGGTGCGACGCGTGCGGTTGGAGACGAACTTCTTGAGTCCGGTCTTGCCCTCGGTCAGCAGCTTGCGCACGTCGTCCGGGGTGATCGGGGATTTCAGCATCTCGGTGTTGAGGCTGAACGTTTTCTTCGCCCCGGCTTCCTTCGCCTTGGTCGGGCAGACGCGGTAACCGGCGGCAGGAGTCTGCTGGACCGGCAGGCCGCTCACGGGGCAGTCGCCGAGCACCGGCCAGGTCGGATCGAAGGGCGCGCCGTCCGGGTCGCCGTCGCGGGGCGGGAGGTCGAGGGCCGAACGCAGCTGGCCATCCTTGTCCTCGAGCTTGACGTAGCCGGAGTAGTTGCGACCGGACTTCAGGGAGCGGAAGTCGTTGAAGGGGCCGATGCGCCGGCTGGCGAGCAGCTCGGTGAGTTCGGCCGGCGACAAGGGGCGTCCGCCGAGCTCGCGGTAGACGAGGACGGCCGGCACGGTCTTCTTACCCTGGGTGATCATCTCCGCGGAGACGTACTTGCGGTCGTCCGCCAGCATGGGCGTGCCGCCCGGGGAGAGCACCGTGGGAACCAGAGGTTCGGCCGCGATGGGGTTGTCGATGAAGGTCTTCACCTTGCCGATCATCTCAGCCACCTGGTCCTTGATGCCCTTCATGAAGACGGCGGGGTCGAGGCGATCGCGCTCCATCTCGCGGAGCTTGTGCTCCCATTCGCCGGTCAGGACCGGGTCGGCGAGCATCAGAAGTTCGTTGGAGCTCAGGAAGCGTTCGAGTTTGAAGGCCTTGCCCAGGGGGACGAGTTCCTTGCCCTGGCGTTCGAGGTATTTCTGGCCGAGCAGGCCTTCGATCGTGGCCGCGCGGGTGGCGGGCGTGCCCAGGCCGCGTTCCTTCATCGCCTCCGCCAGCGCCTCGTCGTCGAGCTGCTTGCCCGCGTTTTCCATCGCGCCGAGCAAGGAGGCTTCGTTGTAGCGGGCCGGCGGCTTCGTCGCATCCTCGCGGACCTCGAGGTCGTGGACCTTGGCCTGCGGCGGTTCGCCGTCGGCCGGGGCCAGGGCGGGGAGCGTGGTGGCGCCTTCCTTGTCCTTGTCTTCCTCGGCGTCGGCTTCCTGACCCCAGATCGCGCGCCAGCCGGCGAAGACCAGGACCTTGCCGGAGGTGCGGAAGGCGTGCGGCCCGACCGTGGTCGTGCGGACGGTCTCCTCGAACTCGGCCATGGGGAAGAAGACCGCGACGAAGCGGCGGACGACCAGGTCGTAGATCTTGCGTTCGACGTCGGAGAGCCCCTCCGGCAGCGTGCCCGTCGGGACGATGGCGAAGTGGTCGCTGACCTTCTTGTTGTCGAAGACGCGGCGACCGGCGGAGTCCACCCAGCCCTTGGCGAGGGCTTCCTTGGCGAAGACGCCGGTGGCGTGGGCGCCTTCCAGCGACTGGAGCACCATCTTGGCGTTCCCCACGTAGTCTTCGGGGAGGTATTGCGAGTCGGTGCGCGGGTAGGTCAGGGCCTTGTGGCGTTCGTAGAGGGCCTGGGCGGCGGCGAGGGTGGTCTTGGCCGAGAAGCCGAACCGGCGGTTGCCCTCGCGCTGGAGGGTGGTGAGGTCGAAGAGCCGCGGCGCGCTGTCCTTCTTGGGCTTGCGTTCGTCGACGACCGTGCCGACGCCGAGCTGGAGCGCCTCGGCGGCGACCTGCCGGGCCTGGGCTTCGTCGTAGAACCGGTCGGCTTCCTTGCGTTCCGCGACGCCGGGCACCTGGGCGTGGCCGAGGTAATGCCCGGAGGTAACGCCGAAATCGGCGATGACCCGCCAGAACGCCTTCGGGACGAAATTGCGGATCTCGAGCTCGCGGCGGACGACGAGCATCAGGGTGGGGGTCTGGACGCGGCCGACCGGGTGCACGCTTTCCTTGGAGATCTTGCCGCCCCCGAGCATCTTGCTGGCCGCGCGGGTCAGGTTGAGGCCGACGATCCAGTCGGACTGCGAGCGGCAGATGGAGGAGGAGCGGAGGCCGGCCTTCTCCGAGACGTCAAGCAGATGGTCGAAGGACTCCTTGATCGCCGCCGGGGTCATGCTCGTCAGCCACAGGCGCTTCTCGGGCAACTTGGCGCCGGCGAGGACGCAGATCATATGGAAGATGAGCTCGCCTTCGCGACCGGCGTCGCAGGCGTTGACCACGCAGCCGACATCCTTCCGCAGGAGCAGCTTCTTCAGTTGCTGGTATTTCTCCCCGGCGCCGCGCTCGGTGCGCGGACGCAACACGCCCTTGGCCAGGCTGCCGTCGAAGTTCGGCGGGAGGATCGGCAGGTTCTTCAGCGTCCAGGACTTCCAGTCCGGGTTGAGTTCATGCGGCTCGACGAGCTCGGCGAGGTGACCGACGGCCGAGGAGATCACCCAGGTGTCGTTCTCGAAGGCGTCCCCGGACTTCGGCACCTTGAGGACCTTGGCGAGGTCCGCGGCGACCGAGGGCTTCTCGGCGATGACGAGGGTCTTGGTCCCGGCGACGGTGGCGGAGGACTGGGCGGGCTTCTTGCGCATGCGTAGGATGATAACCGATGGTCAAACCGGTTACATGCCTTGCTCGGCGAAGGAGTCGTCCAGGGCCCCGATCAGGGTCGCGATGGTGGCGTCGGTTTCATCCCCCATGTTGGAGATCCGGAAGGTCTTGCCCTTGAGCTTGCCGTAGCCGCCGTCGATCACGATCTGGTGGCGGGACTTGAGCGTCTTGTTCAGGCGCTCGAGGTCGGCGTTGCGGTCGTTCTTGAAGCAGTTCAGGCCGCGCGTGCCGAAGGCCGGGTCGGGGAGGAGCGAGAAGCCCTTGGCGAGGCCCCACGCGCGCATCCGTTCGTTGAGGCGCAGGTGGCGGGCGAAGCGGTTGTCCAGGCCTTCGGCCTCGATCTCGACCAGCTTCTGCTGGAGTCCGTAGAAGAGCGAGAGGCACGGGGTCGACGGCGTCATGCCCTTCACGTGGTTGTCGTGGAACTCGATCAGGTCGAAGTAGTAGCCGCGGTCCGGGGATTGCTTGGCGCGTTCGCGGGCGCGTTCGCTGACGGCCATGATCGCGAGGCCCGGGGGCAGGGCGAGGGCCTTCTGGGAACCGGTCAGCAGGATGTCGATGCCGAGCTCATCCTTCTTGATCGGCAGGGTGGAGAAGGAGCTGACCGAGTCGACGATGGCGATGACGTCGGGGAACTCGCGGATGACGGCCATGAGGTCCGCGATGGGCGAGAGCGTGCCGGTGGAGGTCTCGGAGTGGATGAAGGTGATGCAGTCGAACTTGCCGGTGGCGAGGGCCTGCCGGACGGCGGCAGGGTCGATCGGCTTGCCCCAGTCGAACCGCAGGGCCTCGGCGGGTTTGCCGCAGCGCTTGGCGACGTCGTTCCATTTGTCCGAGAACGCGCCGTTCATGCAGTTCAGGACGCCCTTGCGGCAGACGTTGCGCAGCGCGCCTTCCATCACGCCCCAGGCGGAGCTGGTGGAGAGGTAGACCGGGTCCTTGGTGAAGAACATGGACTGCAGCCGGGGCTGCATGTCGTTGTAAAGCTTCACGAAGGCCTCGGAGCGGTGGCCGATCATCGGCTTGCCCATCGCCTGGATGATGGAGGGGGAGACGGTCAGCGGGCCGGGGATGTAGAGACGGTTGCTCATCGTTGGAAGGTGGAAAGGAGGGCGGGGAGGGCGGCGAGGTTCTCGTGCCGGACGATCCGGCGGTTGCGGTCCGCCAGCGTGACGGTGCGGGGCTTCCAGGCCGCGGCCTCGGCGACGGGCACTTCGGCGAAGCTCATGACCACCAGCAGGTCGCCGGGCTTGCCGAGGTGGGCGGTGGCGCCGTTCAGGCAGAGCTCGCGGCTCCCGGCGGGGGCGGGGATGGCGTAGGTCTCGAAGCGGTGCCCGTTGGCCAGGTTGCCCACCAGGATCTTCTCGTAGGGCAGGAGGCCCACCAGGTCCATGAGCTCGTGGTCGATGGCCAAGGAACCCTCGTAATCAAGGCGGGCGCCGGTGACTTCGGCGCGGAGGAGTTTGGTGCGCAACAGGTGGACGAGCATGGCGCGGAGTCGTCCCTTCTCAATCGGGATGCTTGCCTGCGTCAAACAACTTTGCATCTAATCGTGCATGGCGGCGAAGCATCGTGGGTTCTTTTCCTCGCTCGGCGAGGCCATCGCCGGCTTCGCCGTCGGCGTGGTCTATGGCCGTCGCCACGGCTTGGGGGCCTGGTTGTTGGGCGGATTCCTGCGGGTGCTTTCGTGGGTTTTCGGGCTCCTGGTCCGTCTGCGTCTGTGGCTTTACCGTCATCGTCTCTTCCGCGACACCCCCCTGGGCTGCAAGGTCGTCGTGGTGGGCAACCTCACCGTCGGCGGCACGGGCAAGACGCCGGTCGTGCTGAAGATGGCCCAGGTGCTCGCCAGCCGCGGCCGCAAGGTCGCGATCCTTTCCCGCGGCTACAAGGGCGCGTCCGATTCCTGGGCCAAGCGATTCTGGCGCTGGTTGACCCAGGGTAGCCGGCCGGATCCGCTCGTCGTCTCCGACGGCCGCGCCGTGCTGGTCGGCCCCGAGGAGGCCGGGGACGAGCCTTACATGCTCGCCCGCAACCTCGCCCCGCTCGGCGTCGTGATCATCGTCGACCGCGACCGCGTCGAGGGGGGGCGTTTCGCGCTGCGCCGTTTCGGCGTCGACACCATCCTGCTCGACGACGGGCTGCAGTATCTGCCGCTGCGCGGGCAGATCAACCTCGTGTTGGTCGACAGCCACGACCCCTTCGGCAACGGTTGCCTGCTGCCGCGCGGCATCCTGCGTGAGCCGGTCGCCAACCTGAGCCGCGCGTCCTACGTGTTCGTCACGAAGTCGACCGGCGCGCCCGACCCGGCCTTGGTCGCCTTGATCCGCCGCCACAATCCCCGGGCCGAGATCATCCCTTGCGCGCACCGGGCCCGCGAGCTCGTCGAGGTCGACGGCCCCGCGCGGTTGCCCCTGGAACACCTGCGCGGCCGCCGCGTCGCCGCGTTCTCCGGCATCGCCACCCCGGAGCGTTTCGAGGAGACCTTGGCCGCCGAGGGGGCGATCCTCGTGGCGACCCGGCGCTTCCTGGACCACCACGCGTTCAACGACGAGGACCTGGACGAGGTCCTCGAGCAAGCCTTGCGCGCCCAGGCCGAGATGATCGTCACGACGGAGAAGGACGCCGTCCGTCTCCTGGCCCGTTTCCGTCCGCCGATGCCGCTCCTTTACGTCCGCCTGGAAGTCGAGGTCCTCGGCGAGGGGGATGGTTTCAACGCCGCCGTCGAACGCATCTGCTTCGGCGCTACCGGGCCGGCTCGCTGAGCCCGCCCTCCGGCGCGCGGTTCGCGAGCCGGAGGAACGTCTCCTGCGCCCCCGGCGCCCGCCGGCCCAGCGGCGAACACGGCAGGTAGGCGCCATCCGGCTGCAAGGCCTGGGCATCGCCCTGGCGATCCCGGTATGTCGCCAGGACCTCCTCCTCGATGCGGCGGACCAGCTGCGGGGAGCGCACGGGGAAGACGCACTCGACGCGGCGCTGGAAATTGCGCGGCATCCAGTCGGCGCTGCCCATCAGCAGGATCGGCGCGCCGCCGTCGTTCACGAAACGGAAGAGCCGGCTGTGCTCGAGGAAGCGGCCGAGGAAGCTGCGCACGCGGATGCGCTCGCTCTTCCCCGGCACGCCGGGGATGAGGCAGCAGATGCCGCGCACCACGAGGTCGATCTCGACCCCGGCGCGCGAGGCGTCATACAGCGCGCGGATGACCTCCGGGTCGACGAGGCTGTTGACCTTCGCGAAGATGCCGGCGGGCCGCCCGGCGCGGGCCGCGGCGGCCTCGGCCTGGATGAGCGCGACGATGCGGTGCGCGAGGTCGAACGGCGCCACCAGCAGGTGCTGGAAGCGCGGAGAGTCCAGGTTGCCGGTCAGCACGTTGAAGAGCAGGCCGACGTCGGCGGTGATCTCCTCGTCGGCCGTCAGCAGCGAGAAGTCGGTATAGATGCGGGCGGTCTTGGGGTTGTAGTTGCCGGTCCCGAGATGCGCGTAGCGGCGCAACGCGCCATGCTCCTGGCGGACGACCAGGCAGGCCTTGCAATGGGTCTTGAGGCCATGCAGCCCGTAGACGACGTGGGCGCCGGCCTCCTGCAGCTGGCGGGACCATTCGATGTTGTTCAGTTCGTCGAAGCGCGCGCGGAGCTCGACGAGCGCGGTGACCTGCTTGCCGTTGCGGGCGGCTTCCTTGAGCGCCTCGACCACCGGGGAGTCGCCGCTGGTGCGGTACAGCGTCAGCTTGATGGCGACGACATGCTCGTCCCGCGCGGCCTGACGCAGGAAGTCGACCACCGGAGCGAAGGATTCGTAAGGATGGTGCAGCAGGATGTCGTGCTGCGCGATCCGCCCGAAAAGGCCCGCGGGGTCGGCGCACTCGGGCGGCAAGGCGGGCGTGAAGGGAGGATAGAGGAGGTCGGGGCGGGACACCAGGTCGATCAGGCTCGCCAGCCGGAGCATGTTCACCGGGCCCGGGATCAGGAACGCGTTCTCCGGGGCGAGCTCGGTCGAGGCGAGCAGCCAAGCGAGTTCGGGGGACGGGATGTCCGCCTCGACCTCGAGCCGGACCGTCGCGCCTTTGCGCAGGTTGCGGATCTCCTCCTCGATGGCCTCGAGCAGGTTGCCCGCTTCCTCCTCGTCGACGTAGAGGTCGCTGTTGCGCGTGATGCGGAAGGCCCAGGAGCCCTGCAGTTCCAGGCCCGGGAAGAGGCGATGGAGGAAGGTCTGGATGACGTGGCTGAGGAGCGTGAACCCCCGCTTGTCAGGCAGGGCGAGCAGCCGCGGAAGGATCCGCGGCACGGGGACGACGGCCCGGCGCAGCTCGCCGGTCGCGGGCACCCGCAGCAAGGCGAGGAGGTAGAGTCCCTTGTTCGTCAGCACCGGGAACGGATGGGAGGGGTCGATGGCCAGCGGGGTCAGCGCCGGGAGGATCTCGCGGTCGAAGCGGTCGGCCAGCCCGTGGCGGTCGACCTCCTCGAGCTGCGTGCGGGCCTTGACGATGATCCCGGCCTGCGCGAGCTCGGGGACGAGTTGATCCTGCCAGCAACGTTGCTGGGCCGCGACCAGGTCCTGCGCCTGGCGGAGCACCTGAAGCAGGAATTCCCGGGTCGCGGGGTGGCTGGCGGATTCCTCCTGCTGCATGATGCCGGCCACCCTGATCTCGAAGAATTCGTCGAGGTTCGAGCTGACGATCGAGAGGAAGCGGACGCGCTCGAGCAAGGGGATGGACGGATCCTCCGCGAGCTCCAGGACGCGGCGGTCGAAACTGAGCCAACTGAGTTCGCGGTTGAACATCGGACAAAGGGTAATTCTGGGTGGTCGCCGGACGGATGTCAGCAACGAGCGGTCAATCGATGGTAAACCAGCCTAGGAGGCAATAAACCCCGGGTTAAATGGGGGTTTCCGCGAGGTTACGTTCCGGTTAAAGTCGCACCGGGGACCAGAGGACCCGCAAGTCCGCCCGGTCGGTCAACCGGACCTTCGCCCCCGTCATGGAGGGGTAGGCGACGACGTCGCCCCGGCCGAAGGTCGCCGCCAGGCCCTTCACGTCGTGCTTGGAAAGCCCGCGGGTCGGCACTTCGACCGACTGCAGCACGCCTTCGCGGACGACGATGAAGCGGAGCAGTCCCTTGATGATCTGCACGTCCGAGACGAGCCGCACGGCCTCCGGCGGCAATGCCGTCAAGGGGGCGTCGGAGAAGAGCGCGCAGGCGAACCGGACCTCGCGCAGGTCGCGGAAGAGCCGGCGGTTGGCGTAGGCCGTCGACGCCGGGGCGCTCCATGGACGCGCTTCGTGATTCCAATGTTCGCCGGCCAGGAGCTGCGGGCAGGGGCGCTGGTCTAGTTCCGGTCCCACCCGCGGCAGGAGCCGTTGGGCGCAGACGGCGTCGCTCAGCCTTTGCAGGCGCTCGGCCGTCGTTCGCAACGCCGGCTCGAGCAGGACGATCAGCCCGCCGGGGCGGAGCCGGCTCCGCAGCGTGGTGAACCAGGCGACGGTGGCCTTGGCGTCGAGGTTCGCCATCTCGTTGAGCACGAAGCCCGCGACGATCAGGTCGAAGTCGCCGTCCGGCCACGTCTCGGCTTTCGCCGCATCCCCGACGCGGGTGCGCACGGTCGCGGAGGCGCCCAGGAAGCCGGCCGCGAAACGCTCCAGTCCGGCCAGCGCGCCGGGCGAGCGATCCACGGCCGCGACCTCGACGTGCGCCGCGCCGAGCCGCCGCAGGTGGTGCGCCGCGGCCAGCCCGCAGGAACCTGGGCCGGACCCGAGGTCGAGGATCGCCGGGGTCGCGGACGCCGGCTTCCATCCTCGCAGTTCCATCGCCTGCGCCAAGGCGTAGCCGGTGCGGACGAAACTCTGGGGCAGGAAGAAGATCCCGTAGGCGGCGAGGAGTTCCTCCTCCGCGAAGTAGTCGGGGAAACGACCTTCCGGTCGTTCCGTGGTGAAGAGGTCGGACAGCCGCGCGACCGCGTGGGCGAGGCGCTCGACGGCCGCCTCGCCGATCAGGTCGGTGGCCGCCTCGGCCCGGCCGAGCCAATGCGCCTCCGCCGCCACGGGGTAGGCGCCCCAGCCGTCAGCCTCCGACATCGCGACGGCCCTCCAGGGCGCTCCGCAAGGTCGCGGGGTCGGCGAACGTCAGGCCGCTGCCGCTCGGCAGGCCGAAGCCGATGCGGGAAACCTTGATCGAAGGGCGGATGGCTTGGATCGCCTCGCGGATATAATGGCAGGTGGCCTCGCCCTCGATGTCGTTGCCGAGCGCCAGCACGACCTCGGTGATGGGCTCGTCGCGCAGGCGACGTTCCAGGGAGGCGAGGTTGAGGTCGGCGGGACCGACGCCGTTGATGGGGGACAGCCGTCCGTGCAGCACGTGGTAGGTGCCGCGGTAAGCGGCGGACCGCTCGATGGCCATGAGGTCCGGCACCTGCTCGACGACGCAGAGGGCGTTCGGCTCGCGTTTAGGGTTGGCGCAGACCTCGCACAGTCCCGCCTCGGCGAGGCTGCCGCAACGTTCGCAGCGCCGGACGGCGCCGGCGGCGGCCGCCAAGGCCTCCAGTACCGGGGCCAGCTTGGCGGGCCGCTCGACCAAGAGGTGCAAGGCGATGCGTTCCGCGGACCGGTGGCCCATGCCGGGGAGCTGCTTCAGCAACTGGCGGACTTTATCGAAGGCGGGCGTCACGCAGGCTTAGAGGCCGGGCAATTGGAACCCGGCGGTGGCCTTGGACATCGTCGCCTCGTGCAAGGCGCGCGAACGGTCGGCGGCCTCCTGCAGGGCCGCGACCAAGGCGGTCTCGACCACCCCGGCGCCTTCCTTGAGGAAGTCCGGATGCAGGCTCAGGGCCTGGACCCGGCCGTGGCCGTCGACGACGACCTTCACGGCCCCGCCCCCATGGGAGACTTCGACGCGTTCGTCCGCGAGACGCTGCTGCGCCTCCGCGATGCCTTTCTGCATCTTCTGGGCTTGTTTGAGGAGTTTGCCGACGCCTGCCATGATGCGGCAAGGTTTTGGATGCGGCCGGCGGAGTCAAGGGCGACCCAAGGTTTCCTCCCGGCTTGCGCCGGTCGGCGGGGCGGGGCAGGGTGGGGCATGCGCCCGCCGCGGGACCTCCAGATCGTCGGTTCCTTCCTCGCCATCACCTGGGAAGACGGGCGGGAGTCGGTGCTCTCCGGGGAATACCTCCGCGAGCATTCGCCGAGCGCCGAGAACCAAGGCGAGGTGGATATCCTCGGTCAGCGCTGGGGCGGCGACGGCCCGCGGCGGTTCCCCGGCGTCGCCGTCGTCGGCCTGGAACGCATCGGCAACTATGCCGTCAACTTGGAGTTCGACGACGGGCATCGCACGGGCATCTATAGCTGGGAATACCTGCGCGGGCTCGCCGATCGTTCGCCCGCCTGACCTTTTACGTTTGCATCACGGGCGTCCGCGGATGACAATCATCGACGTGAAAAAGACTTACGTCCTGGACACCAACGTTCTGATTCACGATCCCGAGTCCTTGTTCAAGTTCGACGAGCACACCGTGGCGGTCCCGGTGGAGGTGCTCTCCGAACTTGACCGGTTGAAGACGCAGCCCGGCCAGCTGGGCGCCAGCGCCCGCCGCGTCAACCGTTCCATCCGCGCCCTGTTCGAGAACCGGCCGCTGAAGGAGATCGCCGAGGGCGACGCCAGCCGCCCCGGCGCGCTCCATGCCCGCCTGCGCGAGGGCGGCGAGCTGCGCATCGTGGTCAACGAGTCGCTCATCCGCGACCACTTCAACGGCGCCCGTTCCGAACGCGTGCGCGCCGTGTTCATGCAGATCGACGCGCCCGATCACCGTATCATCGCCTCGGCGCTCTACCTGCGGGACACGACCAAGGGTTCCGTGGTGCTCGTCACCAAGGACGCTTGCATGGCGCTCAAGGCCCAGGCCCTCGGGCTCGAGGTCCAGGACTACCGCAACGACCGCGTCGAGATCAGCGACGTGGGCGACTACCGGACCATCACCGTGACCGCCGCCGCCATGCGCGACTTCCGCGAGCTCGGCCAGACCCAGCTGAAGCTCGCGGCCGACGCCACGCCGGTGCTCAACGAATACGTCATGCTCGCCTCGGATGCCTGGACGGAACCGGCCCGGCATGTCGGCGAAGGCGCGTTCGTCCCGCTCGCGCTCTACCGCGAGTTCCTTTCCGGCGACAGCGGCGCCCGCAAGGGGTTGCAGATGCCGCGCGGCATGCGGGTGATCCCGAAGAACTTCGAGCAGTGGATCTTCCTGGACGCCTTGCTGAATCCGGACATCAAGCTCGTCACCTGCTTCGGTCGCGCCGGCACCGGCAAGACCTTCCTGTCCATCGCCGCCGCCCTGTCCCAGGTGCTCAGCGATTTTTCCCCCTACAAGAAGCTCTACGTCTCGCGCCCCGTCGTCCAGATCGGCAAGGACATCGGCGCCTTGCCGGGCTCCAAGGAGGAGAAGCTCTCCCCTTACATCCAGCCCTACTTCGACAACCTCGAGGTGCTCTTCTCCAAGAACAGCGCCCCGGCCTCGGCCCAGCCGACCGCCCGGGAGATGGTCGCCACCGACTCCCGCAACAAGAAGAAGAAGGCCCAGGCGATGAAGGCGCCCCAGCCGATCTTCGGCTCGCAGTTCCAGCCGGTGAACCAACCGCGCAAGCCCTACCAATGGCTGATCGACTCGGGGTTGATCGAGATCGAGGCCATGACCTTCATCCGCGGGCGTTCCATCGGTCACGCCTTCATGATCGTCGACGAGGCGCAGAACATGACGCCGCACGAGGCCAAGACCGTGATCACCCGCATCGGCGAAGGGTCGAAGCTGGTGTTGATCGGCGACCTCGACCAGGTCGACACCCCCTACCTGGACGGCAAGTCGAACGGCCTGATCCATACGCACGAACGCATGAAGGGTCACTCCATCACGGCGAACGTGCGGCTCCTGCACGGCGTTCGCAGCGCCTTGTCCGAACTCGCCGCCCAGGCGATGTGAGCAACTTCCCCGGGTCACCGGGGCGACCGGCCTACTCCATCCTTGCCCCGGTCCGCGCGGGGGATTTGCCTTCAACCCCGTGGAGAAGGAGACCCCGATGCAACGCCAATACCGTGAGTTTCGCGAGAAACTCCCGGCCGGCGCCATCTTGCTCTTCCGCCTGGGGGATTTCTATGAGGTCTTCGGCGAAGACGCGGTGGTCGCCTCCAAGGTCCTGGGCCTGACCCTCACCAAGCGGCATGAGACGCCGATGGCCGGACTGCCATACCACGCGGCCCCGGCCTACGTGAACCGCCTGCTCGCCGCCGGCTGGAAGGTGGCCATCTGCGATCAGCTCGAGGCGCCGGTCGCCGGCAAGCTCGTCCGCCGCGGACTCACCCGCATCCTCACGCCCGGCACGGCGCTCGAGGACTCGCAACTCGATTCAAGGCGCGGGAATTACCTCGTGGCGCTGGCCTGGGACAAGCAGGGTTGGCATGCCGCGTGGTTGGATGTCTCGACCGCCGATTTCCGGTTGGCGACCGATGCCGGTCCGGCCCGGCTCCTGCCGTTGCTGCACTCCCTCGCCCCGCGCGAGGTGCTGCTGCCGGAAGGGCTCGAGCCCGCCGGCGAGCACCGCGAGGCGCTGGAGGTCTTCCTGCAGGGGCGGCCGGTCTCCCGTTTGCCCGGCTGGAATTACGAAGTCTCCGCCGGCGCCCGGCTGGTCGCGCAGACCCTCTCGGTGCATGGGCTGGCGGGCTTCGGCCTGACGGAGTCGCATCCCGCCCTCGGGACCGCCGGCGCGGTCCTCGGCTACGTCACGGACTCGCTCTGCGACCGTCCCAAGAACCTGTTCCGTCTTGCCGAGACCAAGCTCGGTTCCTCCGTCCTGCTCGACGCCGCCTCGGCGCGGAACCTCGAGCTGTTCGCGGCTTCCGGCGGCGGCCGCGAGGGCTCCTTGCTCGAGAGCATCGACCGTACGGACACCCCGGCCGGCGCGCGGCTCCTCGCCCTCTGGCTCGGGGAGCCCTCGACCGACCTCGCGGTCATCCATGCCCGGCAGGGCGCGGTCGGCGAGTTGGTCCGCCATCCCGGGGCCTCCTCCCGGCTCGGCGAATCGCTCCGCGGCGTGCGCGACGTCCCGCGCATCCTGGCCCGCCTCCAGAACCGTTTGCGCAACCCGCGCGAGCTCGGCGGCATCCGCGACACCTTGGCCGCCTTGCCCGCGCTCCGCGAGGAACTGGCGGCCCTCCCCGGCGGCCGCCTCCAGGGGCTGGTCGACCGGATTCGGCCTGAGGCCGTTTTGCTGGAGCGTCTCCGCGCCGCCTTGGCCGACGAGCTGCCGGTCGACCTCGCCGAAGGGGGCGCCCTGCGCCCCGGCTTCGACGCCGAACTGGATCGCCTCCGCTCGCTGGCGACCGACAGCAAGACCTGGATCGCGGACTTCGAGCGCGATGAGCAGAACCGCACGGGGATCAAGTCGCTCAAGGTCCGCTACAACGGCGCCTTCGGCTATGCCATCGAGGTGACCAAGGCCAACCTCGCCCTCGTGCCCGCGGACTACATCCGCAAGCAGACGATGGTGAACGCGGAGCGTTTCACGACCGAGCAGCTGCGCGCGAAGGAACGCGAGGTCCTGCGAGCCGATGAACAGGCCCTCGCCCGCGAGACGGAACTCTTTCAGGCCTTGCTCGCCGAGGTGCTGGCCGCCACCGAGTCCCTGCTCGGCACGGCGCAGGCCTTGGCCGAGGTGGACGTGCTCCGCGGCTGGGCCGAACTGGCCCGGGAATCCTCCTGGGTCTGTCCCGTCGTCGACGATTCCGATGTCCTCGAGGTCGTGCAGGGACGTCATCCGGTCGTGGAGCGCATGCTCCAAGCCCGTCCCGGCGCGGGTTCCTTCGTGCCGAACGACACCCGGCTGAGCTGCGCCGGCGACCAGATCGCCTTGCTCACGGGCCCCAACATGGCCGGCAAGTCCACCTACATCCGCCAGGTCGCGCTCATCGCGTTGCTGGCGCACCTGGGCGCCTGGGTGCCGGCCCAGTCCGCCCGCATCGGGCTCGTGGACCGCATCTTCTGCCGGGTCGGCGCCTCCGACGAGCTGGCGCGCGGCAACTCGACCTTCATGGTCGAGATGAACGAGACCGCCAACATCCTCAACAACGCCACCACGCGTTCGCTCGTCGTGCTCGACGAGATCGGCCGCGGGACGAGCACCTACGACGGCATCAGCATCGCCTGGGCCGTGGCGGAACACCTCCATGGCGGCACCGACGCCGGGCCGCGCACGCTCTTCGCCACCCATTACCACGAGCTGACCCGCCTGGCCGGTCGCCTCGCGCGCCTGCGC
>Ga0214919_10005533_pt1 | contig 17858 bp, 13 predicted proteins | sample LL1503_MetaG_FD_177994 | JGI IMG/M metagenome (GOLD analysis project Ga0214919, IMG submission 177994) | Freshwater microbial communities from Lake Lanier, Atlanta, Georgia, United States - LL-1503 | ecosystem: Environmental > Aquatic > Freshwater > Lake | place: USA: Georgia | collected...
ACGATGGCCGATTGGCTGTGGGCCACTGCAAAGGCACTGGACTTCTTTGGCGGCGTGCCGCAACTGATCGTGCCCGACAACCCCAAGGCCATGATCAGCCAGCCTGACAGGTACGAGCCCAAACTGAGCGCCACGGTGCAAGACTTTGCGCGTCACTATGGCTGCTCTATCTTGCCGGCAAGGCCTCGCCGTCCGCAGGACAAAGCCAAGGTGGAGTCGGCCGTTCAGGTGGTGGAGCGCTGGATCATGCTTATTCCAATCGAGGACTTGTACTCAAAGAGCTAAAACAATATAAGGCTGCAGTTTTAAGTTACGACAAAGCTATTTTACTGAAACCTGACTATGCCGATGCATATTCCAACCGCGGGCTTTCTCTACAAGCGCTCAAGCAATTCGATGCTGCATTAGACAGCTATGAAAAGGCAATTGCTCTGAAGCCGCACTTGGCCGAAGCATATTCGAACCGAGGGCTTGCACTGCAAGCACTTAAGCAATTCAGTGCTGCATTAGAAAGTTACGATAAAGCGATTGCGTTAAAACCTGAATATGCTGAAGCCTATTCCAACAAAGGCGTTGTACTTCAAGAACTCAGGCAATTTGATGCTGCCGTTGAAAGTTATGACAAAGCAATTTCTCTAAGACCTGAATTTGCAATGTTCTATGTGAACAAAGGTGTTGTTCTCCAAGAACTAAAGCAAATAGATGCTGCAATTTATAGTTTCGATCGTGCTATTGCTTTGCAACCTAATTATGACTACTTATTTGGAATGTGGCAGCATGCAAAAATGCTCAAATGTGACTGGCAAGATTACTCTCATAATGTCTTGGAGTTAAAACGTAAAATTCAAAACAATGAGAAAGCTTCACCAGGTTTTCCAGTTCTTTCCTTGCCAATTTCATTGCCGGAGCAATTTAAAGTAGCCCAGACATGGGTCGTGGATAAACATCCGTACAACCCATCTTTGGGCCCAATACCAAAGACCGTAAACCAACCCAAGATTCGAATCGGCTACTTTGCAGGAGAATTTAGATTTCATCCTGTTTCAATATTGACAGTAGGACTATTTGAACATCATGACAAGTCCAAGTTTGAATTAATTGCTTTTTCTTTCGGGCCAGATATTCATGATGAGATGAAGGAAAGAATTGCTAATGCTTTTGATAAATTCTTAGATGTAAGTTTAAAGAGTGACGAAGAGATCGCTCGAATTTCAAGAGAGTTCGGTATCGACATTGCTATTGATTTAAGCGGCCTTACACAAGACGGCCGAACAGGGATTTTTTCATTTCGTGCGGCACCCATTCAACTGAGCTACATTGGATACTTAGGGACGATGGGCGCTAATTACTATGACTATCTGATAGCTGACTCAACTACTATTCCCACCAAGTCACAAGTTTTTTACAGTGAAAAAATTGTATATCTTCCTTCTTATCAAGTTAATGACTGCAAGCAAGAGATACAGAATACTTATCTCTCTAGGCAAGAGTTGAACTTGCCCAGCAAGGGTTTTGTTTACTGCTGTTTCAACGCAAATTACAAAATCACGCCGCCTACTTTTGATATTTGGATTAGGATAATTAAGTCAGTACCAGAAAGCGTCTTACTTCTTTTTAGCGACAACCAAAGTGCCGCCGAAAACCTAAAGCTAGAAGCCGGCAAAAGAGGGGTTAATCCAGAGAGGTTGATCTTTGGCGGAATGTTAAATAGAAACGCATATTTGGCTCGCTATAGAACTGCAGATTTATTCCTTGACACGCTTCCTTACAATGCTGGAGCAACTGCAAGTGATGCGCTTTGGGTAGGGTTACCAGTACTGACATGTATGGGAGACAGCTTTGCAAGCCGTGTTGCTGCAAGCCTACTGAACGCCATTGGTGTTCCCGAACTGATTACTCAGAGTCTGGTTGAATATGAGGCATTAGCAATTGAGTTGGCAACTAACCCTGCCAAACTAAAAGTGATCAAAGACAAATTACAGCGTAATCGATTAACGACTCCTTTGTTTGATACGCCCCAATTTACCAAAAATATTGAAGCGGCATACACTAAGATATATGAGCGCTATCAGGCTGATTTACCGCCAGATCATATTTACATTGATGCGTAAAACTGTACAGCTAATCAAGCAGGTCAAGGACATCTATTCTGTCCTCAAAAAATTGAATAGATTTTTTTCAACGAAAAGCCCATGCGCCTTAGGATAAGAGCTTATGAAGGTGTTTTAAGTTGAAAGCCACACCTATGAAGGGTGGCCTCAAGTTAAAATTTGAGTATGACTCTTTCAAACACTTTTTCCCTCCTCAAAGTTTGCACTTTATGGGTCCTCTCCTGCATGCTCATTGCCTGCGGCCCAAGCGATGGTTTTCCGCCAACGGTGACAGGGGTAAAAGTGCAATCGGCTCAATACGGCAAGATGGCCACCATATACCTAGGTGGCAAAGACTTGCGCTCTAACCTCATTGTAGATACATCTGGCGCCTGTACCACCCCCACCTTTGCAAGCAATAGCAACACCGATACGCTGGTGCTCAATTGTCTGGTAGTCAAAACAGGTGATTTTCCTTTGCTGGTTCAAACAGCTGAAGGCGCTGCAATTTACAGCACCACTCTGAGCATTCCCCTGCCTCAGGTGGCGCTGATTACCGCCAAGGGCAGCATCACGGTGGAGTTAGACCCCACGCTTGCGCCCATCAGTACCAACAATTTTTTAAGTTACGTGAACAAGGGGTTTTACCGAAGCACCTTGTTTCACCGCGTTATTCCTAATTTTGTGGTCCAAGGCGGCGGCTACACCACGGGCATGGTTAAGAAAACGGAGCAAAGCGCGCCCATTGAACTTGAGAGCAACAAGGGCCTCTCAAATGTGCGTGGCAGTTTGGCCATGGCCAGAACCTACCTACCCAACTCGGCCACCTCGGAGTTCTACATTAACTTGGTGAACAATGTGTCACTTGACTACAAAAACGCTGCCAACCCCGGGTACGCTGTGTTTGGCAAAGTGGTTCAAGGCATGGACGTGGTAGACGCCATAGCAGCCGAGCCCACGGGCTTGGTGGGCGGCTTTAGCGATGTACCCTTGGCTGACATAACGCTTAGCTTGGCGTTGCAAAGCAAATAAATCGACACATATTGGCCTACTTAAGTAACTCCCCAAAATGACAGCCGCCATTTACTACCACCCCGAGGGCTACACAACCAGTGGGCCCAAGCTCATGGGGCGCAACGCGGCGGGCGAGTCTTTCTTGAGGGGGTTTTTAAAGCACAGCAAGGCCAGTGAGTTTTGGGCGCAGGTGCAAAAGCCTGAGCACGGCCAGCACTTTGCACAAACCGTCAAAGCGCAAGGTCGCTCTGAGTTGGTCAAAGTGGTTGATAAATCTTCTCTTACCACTCTGAGAGATATAGGCACGGTTTACTACCCAGGCCCTGGCATTGGCGAGCATGCTTTTCACAGGTCGTTGGCGGGCGGCTTGGGTGTTGCAGCCAAGAACCCTCACACAGCGTGGAGTTTGTGCGGCATCACGCACACCACTTCGTCTGCAGGCGTCATGGATGCCTTGGCCGAGCTCATCACGGCCCCCGTTCAGCCCTGGGATGCAGTGATCTGCACCAGCACAGCCGTCAAGGACAATGTGCAGCGCCTTTTGCAGGCGCAGGTCAATTACTTGAAAGACAGGCTTGGCGTTAGCAAGCTGGTGCTGCCCATGCTGCCCGTGATACCGCTAGGCATTCACACCCATGATTTTGAATTTACCGAAGTCCAAAAATCAAGCGCGAGACAAGAGCTGGGCGTAGACCACAACACATTGGTTGTGCTCTTCATGGGCCGCCTGTCTTTTCACGCCAAGGCGCACCCGCTTGCCATGTACCAAGCGATTGAAAAGGCGGCCAAGCAATTGGCGGGTAGCGGCAAAAAAATTGTGCTGGTCGAATGCGGCTGGCATGCCAACGACTTTATTGAAAAGGCCTACCAAGAGGCAGCCGCAAAGGCTTGTCCTAGCGTGAGGGTGGTCACACTAGACGGGCGCCAAGCAAGTTCGCGCCAAACTGCTTGGGCAGGCGCCGATGTTTTTTGCTCACTGTCAGACAACATCCAAGAAACCTTTGGCATTGTGCCCATCGAGGCCATGGCGGCAGGCTTACCTGTTGTTGTGGCCGACTGGGACGGCTACAAAGACACGGTGCGCCACGGCCAAGACGGTTTTAGAATTTCTACGTGCATGCCAGAGGCAGGCTTAGGCAGTGACCTTGCCCTTCGGCACGCCTTGGAGGTAGACACCTACGACATGTACTGTGGGCACGCTTGCTCGTTGGTGTCGGTTGACATTGAAGCCACCGCGCAGGCCTTCATTCAGCTGTTTGAGTCTTCAGAACTACGCCAGCGCATGGGCCAAGCTGGCAAACAAAGAGTGAAGCAGCTTTATGACTGGAGAGTCATCATTGCGCAGTACGAGGCGCTCTGGCAAGAACAAACTCGGCTTAGACTTGCCGCGCAAACTTCAAACCAAAGCGCTTTGCCGCCTCATGCTTGGCCTGCGCGCATGGATCCATTCTTTGCATTTGAGTCCTACCCCACGCAAACTTTAAAACCTGCCAGCATGTTAGCCCTGACGGACTTGTCTGCGCAACAGGCCATGCAAAGGGTGAACCAATACAAATCATTGGCCATGGTGAACTTTGCCAAGCTTGTGTTGCCCACCGAAGAAGAAGTTGCATTGCTGCTAAGTACTGCAGCCAAGGGGCCTTGCTCTGCTCAGGAGCTGCTCCACTCTGTAGAGCCCAGCCGGCAAGCGTTTGTGATGCGCTCGCTGGTCTGGCTCTTAAAGCTTGGCGTGCTCAGGCTGGCTTGATTTAAGGTTAACCCATCGCATGGTCACCACAGTTACCTCCTACACCGAGGTGCGCAACCGCGCGCTCATAGGTGATGGCTACGACGGCGTGGTTAGGGTGGTGGTGGGCAACATGTACGGCTCTGGTGTGTTGCTGTTTGATGGCAAAGCCGTGCTGACGGCTGCTCACCTGTTTAATGGCAGCGCAGGCACCGCTAAAGTTATTTTTGAGTCACGAAACGGTGTGGAGACCCTCTCTTCTAGCCAAGTGGTGATTAACCCAGACTACAACAGCATCAACAACAACTCAGACCTTGCGCTGGTGTGGCTGTCGCAAGATGCACCCGTGGCAGCCGAGCGGTTTGGTATTTACCGTGCTGCCAATGAAGTGGGTCAAACCTTCACCATGGTGGGCTACGGCACGCCAGGCTCGGGCAGCAGCGGCACGCTGAGCAACTTCAATGAAGTGCCTGTGCGCGTGAAGGCCAACAACCAGTTTGACAGCGATGTTGCGCCTTTAGACAGGTTCTTCAGCGAAAGCGGCCAGTGGGAGGCCAACAACGGCAAGCAACTGGTGGCCGACTTTGACAATGGCGTAAGCCTTAACGACGCACTGGGCTCCCTTGTGGGCATCAACGGCTTGGGGCTGGGTAGCTCAGAGGGTTTGATCTCAAAGGGCGACAGCGGCGGCCCCGCCTTCATTGGCAGCTTGGTGGCCGGCATTGCCAGCTACACGGGGCGCCTTAGCGCATCGGGTGCGGTGCCCGACATTGACAACACCAGCGACAGCAGCTTTGGCGAGGTGGCCGTGTGGCAGCGCGTGAGCGTGTACCAGCAGTGGATAGACCAGGCAATGCGATTGCGCTACGAAAGCCCTCCGGCCACACAAGCGGCAGTGCAAAAAACAGTGAACGAGGGCAACAGCGGCACCACGCCAGTGTATTTTTGGGTGCAGCTGAACGGCTACCGGCTTGACCCCAACTTAATTGTCAGTGTGGACTACAAAACACGCAACGGCACTGCATTGTCCGGACAAGACTACATTGCCACCCAAGGCACCCTTAAAATTTACCCCAACGAAAGCCACGCGCTTGTGGTTGTAGAAATTATTGCCGACATCGTGCCCGAGCTTGACGAGACTTTTTACCTTGACGTGTTTAACCCTGTGAACGCAGGCTTTGGTGAGGGCTTGGTGCAACTGACAGCGGTTAGAACCATTGTGAACGACGACGGCTGGTTTTGGGGCTAAGAACTTAAGCAATTAAGCTTTGACTTAAAAGATTTAATTGAAAAGCTTTTCAAAATGAACATCCTATTTATTCATCAAAATTTTCCGGGGCAGTTTAAGTTTTTGGCGCCTGCGCTGGTCAAGCAAGGTCATAGCGTGCGCGCCATGACCATGCAAAAAACCGACGCTACGCAGTGGCAAGGTGTGCAGCTTGTGTACTACACAGCCAAGCGCGGCAGCACGCCCAACGTGCATCCGTGGGTGTCTGACTTTGAAACCAAAACCATTCGTGCAGAAGCTTGCTTTAAGGCGGCGCTTCAAATGAAGCAGCAGGACTATATGCCCGATGTGATAGTGGCTCACCACGGCTGGGGCGAGAGTTTGTTTTTAAAAGAAGTGTGGCCCCAAGCTGTGCTAGGTATTTACTGTGAATTCTTTTACCACCCTCACGGCGCCGATGTAGGCTTTGACCCAGAGTTTCCTGCTGCTGACGAAGGCGAAGTGTGCCGCCTGCGCTTGAAGAACTTAAACAACCTGCTGCACTTTGAAGTGGCCGACGCGGGTATCTCGCCCACGCATTGGCAGGCCAGCACCTTTCCCGAACCCTTTAAAAATAAAATCTCTGTGGTGCATGATGGCATTGACACACAGGCCGTGGCGCCCAACTCAGCAGTCAGCCTCACTCTCAAAATGGCTGCGGGGCAAGATCTGGTTCTGACACGTCAAGATGAAGTGATTACCTTTGTCAATCGTAACCTAGAGCCCTACCGCGGGTACCACACCTTCATGCGCGCGCTGCCGCAGCTGCTTAAAGAGCGGCCCAACGCCAGGGTGCTGCTGGTGGGTGCAGACGATGTGAGCTACGGCGCAAGGCCAGATGCTGCCAAGTATGGGGCAGCCAAATGGAAAGATATTTTTGCCAATGAAGTGCGCGGGCAAATATCGGATGCCGATTGGCAGCGAGTGCACTTCTTGGGTCATGTGCCTTACCAGTACTTTATTCCGCTGCTGCAGTTGTCTACCGTGCATGTGTACCTGACCTACCCGTTTGTGCTCAGCTGGAGTTTGCTAGAAGCCATGAGCGCGGGCTGCGCCATTGTGGCAAGCGACACCCAGCCATTGCGCGAGGCAATTGTTCACAACGAGACGGGCAAGTTGGTGAACTTCTTTGACCCTGCTGCGTTGACGCAAAGTGTCTGTGAGTTGCTAAACAATTCTGAAGAAAGAATTCGATTGGGTGCCAAAGCCAGAGCCTTTGCAGAGGCCAACTACGACCTGCAAACCGTATGTTTGCCTAAACAATTGGCTTGGGTGGAGCAGTTGAAAAATGTGTAATTTATTCAAATTTCACTTGATTTCTTCTAGTAGTTAGATATTTTGAAAATAGCAGTTTGAAGCTTATTTGGTTTGAGTGGCAGTCAACACAATAACGCTACTAGCCGGAAAATCTGCCAAGCCATAAGCCGTGGTCGTTTTAACACCGGCCATAGCATCTAGCACTTCAATACCAGAAACCACTTTGCCAAACACCGCATAGCCTCCGCTTGAAGTATCTAGTGCCACGTTGTCTGCTAAGTTGAAATAGTATTGCGAAGTGGCAGAGTTAAGTTCAGAACTGCGCGCCATGGCAATGGTTCCTTTTAAGTTGCTGAGCCCCTTGTTTATCTCTAGGGCAATGGCCGCTTTTTGTCCTGGTTGCACGGCAGGTGCAGGCGTAAGCCATCCGCCTTGTGCCACAAAAATGCCAGCTGTCACTATTCTGTGAATGAGCGTGTTGTCGTAAAACTTGCTGTTGACGTATTGCAAGTAATTGTCTGTGCTAATTGGCGCAGCTGTTGGGTTGAGTTCAACCACCACAGTGCCTAAGTTGGTCAGCATGCTTACCTGCGGATTGGGCACATCAAAGGTGGCCGATTTAAGCACGGTGCCATCTGCCAGTTTGGCTTCTAGGCTAACTACCCCAGAGCCTACAGCACTGATAGTGCAGGTTACAGATTTGCTGGTGTCCGTGCCACCCGCAACAAGCGCTAAGCCCTTGCAGTTTTGAGCTGCGACATTGATATTGTTGTCTAGCAAATTGCCAGTCAATGTAAATTGGGAAAGTTGACCGTATTTAAGCTGGTTCACTTGAATGTCTGACACTGCTGTGCTGGAAACAGGACTGCTGCCACCACATCCGACTAACACCACTGCAGACAATGAAAGAAAGAATAAATAGAACTTAGTTAGCATGACGTGGCAGAAAATTTCTGAGATGAAATAGTAAATTGAAAGGGGTACGTTGCCCATAGGCGTGGTGCCACTTGTCGGATTCGAACTGACGACCTACCTCTTACAAGGCGGTTGCTCTACCAACTGAGCTAAAACGGCAAGATTGCAATTTTAGCTTGAATGAATAGCGCCAAATTGAGTTCCCTCAACCACCCTTTTGATGTCAGTTCAATGCGCGGCCATCACAATCATGTTGTCATCTAACCAACCTACTGTGATGAACCGGTCTTCCTCATAGTCCATTCTTTTGTCCTGACCCGTAAGTGGAGGCCATCAAAGACCCCCACCGTACCCCCACCCAGGGGGCTTGTCATTGTCAGGTTCAGACCACCCTGCGTTCGTTCATGGTAATTGCACCAAAGAGCATCGTCAGAAGTGTGCGGCTGGAACGATTGTGTCGGCAAGCCTAGTTGAAATAGGTTTGAGTAGATAGGTCTTTACAATATCTCGATTTGAGATACACTATCAAAATGAAAATCATCAGCAACAGTGCGCTACGTGCATTTGCAACCGAGCACCCTCAAGCCGATGCACCCTTAAAGGGTTGGAGGCGCGTGATTGAAAAGAATCGGCTTGCAAATTGGAGTGAACTCAAGGCATCGTTCAACTCTGTGGACCGAGTCGGCGATCTAGTGGTATTTGATATTGGCGGAAATAAATACAGGCTTATTGCCTACATTCGTTTCGAAAAACAAATCGTGTACATCAAAGCGGTGTTAACTCACCAAGAATATGACAAGGGAGTATGGAAGTTATGAACGCAATTATTGACATGCAAAAACTTCTTCCAGCTTGGGAGCAGTTTCGTGCTGCCACAGACATTTCTCCGATCAGAGATGAGGACCACTACGCACGGATGACAGAAATGCTCGAGAGCCTATTAAAAGAGGCTGGGGGTGATGAACGTCATCCAATCATGGGGCTTGTGGACATCGTTGGCGACCTCATACAAGACTACGAGACAGAGCAACACCCTCTCCCTGAAACCACAGGTATCGAGGCGCTGAAATTTCTGATGGAACAACACGGCCTCAAACAAGGCGATCTTGAAGAGATTGGTAGCCAAGGTGTAGTTTCTGAAATTTTGACGGGCAAGCGTGAACTCAATGTTAGGCAAGTACGTGCCCTTAGCGAGCGTTTCGGTGTATCCACCGCCACTTTCTTGTAACCTCTGCCCAGTATGCGGATGGTTTGCGGATTAGCCAGAGCTTCGTGGTGAAGTGAATCAAACACAGGGGGAGGGCTCGTTTAGCTCACAGTGACACTAACTGAAGCCACTGCGCTAGAGTCAACCTTGCCGTCGTTCACAACCAGGTTAAACACATACACCCCAGCCACGGTTGCCGTGATTGTTGGCGAGGCAACGGTGGAAGACGATAGCGTTGCAGTGCTGGTAGAGGGCTGGTAGGCAATGGTCCACTTGTAAGTCAGGGCGTCTCCGTTGGCATCTGTGCTACCCGTTCCGTTAAGGGTAATGGTGATGGTGCCATTGACACGCGCCACTGTTTGAGCAGTGCCAGCGTTTGCCACCGGAGCAGAGTTGGCGGCCGCTGCTGTTACCGCAACCGTTCCCACGTTACTGCTGTCAACCTTGCCGTCGTTCACAATCAGGTTAGCCACGTAGGTGCCAGACAAGTCCGCCGTAAAGGTGGGAGATGCAGCAGTGGCAGATGACAGCGCTGCCGTGCTGCTGGTTGGCCTAGAGGCCAGCGTCCAGCGGTATGTGAGGGTGTCGCCGTTGGCATCGGTGCTGCCCGCGCCGTTCAGGGTCACGACCGCTCCAGTGGTCACGCTTTGGGCAGTGCCAGCGTTGGCCACGGGGGCTGAATTGGCAGTAGAGGCAATGACAGTGACTACAGCCGTAGTGCTATTAACCTTGCCATCGTTAACAACAAGTGTGGCCACATAGGAGCCCGCCACATCGGGGGTGAAGGTCGGCTTTGGGGTGGTCGTAGACGACAGTGCCGCAGTACTTGCGGTGGGCTTAGACAGAAGAGTCCAAGAGTAGGTGAGGGCATCGCGATCAGCGTCTGTGCTGGCAGAGCCGTCTAGCGTTGTTACAGTTGCGATAGTCACGTTCTGGTTGGTCCCAGCGTTGGCCACAGGCGCCGAGTTGGCCACAGCAGCCGTCACGGTGGTGGTCACCACGGCGCTGTCTAAAGCCCCATCATTTACAAGCAAGCTGGCCACGTACACACCAGCAAGATCGGCGCTGAAGGTGGGCTTGGCTGAGGTGGTAGAAGACAGCGCGGCTGCGCTACCCGTGGGCTTGGTCACCAGCACCCACCTGTAGGTGAGCGGGTCGCGGTTGGCGTCGCTGCTGGCCGAGCCATCAAGCGTGACGGTGGCTGGCAAGGTCACGTTCTGGCTCACACCTGCGTTGGCCACGGGCGCTGCATTGGCTACCGAGGCTGTAATGGTGACGGCAGAAATTTCGCTGTTCAATTTGTTGTCATTCACAATCAGGGTGAGCACGTAGGTGCCTGCCTTGTCTGCAGTAAACGTGGGCTTGGCGTTGGTGTCTGACGAGAGCACGGCTGTGCTGCCAGAGGGTCTGGCGCCCCAAGACCACTTGTACGTGATGGGGTCTCTGTCTGCATCGGAGCTTCCTGTGGCGTCCAGCGTTACCACGGCACCCACCACCACGCTTTGGGCGGAGCCTGCGTTGGCTACGGGGGCCGAGTTGGTGTTGGATGCAATCACAATAATTGGCACGGGTGCGCTGTCAATCTTGCCATCGTTTACAACCAGGGCGATGGTGTAGATGCCCATCACGTCTGCAGTGAACTTGGGGTTAGGGGAAGTGGTTGAAGACAGGCTTGCCGTACTGGTAGCGGGGCGGCCATACATGGTCCACTTGTAAGACAGGGTGTCTGAGTTGGCGTCGGTGCTGGCGGTGCCGTCAAGCGTAATGGTGGAGCCAATTTGCACATTCTGGTTCGCTCCCGGTTTGGCTACGGGCGCCGAGTTGGTCTCGCTAGCAACAATGGTGACGCTTGAGGCGGCGCTACTGACCTTGCCGTCATTGACAACGAGGGTGATGGTGTAGGTGCCAGCCAAGTCCGCGGTGAATTGGGGGGCTGCAGAGGTGTCCAAGGTCAAGGCGGCAACAGAGTTTGCTGGCTTGGCGGTCAGCTGCCACTTGTAAGTAAGAAGGTCGTTGTCGGCGTCGCGGCTTGCGCTGCCGTTAAGGGTGACCAGTGTGCCCAGCGAGACGTTTTGAATCAAGCCCGCATTGGCCACAGGCGCAGAGTTGGGGGTACCAGACCCGCCGCACACCACGCCGCCCAAAACGCCCAAACCAGTGGCGCAGCCGCTGTCACCCCCGCCCCCGCATGAAATGAGAAAGGGGATGCAAGCTAGGGCTGTAAGAAGACGGATTATTTTCATAGGAGCTTTGATTATTGGCAGCTTGGATTGGTAATGTCTATGTTTTCAGGGTACTTCATGCCCGTATTGTTGTACACATCGACGGCAGCCCCCACAACCCCGCCAAAGAACAAATTGCCCAACATGGCAACGCTTGGCATGGGCATGGCCGATACCGTAAAGGATGGCACATACTGGCCGCGGCAAGAAATCTGTAAGCTGCTGATATCGTTCACAACCCTTATGGTTCCTGGGGTGGAGAGCGTCCAGCGGCCCTTGTCGTTTTGTAAATGGCAAGTTGCCATTAAGGTTTTGGGGCCGCACATGAGGCGCACACTCACTTCTTGGGAGTCGTCATTGACAAGACTTGCGCACCCACTCAAAAGGCAAATCAGGCCAACAGCCAAGGCAAGTCTTGGGAGTCTTAAGTCTTTGTGTGTTGGCATCACCATGGCGGGCTTTCTCAAATGTCTGAAATGCTATTGCTCTTGTCGTGAATCGTCTGGAGGTGGTATATCTTGAGCATCTTAGACGTCAATTCTCCGACAAATCACCAATCTTAGAACTCAGTGAAGCAAGTTTTAAGCCTTCGCAAAGCGGCAAAGTATTGCCGCCGACATCAAATATTTTTCGAAAGGGCATGAAAACTTCATATAGGAAGATATAGAATCCGTTCCTTTATGAATTCCGTAGTTCGCGTTCCACTTAACACCACGCCAGAGCAATTTGCCAGGCTGCAGGCTTTGCAGTTGGCGTTTGCACAGGTGTGCAATGCCTTGGCGCCAGAGGTGCAGCGCACACGTGTGTGGAACAGGGTGGCTTTGCACCACATGCATTACCGTGTATTGCGCGAGAAGTTTCCAGCCCTAGGCTCGCAAATGGTGTGCAATGCCATTTATGCTGTGTCTCGAACCTCTCGCATGGTGTTTCAAATGCCAGCCAGTCCGTTCAATTTGGCCAAACTAGGTAGCAAGCCCTTGCCATTGTTGCAGTTTGCCAACAGCTGCCCCGTGTATTTTGACCGTCACACTTTAAGCATCAAGGGCTCAAACTTGTCCTTGTTCACCTTGGACGGCCGCATGCACTTTGAGTTGACCTTGCCAGAAGCCCAGCTTGCGTTGTTCAAGGTGGCCAAGTTAAGAGAAATTGCGCTCACACGCCGCCTTGATGGCCTGTATGAGCTGGCCTTCTGGTTAGAAAGCCAGCAAGCACTGACCCAACAAGAAGCTCAAGCTGCCTTGGATGCGCCGGTGTCAGCGCAAGATGAAGCTGTGCCTGCATCCTTAATGCCCCAGTCCCCCATTCCCGATTATGTTTCCGTAGAGGTTGCTTTATGAAGCCCCAAGCCCCCCCGTCCGAGCTGACCTTGGCGTTTGCGCCTTTGAATCCGGTCATTTTAAAAGCCATTGGCTTTAGCACGCTCATTAGCTTGCTGGCCCTGATGCCCACTGTTTACATGTTGGAGGTCTATGACCGCGTGGTGAACAGCCGCAGCGGCATGACCTTGCTCATGCTCACGGTGCTCATTGTGCTGGCCTATGCAGTCATGGAGCTTTTAGAGAAAGTGCGCGGATCTTTAATGCGGGCCGCCGGCGTGCAAGTGGACGAAGCTTTGTCTAAGCGAATTTACGACGCCATGTTTCAGGGTTTTTTAAAGCGCCAAGTGGGCGGCTCAATGCAGGTGCTCAACGACTTGAAGGTGGTGCGAGAGTTTTTAGCCAATCCTGCGCTCATGGCCATTTTGGAAGCGCCTGTAGCCTTGGTGGCCTTGGCCTTGATTTTTGCCATCAGCCCCGTGTTGGGTTGGGCCTCGGTGGTGGGTGCCGTTGCGCAAATTGGCGTGGCCTTCATGAATGAGCGCGCCACGCGCAAACCTTTGAACGAAGCCAACCGCAGTGCGGCGGGGGCTCAGCAATTTGCAGAGGCATCCCTGCGCAATGCCCATGTGATGGAGTCCATGGGTATGCTCGATGCCGTTCATGGCCGCTGGCAAAAAAGGCAGCAAGAATTTATAGATTACCAGGCCACGGCGTCTGAAGGTGGTGGATTATGGACGGCCATGTCCAAGGCCGTGCAGCAAGTGATGTCTTCTTTGCTGCTGGGCTTGGGCGCCTGGTTGCTGCTGAACAACATGCTCAATGGCGGTTCCAGCATGATGATCATTGGCTCAGTGTTGGGCGGCCGTGTGTTGGCGCCCTTAAGCCAATTGGTGGCGCAGTGGAACAGTGTGGTCACGGTGCGCGCTGCTTGGAGTCGCTTGGAAATGCTGTTGGCCCAAGTGCCCGCCAAACCTGAAAGCATGTCCCTGCCTGCCCCCAAAGGCGTGCTGACTGTCGAAGGCTTGGTGGCAGGTGCGCCCGGCCAGCAGGTGCCCATTGTGCGGGGTGTACAGTTTGCGTTGAACCCTGGCGAAGTGCTGGCGGTGGTAGGCCCTTCAGCTTCCGGCAAAACCACTTTGGCGCGTTTGTTGGTGGGACTGTGGCCTTCCATGGGCGGCAAGGTTCGCTTAGATGGCGCCGATATTTACACTTGGGACAAAACAGAACTGGGCCCATATTTAGGCTACTTGCCACAGGGCGTTGAATTGCTTGAAGGCAGCTTGGCAGAAAACATTGCGCGCTTTGGTGAGGTGGACATGGCGCAAGTGGAAGCCGCTGCAAAGTTGGTGGGTGTGCACGAACTGATCATGTCATTGCCCGAGGGCTACAACAGCCCTGTGGGGCGCGATGGTGCCATGTTGTCGGGCGGTCAACGCCAGCGCGTGGGCTTGGCGCGTGCTTTGTACGGCAAGCCGGTTTTTGTGGTGCTAGACGAACCCAACTCGAGTTTGGACGAAGCCGGCGATGCCGCCTTGGCCAACGCCATTGCCGCTTTAAAACAACTGGGCACCACCTTTGTGGTCATGACGCACCGCACCAGTGTGCTGGGTGTGGCCGACAAGATGCTGATCATGCGCGACGGTGCGCAGCAAGCCTTTGGCCCACGAGACGAAGTGTTGGCCGCTTTGCAACAGAAAGCAAAATCATGAAGATTCCAGAACTATTCAATCGCGACGAGTTGTCGCGCACGCTGTGGGGCTTTCGATACGAGTTCATGGTGGCCGGTGTGTTCAGCTTGGTGGCTAACTTGCTCATGCTCACACCCACCATTTACATGTTGCAGGTCTACGACCGTGTGATGTTGAGCCAAAGTATGGGTACCCTCACAGCTGTTTCGCTGATCACTTTGTTCTTCTTTGGTGTGCTGACCTTTGCAGAGTGGTCACGTTCTAAGTTGCTGGTAAGTTCGGGTGTGCGATTAGACGGCATGCTGAGTAAGCGTTTGTTTCATGCCAGTTACGAAGCTTATTTGAACCCCGAAGTCAGCAATCCTTCGCGCTCATTCAATGACCTGACCGAGTTGCGCCAGTTTTTAACGGGCAACGGTATTTTTGCGTTCTTCGATGCCCCTTGGGCGCCCATTTACATTGCGGTGCTGTTTATGTTGCACCCTTGGCTGGGCTTTATGGCCATTGGCTTTGGTGCCGTGCAAGCGGTGTTGGCGTGGTGGGGTAGTAACGCCACCAAGCCTGCACAAGCCGCAGCCAGCAAGTCGCAGCAAGAAGTGGGCGGCTATTTGCAAAGCAAGTTTCGCAATGCCGAGGTGATTGAGTCGATGGGCATGGTGGGGCACTTGTACCGCAAATGGGCCGAGCGCAATGTGCGCGCCATGGGTGCCGCTTTGAATGCGCAAGCGGTAACGGGTCGGGTGGTGGCATGGAGCAAGTTTGTGCGTTACACACAGCAGTCTTTGGCGCTGGGCGGGGGTGCTTTGCTGGTCATTCAAGGTGAGTTGTCGCCGGGTGCCATGATTGCGGCCAACGTGCTCATGACGCGCGCTTTGGCGCCTATCGATTTAATGGTGGGCACCTGGGCCGGATTTTTAAGTGCCAAAGATGCCTATGCGCGTTTGCGTGATTTGCTCGAAGCGCATCCTCTGCGCAACAAAGCGCCTATGGGTGTTCAGCCCAAAGGGGATGTGGTGCTGAAGGACGTAGTGGCTTCTGCGCCAGGCCGCAAAGAACCTATTTTGAAAGGCGTGAGTGCCATCATGCCGACGGGTACCGTTACAGTGGTGCTGGGTGCTTCAGGTTCGGGTAAATCTACTTTGGCGCGAGTGCTGCTGGGCATCTGGCCGCACAGCGCTGGTGAGGTGTTGCTAGATGGTCAAGCCATCTTGAACTGGGACCGCATGGAGTTGGGACCGCACATTGGTTACTTACCGCAAGACATTGAACTGTTTGACGGCACCATTGCCGAAAACATTGCGCGTGCTGGTCAAGTGGTGTCTGAGAAGGTGATTGCCGCAGCCGATGCGTCTGGTTTGCATCAAATGATTTTGCGCTTTCCCAAAGGTTACGACACGCCTATGGGCGAAGCGGGCGGCTTGCTGTCTGGCGGCCAACGCCAGCGCATTGGCTTGGCGCGTGCCATGTATGGCGAGCCCGAGTTGGTGGTGCTGGACGAGCCCAACGCCAACTTGGACGATGAAGGCGAAGCCGCTTTGGTGCGTGCGGTTCAAGGCATGAAAGCCAAAGGCAAAACCGTGGTGCTCATTAGCCACCGCCCAGGCATTGTGGGTGTGGCCGACAGGCTGCTAATTTTGCACCAAGGCACTGTGCAGGCCAGTGGCCCGCGTGACGGCGTGTTGGCTGCATTGCAACAACAACGTGAAGCGGTGCAGGCGGCTCAGGCTACACCAGCTGTACCTTCTTCTGCTTCTGCTGATTCTGCAAACGGCAACCCTTCTTCAAATTCTTAATATTTTTTGACGCTTTAAATCGAGATTGTCATGGCCAAACCAAACTTAAACTCTTCTTTGAAATCACATGTGCAAGACGCGCAGGTGGTCACCTCCAACGACAACGAAGGACCGCGTGCCTCAAGCGACACGCGTGCTGTAGCGCGAACCGGCCTGATGGTGCTGGCCGTGGGCTTTGGTGGCTTCTTGTTATGGGCAGGTTTGGCACCACTTGACGAAGGCGTGCCTACGCAAGGCATGGTGACTTTGGACACCAAGCGCAAAACTGTGCAGCATTTGTCGGGCGGCTTGGTGAAAGAAGTGCTTGTGCAAGAGGGCCAGCAAGTGAAAGAGGGTGAGCCGCTGTTGCGCTTAGACGGTGCGGTGGCCAAGGCCAACTTTGAAGCCGTGCGCCAGCGGTACTTGGGTTATCGCGCTATGCAAAGCCGCTTGTTTGCAGAGCAAGCTGGCAATGGTGTGATTGATTTTCACCCAGACGTGAAAGCGGCCATGACAGACCCCCTCATCAAGCAACAAGTGAGCACTCAGCAGCAGCTCATTCAAGCCCGCCGCTCCGCCCTAGCCGCCGACCTGCAAGGCATTGAAGAAAGCATGCAGGGCCTGAAAGAACAATTGGGGTCGTATCAGAATATTTTGGTGCAGCGCCGCAGCCAATTGGCCTTGCTTACGGAAGAGCTGACCAACACACGCGGCATGGTGAAAGAAGGCTACGCACCGCGCAACCGTCAGTTGGAACTAGAGCGCATGGTGGCCGAGTCGAATGCTTCTATAGCCGACCTCACGGGTAACAGCATGCGCATTTCGCGCCAGGTGGCCGAGCTCGGTCAGCGCTCATTGGCACGCAAGCAAGAGTACCGCAAAGAAATTGAAACGCAGTTGGCCGATGTCACGCGCGAAGTGCAATCGGATGCTGAAAAGTTTGTGGCTGTGACGGCTGATTTAGACCGCATGGAAATCAAATCGCCAGCTAATGGCCAGGTGGTGGGCCTGACTGTGCAAACGGTAGGTGCGGTGTTGCAGCCGGGTCAGAAGCTGTTGGATGTGGTACCTAACCAGCAAACCTTGTTGTTAGAAGCGCACATCCCACCTCACCTGATCGACAAAGTTCAAACAGGCTTGATGGCCGACATTCGATTTAACTCCTTTGCGCATTCACCCCAGTTGGTGGTGGAGGGTAAGGTGGTGTCAATTTCAGGGGACTTATTGAGTGACCCGCAAATGCCTCAGTACGCTTACTACTTGGCTCGCGTTCAAGTGACACCAGCCGGTATGAAAACATTGGGCTCACGTCAAATGCAGCCTGGCATGCCTGTAGAAATTGTGATCAAAACGGGCGAGCGCTCGTTGCTCACTTACCTGA
>Ga0214919_10005534_pt1 | contig 17856 bp, 17 predicted proteins | sample LL1503_MetaG_FD_177994 | JGI IMG/M metagenome (GOLD analysis project Ga0214919, IMG submission 177994) | Freshwater microbial communities from Lake Lanier, Atlanta, Georgia, United States - LL-1503 | ecosystem: Environmental > Aquatic > Freshwater > Lake | place: USA: Georgia | collected...
AACAGCCGCCAACTCTTTCATAGTCGGACGATGATCAGACGTAGCAACAATCTGCCCCTCCGCGTCCAAGCCGCTGGTTTCTGTCCCAAAACTTATCGTGAAATCATACGTTTTGGATGCATCAAGCATGCGCCCGCATAATTTGGTCGCTTCGCCCAAGGCGATGGGCAGTACGCCAGTTGCGAGCGGATCAAGTGTCCCGCCGTGCCCGACCTTAACTTTGCCAAAGCCAGCGCTGCGCAAATTGCGCTTTACGGCTGCAACCGCCTGCGTTGAGCCGAGCCCAAGCGGTTTATCCAGGATGATCCAGCCATGCATGCTGACCTATCGTTCCGCCCGCGCCTCATTAAAATGTTTGCGACACATCGCAACATAGCGATCGTCGCCACCGATTTCAGTTTGCGCGCCATCAACTACGGCTTTGCCAAATTCATCCACGCGTAAGTTCATTGTCGCTTTACGGCCGCAATCACAAACGCCTTTCAACTCGATCAAATTGTCTGCGATCCCAAGAAGTGCAGCTGAACCAGGAAACAACTCACCCTGAAAATCGGTGCGCAGGCCATAGCATACCACCGGAATGCTCGCCTTGTCCGCGAGGCTGGCCGCCTGCCATACCTGTTCTTTTGTCAAAAACTGCGCTTCATCGATCAGTACGCAAGCCAAAGGTGTTTCCTGATGCTGGGCAAGCACGGCCTTTTCAATATCAGTAATGGGTTCAAACCGGCTCCCGTTACCCGCGAGGCCAATACGCGAACTAATCGCGCCAAAGCCCGGCCTATCATCAATCGCTGCGGTCCAAAGCATCACCTTCATGCCGCGCTCGCCATAATTGAACGCGGCCTGCAACAATGTGGACGATTTGCCGGCGTTCATCGATGCGTAATAGAAATACAGCTTTGCCATCACGCAGGGTCGCCAGCCTGATCGCTCGCTTCGTCCTCCGTCAGGTCCTGCTGAACCTTAGGCTGCGACAATAAGCCTTCGATATGGGTTGCTTGGTCAAAACTGTCGTCCGCTAGAAATTTTAGCTTCGCAGCGTATTTCATGCTCACACGGGCAGCGACTTCCTTCTGGAAAAACGCTGTATTGGTGCGCAGAGCCTTGAGGACGACCGCTTCGTTCACCCCAAGCAACGGTTTAATGAACGCTGTCGCGTGCCGCAAATCAGGCGACATCCGCACTTCAGTTACGCTGACGCTATGGCTATTGAGGATATCGTCATGCACCTCTCCACGCGCGAGGAGTTCCGACAATATATGCCGGAATTGCTCACCTACGCGCAGAAGGCGGACCGAGCGGCCCTCAGGACCTGTATCGTTATGTTTAGCCATAATTCTCGACTCTCAGGACCGAGCTAAAATCACAACGTCCGTTCACGCTCCTCGATCTCAAATACTTCAAGCATGTCGCCTGCCTTGACATCGTTGGTATCCGCCAAGACGACACCACATTCGAGGCCCGCACGGACTTCGTCAATATTGTCCTTGAAGCGGCGCAGCGATGAAATCGTGGTTTTGGATACAATGACGTCTTCGCGGGTAAGACGCGCGTACAGGCCCTTTTTGATGATGCCTTCTGTGACCAAAAGACCAGCAGCTTTGTCGCGCTTGCCCGATTTGAAGACATCTTTGACTTCGGCACGCCCAACGACGGTTTCAATAATTTCTGGCCCCAATTCGCCCGCCATTTCCTTGGCGATGTCCGCGGTCAGATGATAGATCACGTCGAAATATTTCAGACGTACGCGGTCACGCTTGGCCAATGCGGCTGCCTTGGCGTTTGGACGCACGTTGAAACCGATAAGTGGCGCGTTCGATGCTGCGGCAAGCAACATATCGGATTCGGTAATGCCACCAACGCCCGCCAGCAATACGCGGACCTTGATATCGTCGGTCGAGATATTGTTGAGCGCAGTTACGATCGCTTCGACCGAACCTTGCACATCGCCCTTGATAACTACCGGATACTCCATCGCACGCGTTGCGGACAGATTATCGAACAGGTTTTCAAGATTTGGCGTGACCTGCGCCGTGCGGACTTTGGTCGACTGTTCCTTGCGGTACAATGCAACTTCGCGCGCACGGGCTTCGTTTTCAACCACCGTAAGAACGTCGCCTGCCGATGGAACACCGGTGAGGCCAAGCACTTCAACAGGTGTTGCGGGACCAGCTTCCGAAACTTGCTGCCCCTTGTCGTTTACCAAAGCCCGAACCTTGCCGCTTTGTGCGCCGACAACGAAGACATCGCCGCGCTTCAGCGTGCCGCGCTTTACGAGCACGGTTGCTACAGCGCCGCGGCCCTTGTCCAACTGCGCCTCCACAACGACGGCTTCAGCCGCGCGATCGGGATTGGCCTTCAATTCCATGACTTCTGCCTGCAAAGCCAGTTTTTCAAGCAAGGTATCAAGGCCGGTTTTCTTGAGCGCCGAAACCTCTACGTCCTGAACTTCACCGCCCATAGCCTCAACGACAACTTCATGCTCAAGCAGACGCTCACGCACCTTTTGCGGATTTGCGCCTTCCTTGTCGACCTTATTGATCGCAACGATCATCGGCACATTGGCAGCCTTGGCATGCTTAATGGCTTCAATCGTCTGCGGCATCAGGCCGTCATCGGCGGCCACGACCAAGATCACGATATCGGTTACCGAGGCACCGCGCTGACGCATTTGCGTGAACGCTTCGTGCCCTGGGGTATCCAGGAAGGTGATGACAGAGCCATCCTTTGACTTCACCTGATACGCGCCAATATGCTGCGTAATTCCGCCCGCTTCGCCAGCTACAACATTTGCACCGCGCAAGGCGTCCAAAAGCGACGTCTTACCATGGTCGACATGCCCCATCACGGTCACGACCGGAGGACGTGACTTCATCGTTTCGGTCGCGTCTACGTCTTCATCATGAACGATATCAATGTCGGCATCCGACACGCGTGTGATGTTGTGGCCAAACTCTTCTACGAGCAATTCTGCGGTATCTTGGTCGATGGTTTCGTTAATCGTGACGGGCATGCCCATCTTGAACAGCGCCTTCACAAGATCGCTGCCCTTTTCCGCCATGCGGTTGGCAAGTTCCTGCACCGAGATGGTTTCTGGCACGACCACATCGCGTGTTTGCTTGACCTGTGCCTGACGGTTGCCTCCGCCATGCGAACGTTTTTCTTTTTCGCGCGCACGCTTCAGCGCGGCGAGCGAACGCGCGCGCGCGCCATCGTCGCCTTCAAGCGCGCGCGTAATGGTTAGCTTGCCAGATTGGCGCCGGTCATCCGCTGCGCCACGCGTTGGGCGTTGCGGAGCTTTTTTAACGTCTTCACGCTCGCGCTCAGGGCGCTTTGGCGCTTCAACCGGCGTAAAGCGACGCGGCGCGGGGGTGGCACCGTCCTTGTTTGTGTCTTCAGCGACTGGTGCCACTGGAGCAGTTACGACCGGCACAACCGCTTCTGCAGCTGGTGGCGGGGGCGGCGCAGCAGCAGCTTCCTCACGGTTTGCTTGGGCACGCTGACGTTCTTCGTCTGCGCGTTGCGTGCGTTGTTCAGTTTCGCGGCGGCCGCTTTCTTCAAGCATTGAAAGGCGTGCTTCTTCGGCCTCGCGCAGCAACTTTGCCTGACGCTCCTGACGGCTGAGCATATCATTGCCGGTCGGACGTGGCGCGGGTGCCACGGGCGCTGGTGCGGCAACAACAGGCGCGGCAGCGGGCGGAGGAGGAGGTGCAGCGACCTCCGGCTCAGGTGCGTAACCTGGCTTACCGACGAGACGCTTGCGTTTCACCTCAACCACAACCTTATTGGTGCGGCCATGGCTAAAGGTCTGTTTGACTTCGCCCGACTCCAGCGAGCGGCTCAAAGTGAGCGGCTTGCGCGTTAATGTCGGCTTATTATTGGTATCATCACTCATCGAAACAGAACCCGTCCTTACTCAGTCAATTGCGGAGATGTCAGCGTCATTGCCCCGCAAGTCCACTGCCGAAGCAGCGGAAGCCTGAGGCGCATTACTGCATCCTTTGAAATTTAGCCAGCGCCCAAGATGATGCATCACCCTGTCCGCCGCTTTTTGGTTAATCAATGCGACATGTACAGCGTTCTGCCGCCCAAGCGCCGCCGAGAGTGCATCTCGGTCTACGGGCAGTTTCAAACCGCCCTTTCCGGAACCTTCGGCACCCTCACCGACCCGCCAGGCCTGGTCACGTTTACCACTGCCATCAGCACTGGCGTCGGAAGCGTGCAGCAACAGCCGGACCTGACCGCCGCGCGATGCGGAATCGATCTTCTCTGCTCCCAAGATGAGGTGCCCTGCCCGCGCTTCCAACCCCAACCGATCCAGAAACGCTTTTTCTAGCCCGCGATCGATGCGGCCAGTCAGGTCATCGATAATGTCGATTTTGTCAGTTTTGAACGCGCGACGTAGCAAGCCAGCAAGCTTGCCCTTGGTGAGCGCCTTAGACAATTCTTCGCCGGACACACCAATCCACGCGCCACGGCCGGGCGCCTTGGCGAACAAATCGGGCGCAATGCTGCCATCGGGGCCGAGGGCAAGCCGAATGAGCTGGGCACGAGTCCCATGCTCACCTGACAATATGCACTTCCTTATTGGGGAGTGTCGGTTTTCATTGAGAGTCGTCCGCTGCAATCGCGTCCTCCTCTTCGAACCAATGTGCGCGGGCAGCCATAATAATTTCGTTGCCCTGCTCTTCCGAAAGACCAAAAACCGCCAGAATGCCGGCCTTGTCTTCCGTACGGTTACGGCGCATCTCACGATCGCTGCGTTCGTTACGGCGTGGTTCGCGTGCCTTTTGAATAAGCTCGTCGGTAGCCAAGTCAGCAAGATCGTCGAGCGTCTTGATGCCAGCCTTGCCCAGAACCACCAGCATCGCTTCGGTCAAGATTGGCAATTCCGCAACGGCATCTTCCACGCCCAATTCGCGGCGTTCGGCTCGGTTAGCCTCCTCGCGACGATCCAACGCTTCTTGTGCACGGCTTTGGAGTTCTTCGGCCAGACCTTCATCAAAGCCCTCGATTGCGGCGATTTCCGACGGATCGACATAAGCGACTTCTTCGAGTTCGCTAAAGCCTTCGGCGACCAGCAGCTGGGCAAGCGTTTCATCAACGTCCAACTCTTGCTGGAACATTTCGGAACGCTCGACAAATTCCTTCTGCCGCTTCTCGCTCGATTCCGCTTCGGTCATGATATCAATGCCACGGCCAGTCAGCTGCGATGCGAGACGGACATTCTGTCCGCGACGGCCAATCGCAAGGCTTAATTGATCGTCAGGAACAACGACTTCGATACGGCCTTCTTCTTCGTCGATCACAACGCGGCTCACCGTTGCTGGCTGAAGCGCGTTTACGATGAAAGTTGCAGTATCTTCCGACCATGGAATGATGTCGATCTTTTCGCCCTGCATTTCCTGCACGACGGCCTGAACGCGGCTACCTTTCATACCAACGCAGGCACCAACGGGGTCGATGCTGCTGTCGTGGCTGATCACACCGATCTTGGCGCGGCTGCCCGGGTCGCGTGCAGCAGCCTTGATTTCGATGACGCCATCATAAATTTCGGGAACTTCCTGCGCGAACAATTTCTTCATGAAATCAGGATGCGCGCGGCTCAAAAGGATTTGCGGGCCGCGATTTTCGCGCTGCACCTTCATGATGAGTGCGCGGACGCGATCACCACCGCGCACAACTTCGCGAGGGATCTGCTGGTCGCGGCGGATGACGCCTTCTGCCCGGCCAAGATCGACGACGACATGGCCAAATTCGACTGATTTCACCACACCTGTGATAATCTCGCCTGTGCGATCCTTGAACTCTTCAAACTGGCGCTCGCGTTCTGCATCGCGCACCTTTTGAAAGATGACCTGCTTTGCCGATTGTGCATCGATGCGACCAAGGTCAACTGCAGGCAACGGGTCGACGATAAAGTCGCCGACAACGGCGCCCTTTTGCAACTTGTCGGCCTGCTTCAAGTCAACCTGCTTGAAATAATCTTCGACATTTTCAACGACTTCAACAACGCGCCACAAGCGCAGGTCGCCCGTCTGGGTGTCCAACTTCGCACGAATGTCATTTTCGGCACCATAACGCGCGCGCGCCGCGCGTTGAATAGCTTCTTCGAGCGCTTCTATAACAATCGACTTGTCGATCATCTTTTCGGTGGCGACCGCATTGGCAATTGCAAGCAATTCGGCTTTGTTGGCGGCAATACTACTGGCCATGTTCTTAGTCTTCCTGTGCTTCGTCGTGAATGGGTTCGGCTTTTACTTCGTCCGCCCCATCGCTGTTGATGGGGGCAGTCGACGCAATCAACCGGTCTGTCAAGAGCAGCTTGGCATGGCCAAGTGCGGAAAATGGGAATGTTAGCCGTCCGGCCTTGCGGTCATCGACATGGATTTCTTCGCCTTCTACACCGGCAAGGTTTCCACGAATATTTTTGCGGCCATCCATTGGCTCGCTCAGTTCAATCTTCGCCTCATGCCCTACCCAGTCAGCGAAATCCGCCAAGCGCGTCAGTGGCCGGTCAATGCCAGGTGAACTGACTTCAAGGCGATATGCCTCAACAATAGGGTCAAGCTCGTCAAACAGGTCGGAGATGCGATGCGAAAGCGCCGCGCAATCATCAATGTTCAACTGCCGTGTTTCGGGACGTTCTGCCATCACCTGCAAGGTCGGCTCATCGCTACCTTGTGCTCCGTTGGAAAACCACGCCACGCGCACCAACGAAAAGCCAAGCGCTTTCGCCTCAGGGGCAATCAAAATGCTCAGTTTATCCAGATCAGGCACATTCAGTCTTTCTTATACGACATGCAAAGAATTTCAGCGCCGGCCCCAGTGGCGCCAGCCCTTTCAAGTTCATCACAATGTAAGGAAGACTTTCGTATAGTGCGGAAGCCTCTCCTATGCAAGCCTCTTGCGCATGGGGGGCTGAACTCCCAACTGTCTCAGGCACACACAATAGGAGCCCATGCTTATGTCGAAATTGTCTTTCCTGCTTGGCGCGTCATTTCTAGCTGCTGTCTGCCAGCCGTCGGCCTGTGATGCCGCCCCCGCCGACACGAGCGGCAAGCCTTTTGACGTAGCAGTCGTTGCGGATTTCGATGAGCCATGGGCCATGACGTTTGTTCCCGGCACATCATATGCCCTTGTGACCGAGAAGAAGGGCAAACTGAAGCTGTGGCAAAATCAAGGAGCTACCATCGATGTCGATGGCGTTCCTGCGGTTGCCTATGGCGGCCAAGGGGGCCTTGGTGACCTCATCCTCCACCCAGACTTTGCCAAAAACAAACTTGTCTATCTCAGCTTTGCCGAAGCGGGTGAAGGTGGGTTTGGCGCAGCAGTTGCAAGAGGCATGCTTACCGTTGCAGGCGGCAAAGCTGCCTTGAGCGATGTTCAAATAATCTGGCGGCAGGAACCAAAGGTCTCGGGTCAAGGCCATTTTGGCCATCGTCTCGCTTTCGGGCCAGATGGCATGCTGTATATCAGCAGTGGCGAGCGGCAGAAATTCGACCCCGCGCAGGACCTCAACCAAAATCTTGGTAAAATTGTCCGCCTGACCGACAGCGGCATGGTACCATCGGACAACCCCTATTACGATCAGGGCCGCGTCAAATCACAAATCTGGTCTTATGGTCATCGCAATCCGCTTGGCATCGCCTTTGATGCGCAGGGCAGATTATGGAACCAAGAAATGGGGCCAGCCGGTGGTGATGAATTGAACCTTGTTAAGAAGGCGGAGAATTACGGTTATCCTTTTGTGTCCAATGGCAATCATTATGACGGTCGCGATATTCCAGACCATGCCCCGGGTGACGGCTTTGAAGCGCCCAAAGTGTTCTGGAACCCCTCGATTTCGCCTGCCGGCCTGATGATTTATTCAGGCGACATGTTTAAAGCGTGGAAGGGCAGCGCATTTCTGGGCGGTCTTGGCGCAAAGGCGCTGGTGCGGGTTAAGCTAGATGGCGAAAATGCCACCAAAGCCGACCAATGGGATATGGGCGCGCGCATCCGCGAAGTGGAACAGGGCCCTGATGGCGCTATCTGGTTGCTTGAGGATGAGTACCGCGGTTCCGAAGGACGCTTGTTGAAACTGACGCCGAAGAAGTAGCAGAGCCTGCGACGACGCCTTAAGGCGAAGCCGTCACTGTTCCTGTCAGATCCGCAAGGAAAGACCGCACGCGCTTGGCATTCATGCCTAAATCACTAAGCCCAACGCGGCTGACAGAGCGCATATCGACAATGCTCCCCTCACCCGTGTCTGATGGACGTACCCGCAATACGACGTCATCTTTAAACTGAAAAAATGCGCTGGTTTCAGTCGCTTCCAGTCGGCCTTCTGCGGGAAGAGAAATCGCAATGTCCCAATTGCGTGCTTTTGCGAGACGTTCCGCCTTGGCAATAACCATTGCCACAGGTTCATTAATACGAACCGAACGAATGTCCCCATAGCCCTTTTGGTGCACAACGCCCCAACGCTGCTGTGGAGTAAGACCGCGCATTTTCAAATCATCCGCGCCAGGGACATTATCCAGATTGTCCGCACGCAGTTGCAATGTCTGAAAGGCTGGCGGATCAGCAAGATCGGTCGATACATCATGGATGGCAGGCACCGTGAGTGCCTTGACAAGAAACGTTCCAACCCACCCCACATAGATTGAAGCAACGAGCATCCCCGCCCAACGGCGCATGCGCGGCGGCGGCGCCACAGACTTACGCAAGCGCCATGCCTGAAGCAGGCCAATCAGAATGGCACCAATGCCTAACAGAAATGCAAAAAAAACGCCCTTGAGACCGGAGGTATACTCCCAGAACCCCCAACCTGTTCCAACAGCGGAAACCAAGCCCCAGACAAGCGCGCCTATCCCGGCAATCAAAACCAAATAACCAGCATAATCTTTTTTGATACGCGCAGGCTGTGCGAATTGGTCTTGCGCAGGTGACATAGTCGCCTCTGATGTGTCTTGGGGCACGTCTTGATCTTTCACCATGTCGTCTCCTGCGTAACAAAACCATATAAGGTGCACACGCTAATGTATGTTTGCCATAAAGGCAATTTACCGCAGCCTATATTATTGGTGGGGTTATATATTGGATTGGACAAAATGGATCTGCGATGACAGGGCGCGGCGATAACATTCCGACGCTTCGGCAATTCCATAGGCCAAAACATGATTCAGTTCTCGCCCCTAAACGGCACATCTTCAGATGCGTTGAACGCTCTGTTGGATGACGCCTTTGGAACTGACCGGCATCTGCGCACCGCCTATTTGCTGCGCAAAGGCATGACCGCTATTGATCATCTGTCCTTTGCCATATTAAATAGCGGCGACCTTGTTGCAACCATCCAGTGTTGGCCCGTCCGCGTGGGTACGACCGCCTTAATCTTGGTAGGACCAGTCGCGGTTGCCACCCGTTGCCAGAACAGCGGGCTTGGCAAGCAACTGATGCAATTGATGCTGGAGGCCGCAGCGGCGCAAGACCCGCCCATGGTGATGATTGGCGATCCCGAATATTATGGCCGTTTTGGTTTTGAGGCCGAGGGCACATCTGGATGGACCTTGCCGGGTCCTTGGGAACCAAGACGTTTGCTTCTGCGCAATAGCAATATGGTTGCTTTGCCAACGCACGGCATGCTTGGGCCCGCGGACTAAGCTTTGACGATTGTCGGATTTCGCCGTATCGCAATCATATGCCATATGAAGCACCTGATCTTGCCAAGCTATCCCTTTCGGACATTGCCGAACTTGTAAAAGCACGGAAACTGCCGCCTGTGGCAAGCTGGCAGCCTGCCAACACTGGCGATAGCGAAATGCGCATCGCGTCGGACGGCAAATGGTTTCATCAGGGTGGCGAAATTACGCGACCGGCAATGATCCGCGCTTTTTCGAGCCTGTTGCGCCGAGATACCGATGGACAACATTGGCTTGTGACGCCGCAGCAAAAGCTCTCGATCATTGTTGACGATGCGCCATTCATTGCTGTCGAACTGCAAAGTGAACGCGAAGGCCAAAACCGTACTCTGGCGTTCCGTTTGAACAGCGATGACCTGGTTTTCGCTGATGCCGATCACGCAATCGAGATGCGCAACGGCCTGTTATACCTATATGTACGGGAAGGCTTATGGGCAAAGCTTGCGCGTCCAGTATATTACGAGCTAGCCAATCTGGCGCTTGCAGAAAACCCACAATCTCCCTGCATTTGGAGCAAAGGTGCCCAATTTGATCTGGCAGCCCCTGCATGAATTGGCGTTCACGGCTGCATTTGGCGCTTGATCCATCGCTCAGCATTGAAATCGAGGACGAACGTTATCTGGGCGCGGAAGGCCACCGCCCGGCTGCGGTATTGATAGCCATTACCGACAGGCCGGAGCCAGGCGTTATACTCACCCAGCGCCCGACTTGGTTGCGCAGCCATGCGGGTCAAGTGGCGTTCCCGGGCGGCAAGGTCGACGACGGAGATGAAAACAATATTGCCGCTGCTTTGCGTGAGGCACATGAAGAATTGAACCTTCCACCCACACAGGTTGACGTGATCGGCGTGGCCGATACTTATATTTCCGGAAGCGGCTACAGCATCTCACCTGTTGTCGGCGTCATCCCGCCGGACCTTGCATTGCAAGCCAATCCCGAAGAAGTAGAAGACTGGTTTGAGGTTCCTCTTGCCTTTCTATTTGATCCTGCCAATTCGATTAAAAAACAGGCGGCTTGGAATGGGCAGCTGCGAAGTTATTATGATATTCAATGGGGCAATCGGCGCATATGGGGCGTGACGGCAGGGATAATTGCTAATCTGGTGCGACGACTGGCATGATCGGCACTAACCTTCCCGATGCCGAATGGCAGCATGCCCATGGCTTGAAAAAAGTTTTGGCGGTACTGGCCGATGCCTATGGCGGTCCGCGCTATGTGGGCGGCGCAGTGCGCGATACGTTGCTGGGATTGCCGGTTGCAGATGTTGATATCGCCACCGCTTTAGAGCCAGTGGACGTCATCGACAGGTTGGAAGCAGGCGGCATAAAGGCGATCCCCACTGGCTTTGAACATGGCACCGTCACCGCGGTAATCGATGGCAAAAATTACGAAATAACAACCTTGCGCCGCGATGTCGCGACGGACGGACGCCGCGCGACCGTGGCCTTTGCCACAGACTGGCGTGAGGACGCAGCCCGGCGCGACTTCACCATCAACGCCTTATATGCAGACGCTAAAGGCGGAAATATTTTCGATTATTTCAACGGCCTAGAGGATTTGAAAGCAGGCAGATTGCGGTTCATTGGCGATGCAAATGAGAGGATCGCCGAGGATTTTTTGCGCATATTGCGCTATTTCCGGTTCCTTGCCCGATATGGAAGCGGGCAGTTGGACGCCGACGCAATTGCAGCATGCGCAAAAGGCGCACATGGCTTGACGGCATTGTCGCGTGAACGCATCGCGCAGGAACTTACCCGTATTTTAAGCTTAAGAGACCCTGCCCTATCTATTGAGCTGATGATCACGCACGGCATTTTTGCACCGTTTCTGCCAGAACTTTCCGGCAGCGCAGCCAAGAATTTGCAGAGCCTCATTAAGCGCGAACAGCAATTTGCGCAGGTTGTCTCACTCCCCGCCCGGTTTCTTGCGCTTCTGAACCGCGATGCTGTGGCTGTCGATAAAGTTGCGGCACGGTTGAAGCTGTCGAACAAACTGCGTGAAGGTTTCGCCCAGAGACTAAGTGCACCTCCCCCGCAACCTGACAATGTCCGCGCCCTGGCCTATCATACTGACATCGGAACCGCGCGCGACGTGGTGATGCTGTACAGCACAGATAGCGATGTTCCAGAATGTCTGGCGCAATTGGAACAATGGGAAATCCCAAGCATGACTGTTAAAGGTGGGGACCTCATAAAACTGGGTCTGACAGTAGGACCATTGGTCGCAAAAACGCTGCAAGCTATTGAAGCCTCTTGGATTGATGAAGGCTTTCCCGATATCCAACGCCAAAATGAACTGGCGTCTCAGACGGTAAACGCCGCCCTGTCAGAAACCAAGAACGCGTGAGTAGTTTTGTCGCTTAAGGGCCTAGAACATTAAGTCCCAGCCCCTTTACTGCGTCCAATACCAGATATCAGTCAAATTGGTTGTTTCTCGGAAAGCCCTGTGGTGGCAAACGGCCCGCGGCGCCGCGTGCAACGCGCCACAAGGACATATCATTCTCCGTCCGCATCCGCCCGCTATCGCCACCCATCGCCCAGCTAAGCCCTTCGCTCATGCGGAAACAAATGGCATCGGCAAGACCGCCATCCTTATACCGTTGCAAAGTAACGCCCTGACCTTTGGACATTTCGGGTATCTCGGTCATCGGGAAAACAACAAGTTTGCGGTTATCGCCTACCACCGCCACATATTGATCGCGCAATATGGCTTCATCGGCGGTTTCCGGCGGTGCAAGACGCACGACTTTTAATCGCGTGCCAGGCTTGAGTGTTACAACGCCACGTCCCTTGCGCGTCTCGGCCACGACATCGCTCATCCGCGCAATAAAGCCCTTGCCCGTTGTCGCGGCCAGCAACATGCGCCCGTCGGGCACAGCGGTGAAGACGGCGATAATGTCATTACCCGTTTCGATATCGATCATAGTGCTTACCGGCTCGCCAAAACCGCGTGCACCAGGAAGCTTATCCGCGCCCAAGGTGTAAAAACGGCCATTGGCTGTTGCGATCAGTATCTTGTCCGTGGTCTGCGCGTGGAATGCAAAGGCAGGGCCATCCCCCTCCTTGAACTTAAAGTCAGCGCGTGCAGATAAGTCTGCATGCCCCTTCATCGCCTTGATCCAACCGCGCTTTGACATGATCACGGTCACAGGTTCGCGTTCAACAAAAGCCTCGAGCGAAATTTCGCGCGCTTGGCCCGCTTCTTCGAGGCTAGTACGGCGGCGACCAAGCTCGGTTTCTTCGGCGTAACTCTTGCGCAAGGCGGCCAAGTCTTTTTTCAAACGCTTTTTCTGGAGGACGGGGCTTTCAAGCAACTTAACAAGCCCTTCGCGCTCGGCCTGCAGCCCTTCAAGCTCGCGCCGCAGTTCCATTTCCTCAAGCCTGCGCAGCGACCGCAGCCGCATGTTGAGGATTGCCTCTGCCTGCCGGTCGTTCAATTGGAACTCAGCCATCATGACCGGCTTTGGCTCATCCTCGGTCCGGATAATCTCAATGATGCGATCAAGATTGAGATAGGCAATGATATAGCCTTGCAGCAGCTCAAGCCGAGAATCGATTTTTTCAAGCCGATGCTGTGACTTGCGCACCAGCACTTCAATCTGGTGCTTAAGCCAGCGGAGCAGGACTTCGCCCAAGCCCATGACCTTTGGCGTGCGATCTGCATCCAAAACGTTCATGTTCAAAGAAAAACGCGTTTCCAAATCGGTCAGGCGGAACAACGCGTTTTTGAGGTCTTCGGGGTCAACATTCCGGCTTTTCGGCACCAGCACGATGCGCACATGCTCGTCACTTTCGTCCCGAATGTCATCGAGAATAGGCAGCTTTTTATCGGCGATCAGCTGCGCAATCTGCTCGATCAATTTGCCTTTTTGGACCTGATAGGGAATTTCGGATACGACAAGCTGCCACGTACCGCCGGTCAGCTTTTCAACGCCCGTTGGTTCCCACGCGCTGTCCTGCCAGCCGTTCGAGAAACGGGCACGCACCCGCATCGCGCCGCGTCCGCTGGCATAAGCAGCGCTGATAACCGCGCGGCTATCAACCAGCACCCCGCCAGTTGCGAAGTCGGGCCCACGCACAATATCCATCAGCTGTTCATGGCTGGCTTGTGGCTCATCGATCAGCAGCATCGCGGCGTCGATAATCTCTGCTGCATTATGCGACGGAATGCTGGTCGCCATACCCACTGCGATGCCGCTAGCGCCATTGGCGAGCAAATTCGGGAACAGGCCCGGCATGACCTCTGGCTCTTCATCTTCGCCATTATAAGTCGGCCGAAAATCGGTCGCGTTTTCATCAATCCCGTTCATGAGCTCGATAGCAGTGCGGGTCAGCCGCGCCTCAGTATATCGATAGGCAGCAGCATTATCACCGTCGATATTACCGAAATTCCCCTGCCCATCTACCAACGGATACCGCAGCGAAAAAGTCTGCGCGAGGCGAACCATTGCGTCGTAGACAGACTGGTCGCCATGCGGGTGATATTTACCAATCACATCACCGACAACACGCGCGCATTTTTTATAGCCGCTTGCCGGGTCAAGTTTCAAAAGGCGCATGGCCCAAAGCAAACGCCGGTGAACAGGCTTAAGTCCGTCGCGCAAATCGGGCAGCGAACGCGCCGTTATTGTCGACATTGCGTAAATTAAATACCGCTCCGAAAGCGCCGCGTCGAAAGGCGCATCGACTATTGCGTCAAACGGATCTTCTTCGGGTGCGTCAATTATTTCGGACATATTAGCCCCGATAGCGAGCCATTCTGCTGTCGCAAAGCAGCGATTTCAGCAATCCACAGCTTAATGTAATTTGTTGTAGCGGAACACCCGCATAACGAAACTCACAAGCTGCATTTTTGACGCCCAACGGTGCGCCTGCTAACGGGATCGCGACTCCCGAACCAAGCAGAAAGCGTTTCTTATGATTCCACGTTATTCCCGACCCGACATGGTCAAGATTTGGGAGCCGGAGAACCGTTTCCGTATTTGGTTTGAAATTGAGGCGCATGCCACGGATGCACTCGCTGAACGCGGGATTGTGCCTGCTTCTGCGGCGCAGGCATTGTGGACATGGTGGAATACCAACCCAACGATCGACGTTGCAGCCATTGACGCCATTGAGGCGGTGACCAAGCATGATGTAATTGCGTTTCTGACATGGGTCGCAGAACAAGTAGGCGACGAAGCGCGCTTCATGCATCAGGGCATGACATCCTCCGACGTTTTGGACACCTGCCTTGCTGTCCAGTTGACCCAATCAACGGACCTGTTGCTTGCGGACATGGATGCGCTGCTGGCCGCTATAAAGACCCGTGCAATGGAGCATAAATTCACGCCAACCATCGGCCGCAGCCATGGTATTCACGCAGAGCCTGTGACCTTTGGCATGAAACTGGCGCAAGCATATGCCGAATTTGCCCGCGGGCGCGAACGTCTGGTCGCCGCCCGTGCTGAAATCGCTACTTGCGCCATTTCAGGCGCAGTTGGCACCTTCGCCAATATCGATCCAGAAGTTGAGGCGCATGTTGCAAACAAGCTTGGCCTTGCGGTCGAGCCCGTCTCGACTCAGGTCATCCCGCGCGACCGTCACGCGATGTATTTTGCGACGCTTGGTGTCATCGCATCGTCCATTGAACGGCTTGCGACCGAAGTGCGCCATTTGCAGCGCACTGAGGTGCTGGAGGCGGAGGAATATTTCTCGCCCGGTCAAAAGGGCAGTTCGGCCATGCCGCATAAGCGCAACCCAGTGCTGACCGAAAATCTCACGGGTCTTGCGCGCATGGTCCGTGGTTATGTTACGCCAGCGCTTGAAAATGTCGCATTGTGGCATGAACGCGACATCAGCCATTCCAGCGTCGAACGCTATATTGGGCCTGACGCGACTATCACCCTTGATTTCGCGCTTGCACGGCTGGCCGGCGTCATCGACAAGCTGCTCATCTACCCAGAGCGTATGCAGAAAAACCTCGACCGTATGGGCGGACTTGTCCATTCGCAGCGCGTGCTGTTGGCGCTGACTCAGGCGGGTATTAGCCGTGAGGACAGCTACCGCATCGTTCAGCGTAACGCGATGAAAGTTTGGGAATCTGACGGCGCAGAATCGCTGATGGAACTGCTTAAGGCTGACCCGGATGTCGCGGCCAAAATGACCGCGTCGGAAATCGAGGACCGGTTCAATCTCGACTATCACTTCAAGCATATAGACACGATTTTCGACCGCGTATTCGGCTAACTTCGACGCTCCTTTTCACCATGCTGTCATGGATTATACACTAACCCCTACCCAAAGGGGGAAAGTTTCCATAAGATGTGCGTGAAAAGGAGAGACCGCGCGATGCGATTTCTAAAAACGCTGCTTTGGGTGACGGTTATCGTTGGTCTGGTTGTTTTTGCGACCAACAATTGGCAGCCCGTATCGCTCCGCCTTTGGGGCGGGCTTCGCCTTGACACGAAGTTACCGGCTCTGGTGATGGTGGCATTCCTGCTTGGCTTTTTACCCGTCTACATTCTTCATCTTACGCAGGTCTGGCGGATGAAGCGGCGCATTCTTATTCTTGAAGGCAATCAGCGAAACATGTCTGCTCCCCCGCCGCCGCCTGTATCCCCGCATCCGACGCACAAAGCCGTGGACCCCATATGACAAACCCAATCTTCGTTGCCATCGACACGCCGTATCTGGACGATGCGTTGGAACTCACGCGCCGCATCAAAGGACAAGTGGGCGGCATAAAGCTTGGCCTGGAATTTTTTTGCGCGAACGGGCATCACGGCGTGCATGAGGTGCAGAAATTGGGCCTGCCCATTTTCCTCGACCTGAAATTGCACGATATTCCCAATACCGTCGCAAAGGCCATGCAGGCGATTAACACGCTTGAGCCAGCCATTGTGACCATCCATGCAGCCGGTGGCCGAGCAATGATGGAGGATGCCAAAGCTGCTGCAGGCGTGCATACCAAAGTAGTTGCAGTGACGGTACTGACCAGCCTCGACAATCATGACCTTCATCGCATTGGGGTATCCGATAACCCCGAGCTTCAGGTCGCCCGGCTTGCGGCGCTTGCGCAAGAAGCAGGCCTTGATGGCATCGTATGTTCCGGTCATGAGGTAAAGGCCGCCAAAAAGGCATGGAAAGATGGCTTCTTCGTCGTTCCAGGCCTGCGCCCCGCTGGCGGCACTGCCGAAGACCAGAAACGCACTGTGACGCCCAAGCAAGCCCGTGACGACGGTGCGAGCGTCTTGGTCATCGGGAGACCTATCACCAAGGCAGATAGCCCCGACGAGGCTGCACGGGCGATTATGGGCACACTCTAGCAGTTACGGCTCCTTCATCTAAGTTCAGCATGACGGGAGTGAAATGGTCGGCTATTGGGCCCAATATGAACACACAAATCAAAATTTGCGGCCTCAAAGACGAAGTGACGGTGGATGCCGCCGCCAAAGCCGGCGCTACCCATATTGGCCTCAATCTATATGAAAAAAGTCCGCGTTATGTCCCAATGGAAAAAGCTGCCGCTCTTCGGATGCGCGCGCCAGCCTCGCTAAAAGTTGTTCTGTTGCTGGTGAATGCGGAGCCCGGTCTCACCGCCAAAGCGATTGAAATAGTAAGGCCTGATATCGTGCAATTTCATGGCTCGGAAACCGCTACATGGCTCCGTACCCTGAAAAGCACCATAGACATCGAAATTTGGAAAGCCTTTGGCGTTCAAAACGCGGCATCGCTCAGAAATGCAGACGAATATGTCGATGCGGCAGACCTCATCTTGTTTGATGCGCCCGCACAGGCTTTACCCGGCGGCACAGGCATGCGCTTTGATTGGTCATTGCTCGCAGAACACAAGCATAAGCTTCCATGGGGTCTTGCAGGTGGCCTGAACGCCGGTAACGTAAAGGAGGCTTTGCGCCAAACACGCGCGCAACTCGTGGATACATCCTCAGGCGTGGAATCCGCGCCGGGCATGAAGGATGTGGACAAGATTGCGGCCTTCTGCCAAGCGGTGCGGGACTATGACAATCACTGAACGCACACCGAACTCCTTCCGTAACCAACCCGACGAGCGTGGCCATTTTGGCCAGTTTGGCGGGCGCTATGTCGCCGAAACACTTATGCCGCTCGTGCTTGATCTGGAGCGCGAATATCGTGCGGCACAACAAGACCCGGCCTTTGCTGCGCAGTTCGAT
>Ga0214919_10005535_pt1 | contig 17852 bp, 19 predicted proteins | sample LL1503_MetaG_FD_177994 | JGI IMG/M metagenome (GOLD analysis project Ga0214919, IMG submission 177994) | Freshwater microbial communities from Lake Lanier, Atlanta, Georgia, United States - LL-1503 | ecosystem: Environmental > Aquatic > Freshwater > Lake | place: USA: Georgia | collected...
GAGCAAGGGGAGCATGACGAGCAAGCCGCAAAAATAGCGCAGAAACTGCGCTTCGTAAGGATCCATCTCCATCGAAAACTGACGGGCAATGGTGTTGAGCAGTGAGAAAAACAAACCGCCAATCGCCATCCACAACATGCCCCTGACAGGCGAAGGCCAAGACATCAGGCGGCGGTGAATCCGCAGATGAATGAGCGTCCACAGACGCTGTAATGAAGGAGGAGTGGGGTTGGGCGTGCTCATCAGCACACGGCAACGAGTAAGGCAAGGGTAGCAAGTTCGAAATTCACACTTTGACTTTAAGGGACATCAGGCCCCCTGTCAGTCGCTTGCGTTACCCCAACAAAGGGGCACTCTCTCAGGGTGCCCCGGGGACTCAGCTGTTTTGCAAAGCCGCGATCCGTTCTTCGATCGGGGGGTGCGTCGAAAACAGTTGACCGATACCCCCGGCGATACCGAAGGCCGCCACGCCCTTGGGCAACTCGGCGGTGTGCAATCCACCCAAACGGGCCAAGGCGTTCATCATGGGCTGCTTGCGGCCCATGAGTTGGGCGGCACCGGCGTCGGCGCGGAACTCACGGTGACGGCTGAACCAGGCCACGACCATGGACGCCGCAAAGCCCAGAACAATGTCCAGCACAAAAGAGGTCACGTAATAACCGATACCCGGTCCGCTGCTGTTTTCATCGTTTTTCCGCAGGAAGCTGTCGACCGCGTAGCCAATGACCCGCGACAAGAACACCACAAAGGTGTTCATCACGCCTTGGATCAAGGTCATGGTCACCATGTCGCCATTGGCAATGTGTGCCACTTCGTGCGCCAACACGGCTTCAATTTCTTCGTGGGTCATGCCTTGCAGCAAACCGGTGGACACGGCGACCAGCGCCGAATTTTTGAAAGCACCAGTAGCAAAGGCATTGGGTTCGCCTTCAAAAATGCCCACTTCGGGCATGCCGATCTGGGCTGCATCTGACAACTTTTTGACCGTATTCACCAGCCAAGCTTGGTCGGCATTTTGCGCTTGCTCGATGACTTGTACGCCCGAGCTCCACTTGGCCACCGGCTTGCTGATGAGCAACGAGATAAAGGCACCACCAAAGCCCATGACCAAGGCAAAACCCAACAAGGCGCCCAGGTTCAAGCCATTGGAAGTGAGAAAGCGGTTCACGCCCAACAAGCTGGCCACGGTGCCCAAGACCAGCACCACGGCCAGATTGGTCAAAATAAACAGAACGATACGCTTCATGGCATTTCCACAAACCGCCCAGCGAAGGCCGAGCGCATGACGTGAATATGCGGGCGAAGGCCGGCAAAATCAAGTCGCCCTGCTTTATTTCCCTTTCAAATCAAGGGTTTGCCGCCGCAAGCCGCACCGAACGGAAAACGCTGCCGTCTTCGTAAAAGCCATAAGCCTCGTTGGCAGGCCACCATCCCGGCACGCCCAATGCGGGCATGGGACAAAAGGGTTTGCTGGCCAATTTATCGATTTGCAAGTCTTGCGCCAGCCAAGCATCGATGTCGGTCATGTCTCCCAAGCCCTCTGGTACACGCCAAATATGCAGGGTGATGGATTTGTAAGGCTGCACTAATTTTTCGAGCGCTGCGTGCCCGAAGGTCAGCCAGCGGGCTTGCCGCCATAGAGGGCGCATGGTGACAAAAGCATCCTGCCAACGCCGCTCGGACAAGGCCTGCCACAGCACATCAGGGGCCTGCAGCAGGGCCGCGTTTTCGTCGAACACGGTGGCAGCGTCGCGCAGTGAGCCGCGCACAGACCCTACCCCCGCCAAAGCAATGGCCTGGTCTTGCAGCGCGTTCAGGCGCTGTTTAGACAAGGGGTAATGCATCCAGCACAGGGCATTGAAAAAATCGTGCAAGCCCTCACGGGTCGGGACACATTGGCTACCAAATATGAACGCCTCGTAGGCTTGGTCCGTTGGCAAAGCCGCTTGGGGCACAAAGCGCACCGGCGCAATGGCGCAGGTATTCAGCGCCTCGTGCTGCGTCATCCCGTTGTGAATCAACCGGGCCAGAGGCTCACCCACAGCCCGCCAATCGGCCAACCACGGGGCCGACCAATCGATGTCGGCAAGGCCTCGCGTTAGACCTGTCGCCACGGCAAAGCTTCACCTGAACGCAAGGGTTTGAGTTCGGTTTGACCAAAAGCAAACGACTCGGGCGGGGTCCAGCTTTCACGGCGCAAGGTGATGGTGCTGGTGTTGCGCGGCAAGCCATAAAAATCGGCGCCATGGAAACTGGCAAATGCCTCCAGCTTTTCCAAGGCCCCAGCGTTGTCAAAGGCCTCGGCGTACATCTCGATCGCCGCATGCGCGGTATAGCAACCGGCGCAACCACTGGCGTGCTCTTTCAAATGTGCCGGATGGGGCGCGCTGTCGGTGCCTAAAAAGAATCGGTTGTTGCCGCTGATGGCCGCCGCCACCAGAGCTTGCCGATGGGTTTCCCGCTTGAGCACTGGCAAACAGTAGTAATGCGGACGAATACCGCCCGTGAAAATGGCATTGCGGTTGAACAGCAAATGGTGCGCGGTAAGGGTGGCACCGGTGAACTTGTCGGCGCTGGCCACATAGTGGGCGGCCTCTTTCGTGGTGATGTGCTCGAAGACGATCTTCAGCGCTGGAAAGTCCCGTCGCAATGGGATCAACTGTGTCTCGATGAAGACGGCTTCGCGGTCAAATAAATCAATGTCCGGAGAAGTCACCTCGCCATGGACCAACAACAACAAGCCTTGGCGTTGCATGGCTTCGAGTGTGGGGTAAATTTTGCGCAAATCCGTGACACCCGCATCGCTGTTGGTGGTGGCACCCGCCGGATACAGCTTGCAAGCGACCACGCCCGCCGCCTTGGCGCGCACAATTTCTTCGGGTGGCAAATTGTCGGTCAGGTACAAAGTCATCAAGGGCTCAAACCGCATGCCTGCAGGCACGGCCAGTCGTATCCGCTCGGCATAGGCCAGGGCCTGCTCGGCGGTGGTGATCGGCGGCTTCAAGTTGGGCATGATGATGGCGCGGCCGAACTGGGCGGCCGTGTGCGGCACAACGGCGCTCAAGGCATCGCCATCGCGCACATGCAGATGCCAATCGTCGGGACGGGTGAAGGTGATTTCTGTGTTCATGGCCGTATTGTCCCAAATCGGGCGACTGCTTTGACTGCGAAGTCAGCAACTTGGTGGTAACCCGTTGAAATGAAACCTGTTTTTCATGCAAAATGAATTTTTTTTGATGAGCACACCATGACTAATGTTCACACCTTGATTCAACGCCCTTGGCTTGCGGCCTCCCTGTTGGCTGCGATGACCACGCTGTCTTTGCCCGCCATGGCGGGCAAAACCCTGGACACCATCAAATCGCGAGGCAGCTTGAACTGCGGCGTGAACACCAGCTTGCCTGGCTTTTCAGCAGCAGACAGCCAAGGCAATTGGTCGGGTCTGGATGTGGATGTGTGCAAAGCGGTTGCGGCCACTGTTCTCAATGATGCGAGCAAAGTCAAATGGACCCCGCTGAATGCGTCCCAACGTTTTGCAGTTTTGCAAGCCGGTGAAATTGACATCCTCTCGCGCAACACGACTTGGACCCTGAACCGCGACGCCTCGCTGGGCCTGCACTTTACCGGCACCACTTACTATGACGGCCAAGGCTTCATGGTCACTAAAAAGTCCAAGATCACCAGCGCCAAGAGCCTCAAAGGCGCCACGGTCTGCGTGCAATCCGGCACGACCACTGAAAAGAACCTGAACGACTTTTCCAAAATGAACAAGTTGAACATCAAACCTGTGGTGTTTGATACGTTGGAAGCGACCAACAAAGCCTACTTTTCAGGTCGTTGCCAGGCCTACACCACCGATGCTTCCGGCCTGGCCTCTGTGCGCAACAAGGAAGCAGGCAACCCCGATGACCATGTCATCTTGCCCGACCTGATCTCTAAAGAACCTCTGGGCCCCAGCGTGCGACGAGGTGACGACGAATTCTTTGCCATTGTGAAATGGGTCGTATTTGCCCTGATTGAAGCCGAAGAGTATGGCATCACTCAAGCCAACGTAGACCAAATGAAGAGCAGCACCGACCCGGTGGTGCTGCGCATTCTCGGCGCTTCAGAAGATACGGGCAAGTTGCTCGGACTGGACAAAGAGTGGGCCTACCGCGCCATCAAGGCCGTGGGCAACTACGGCGAAATGTTCGAACGCAATGTGGGCCCCCAGTCGACCCTCAAATTGCCACGCGGCCTGAACAACCAATGGAACAAGGGCGGCTTGATGTATGCGCCTCCCGTGCGTTAACAGGTGATCCCGCCCGCACCGCCACCACCACCCCGCTCTCGCGCCTGGTCCTGGCGCAGCCAGGCCTTTCGGGGCCTGTGCTACCAGATTCTGACCCTAGTGCTGCTTGTGTTGGCCATCAGTTACCTGATGTCCAACACGTTTGCAAACATGCGCACCCGTGGGATTCAAAGTGGTTTCGATTTCTTTTTGCAACCGGCTGGATTTGCCATTGGCGAAAGCCTGTTCGAGTTTGACTCGGCGCAAGGCTACTGGGTGGCTTACCTTGTGGGTTTGTCCAACACCTTGCGCGTGGCCTTGGTGGGTATCGTATTCGCCACGGTGCTGGGCACGTTGATCGGCATTGGCCGTTTGTCAAACAACATCCTGTTGCGCGGACTGTGCGCGGTGCACGTTGAAGTGACGCGCAACATTCCCTTGCTGTTGCAGTTGTTCATGTGGTATTTCGTGATGACCGAATTGTTGCCCTCGATCGAGGCGCCTCTCCAGCCCATGGCGAACGTATTCTTCAGCAAAAACGGTTTGCAATACCCGCTGCCCGAGTGGTCTGCGGGGCATTGGGGCACGGTGTTCGGTCTGCTGGCCGGTGTGTTGGCATGGCGGGCTTGGGTCCGCAGGGCAGTCCACCAATTTGAAACCACCGGGCTCTACCGCCCTGGACGCACCCACCTGACAGGCGTGGCGATGTGGCTGTCGCTCACGGTCTTAGGCTGGTTGGCGGGCGGCGCGCCTGGCGAGCTCAGCATCCCTGAAGTCACCGAAATCAATGTGGTCGGTGGCGGCGCCGTCACACCCGAGTATTTGACTGTGCTGATCGGTTTGTCGATCTACACCTCGGGTTACATTGCCGAAGTCGTGCGCTCAGGCATCCAATCGGTGGCCTATGGCCAGCACGAAGCTGCGGTGGCGCTGGGCCTGTCGCGTTCGGCTGAGTTGCGGTTGGTGCAATTGCCTCAGGCGCTGCGGGTCATCATGCCGCCGTTGACCAGTCAGTACCTGAACCTGATCAAAAATTCTTCGCTCGCTGTGGCCGTGGGCTACCCCGATCTGGTTTCTATTGGCTCGACAGCACTGAACCAAACAGGTCGTGCCATCGAGTGCATTGCAGTCCTCATGCTGTGCTATCTGACGCTCAGTTTGCTGACCTCAGCCGCCATGAACCTGTACAACCGCCGCGTGCGCATTCGGGACCGATGATAAACCCCGCTGTCTTCATCCCGATTGCGGCGCGACTGCCGCCGTCCAATGCAATAGGAGCTTGGCCCTGGTTGCGCAGGCATTTTTTTGACAGTGCAGCCAACAGTTTCTTGACCCTCTTGGTGTTGGCCTTGTTGCTGTTTGCCCTGCCCCCTCTTTTCAACTGGGCGGTTTTGCACGCGGTGGTGCAAGCCGACAACGCGGCTTGCCGCGCCGCAGCGGGCGTGGGTGCCTGTTGGGGTGTGGTAGCTGAAAAAGGGCGGCTCATCCTGTTTGGCCGCTATCCTTATGAAGAACAATGGCGGCCCTTGATCGCATCGGCGTTGCTGGTGCTGCTGCTGGTGGTCAGTTGCCTTCGCTTTTTTTGGCGCCCGACCTTGGTGTTGGCCTGGGTTGTGGTCTTCACGGTTTTTTATGGGCTCATGAAGGGCGATGTGGCGGGTCTGACCCCGGTTGATACCGATCGCTGGGGCGGTCTGCCCTTGACGCTGCTGCTGTCGAGCGTGAGTCTGGTGGTGGCGTTTCCGCTGGCCATTTTGCTGGCGTTGGGACGTCAGTCGCAACTGCCGGCCATCCGCACGCTGTGCGTGATTTTCATTGAGTTCGTTCGGGGGGTTCCGCTCATATCGGTACTCTTTATGGCCTCTTTCATCCTGCCGTTGCTGATGCCACAAGGCGCCAAGATTGACGTGTTGGTGCGCGTCCTGATCGGCATGACCCTCTTCACTGCGGCGTACCTGGCCGAAGTCATTCGGGGTGGCTTACAGGCCCTGCCCAAAGGCCAGATGGAAGCAGCGCATTCATTGGGGTTGGGTTACTGGCAGATTCAACGCAAAATCGTTTTACCGCAAGCGCTGCGCCTGGTGGTTCCGGCCATCGTCAACACCTTCATTGGTGCGTTCAAGGACACGTCGCTGGTGACCATCGTGAGCTTGTACGACCTGACGGGCGCGGTTCAATTGGCGCTGGGTGACGCCGATTGGCGCAAATTTTTCATAGAAGGTCAACTCTTTGTGGCGGCCATTTATTTCATCGCCTGTTTTGCCATGTCGCGTTACAGCCAGTGGCTTGAAGGCCACCTCCATACCGGAACCCGGAGACAGTAACATGTCCACGAACACCCACACCCCCATCATCGAGTTTTCCAAAGTCAACAAATGGTTTGGTGACTTCCATGTGCTGCGCGATATCGATTTATCGGTGGCGCGCGGGGAGCGCATCGTGGTCTGCGGACCCTCCGGCTCTGGCAAGTCCACCCTGATCCGCTGCATTAACCGACTTGAAGAACACCAGACAGGGCGTCTGACGGTGGAAGGGGTTGAGCTGAGCGACGACGTGCAAGCCATCGAATCGGTACGCCGCCAGGTCGGCATGGTGTTCCAGCAATTCAACTTATTTCCCCATCTGACCGTACTGGACAACCTGACCTTGGCACCCATGTGGGTGGGCAAGATACCCAAGGCCCAAGCCGAAGAACGCGCCATGCAGCAACTGCAAAGGGTGCGCATTGCAGAGCAAGCGCACAAGTACCCACTGCAACTGTCGGGCGGTCAGCAGCAACGCGTGGCGATTGCCCGTGCGCTCTGCCTGACGCCTAAGATCATGCTGTTCGACGAGCCCACGTCGGCACTCGACCCCGAGATGATCAACGAAGTGCTGGACGTGATGGTCGAACTGGCGAACCAAGGCATCACCATGGTGTGTGTGACCCACGAAATGGGCTTTGCCCGCCAGGTGGCTGACCGCGTGATCTTCATGGACGAAGGGCAGATCGTGGAACAAAACACGGCGGCGGCCTTCTTTGACCATCCGCAAAACGAACGCACGCAAGACTTTTTGTCAAAGATCCTGGCGCATTGATCAGTGCTGCAAGATTTTGTTCAAAAAATCTTTGGTTCGGGGCTGGCGGTTTTCAGGGTGATTGAAGAACTCGTCTTTGGAGCAGTCTTCCAGAATGCGGCCACCCACGTCGATGAAAATCACACGATTGGCCACTTTGCGGGCAAAACCCATCTCGTGCGTGACCACCATCATGGTCATGCCCTCATGGGCCAGTTGCACCATCACGTCCAGCACCTCGCCCACCATTTCAGGGTCGAGTGCCGACGTGGGCTCGTCGAACAGCATGACGATCGGGTCCATCGACAAGGCACGGGCAATGGCCACGCGTTGCTGCTGACCGCCTGAGAGTTGACCTGGAAATTTATCTTTGTGCGCCAGCAGGCCGACGCGGTCCAGCATTTTCAGGCCGCGTTCTTGGGCCTCGGCTTCACTGCGGCCCAACACTTTGACCTGCGCAATGGTCAAATTTTCTGTGACGGACAGATGCGGGAACAACTCAAAGCTCTGAAACACCATGCCCACACGGGCACGCAGTTTGGGTAAATCGGTTTGTGCATCGGTGATGGAGACACCGTCGACATGGATGCTGCCTTGCTGAACCGGCTCCAGCGCATTGACGGTTTTGATCAAAGTGGATTTGCCCGAACCCGAAGGCCCGCACACCACGACCACATCGCCTTTTTTGATGTTCACCGAACAGGCGTTGAGCACTTGCACAGGGCCGTACCACTTAGATACATTTTTGATTTCAATCATTTTTCTCTCCGAATTTGAGTCGACCTGGGACTTCAACGCACGATCGCGATCTTGGCTTGCAAGCGCTTGACCAGCCACGACAGGCCAAAGCAAATGACAAAGTACACCACCGCGGCCAACAAATACGCCTCTTCTGGGCGTCCATAAATTTTGCCCGCATTGGTAAAGCCCTTGAGCATGTCGTAGGCGCCAATGGCGTAGACCAGCGATGTGTCCTGGAACAAGATGATGGTCTGCGTGAGCAGCACCGGCAGCATGTTGCGAAAGGCTTGGGGCAACACCACCAGACGCATGTTCTGGCCGTAAGTCATGCCCAGGGCCTGCCCGGCAAACACCTGGCCTCGCGGAATGGACTGAATACCGGCCCGCATGATTTCGCTAAAATAAGCGGCCTCGAACACAATGAAGGTAATCACCGCTGAAATCTCAGCGCCGATAGGTTTGCCAATCAAAAACGGGATTAGCAAATAAAACCACAGGATCACCATCACCAGCGGAATCGAGCGCATACCGTTGACATACACCATGGCCGGCCACATCAGTGCTTTTTGGCCCGACAAGCGCATGAGCGCCAGCAGGGTGCCAAACACAATACCACCCAATGTCGCCACCACGGTGAGTTGCACGCTGAAGATAAAACCTTGCAAGACGAACTTGCGCAGCATCTCCAGGTCAAAAAAGGAAAGGTCGAGTCCCAACATGTCAGTGACCTCCACCCGTTGCGCCAGCCACGATGAAGCCCGGGATTTGCACCTTCTTTTCAATCCAAGCAAACACGCGGTTCACAGCGAAGGCAGACAAGGCGTACAAGGCTGTGACGGCTATGTAAATTTCGATGCCGCGTGAGGTCTCTTCTTGCGCCTGCATGGCGAACATGGTCAACTCCGCAATCGATACCGCAAACGCGACCGATGAGTTTTTAAGCAGGTTCATGGACTCGCTGGTCAGTGGCGGCAAGATGATGCGAAACGCCATCGGCAAGATCACATAGCGGTAGGTTTGCGCCGTGGTAAACCCCATGGCCATGGCCGCATAGCGTTGCCCCTGAGGCAAGGATTGAATGCCGGCACGAAACTGCTCGGCAATTCGCGCTGAAGTGAAAAAGCCCAAAGCAAATACCACCAGGACAAAGCCAGGCACTTGCTGAAAAGCCGGAAATATTTTGGGCACCACAAAGTACCACAAGAAAATTTGCACCAACAGCGGAATGTTGCGAAACAACTCGACCCACATATTGGCCAAACGCACCAGCCAAGGGCTGCCCTGCAAGGTGCGAAGTGTGCCCATCAAAGCGCCAATGCTGACGGCCACCACCCAGGATGTGCCCGCTACCGCCAGTGTCCAGCGCCAGGCTTCGAGCATCCATTCCAGGTAGGTGCGACCACCGCCGTCATCGGTTAGAAAAATTTGCCAGTCCAGATTCATTCTTTTTGACTCCCTGTGGGCAAAATGATGGGCCCAAAAAAAACCCCGCCTCAGTCATCCTTGGCGGGGTCCATTCAAACACCCGACTGATTACTTCTTGGCGTAATCTTCTGCCGGTTTGTCATTCAGATTGGCCCAGGCGGTCTTGGTGGCATCGCTGGCCACAAGACCCACACGGGTGTTCTTGGGTGGGATGGGTTGCACGAACCACTTGTCGTAAATTTTGGCCATATCGCCAGACTTCACCAAATCACGCACGGTATCGTCTGCCAACTTTTTAAAAGCCAGATCATCCTTGCGCAGCATGATGGCGATGGGTTCCACGCTCAAAACTTCTCCCACGATTTTGTAATCAGCAGGGGCTTTGGAGAGGGCAATGTTGCCCGCCAGAATCTGACCGTCCATCACGAATGCATCTGCACGGCCCGACTCGAGCAGCAAGAAGCTGTCTGCATGGTCTTTGCCAAACACTTCTTTGAAGTCCACGCCATTGGCACGCTCATGCTTGCGCAACAATTGCACAGAGGTGGTTCCAGTGGTGGTTGCCACGTTGCGGCCGTTCAATTGGGCAATCGATGTAATGCCCGAGTTGGCCTTGACTGCAATGCGCACTTCTTCAACATAAGTGGTCAACACAAATGACACATCTTTTTGACGTGTTGCGTTGTTGGTCGTGGAGCCGCACTCGATATCCACGGTGCCGTTTTGCACCAATGGAATGCGGTTCTGCGAAGTCACGGCGAGGTTCTTGACTTCCAGTTTTTTACCCACTGCTTTTTCCAGGCTGGCCACAATGCGCTCGCAAATTTCGATGTGGAAACCGGCATATTTGCCTTCGCCCAATGTGTAAGACAAAGCACCGGATGAATCGCGCACACCCATGGTGAGTGCCCCGGACGACTTGACCTTGTCTAAGGTGTCTGCTTGTGCAGACAGTCCGCTCAACAATGAAATGGCCAAAGCCAAACCAATTTTCTTCATACCAAACTCCTTAAGTCGCACAATGCGATATTTTTGAAAAGACAGCATAAACCACCCATGGATTAGAAACGAAACCATGCGCCTCCAATCATACGGGTTAACCCTTCGATTTATGCCAATAACAAGGAAGGTTATGCGCCATACTCATAAGCACGCTCTTTTTTGCGTATTAATTTATACGGAATCGCCCCCGTTTGGCCGAGTCAAAAAAGCCCATAAATCATTGGCACTGTGTTTAGGTACTTGCTTGGCGCTGGGTTTGGCGCGGTAGGCTCTGACTTCCATGGTCATTTGAAGTGATGTTTTTTCAGGCCATCCGATAGGCATCAATTTGTGCGCGGCCACTTCTTTTTTCACCGCACTGAAGGGCAAAAAAGCAATGCCATGGCCTTCCAGCGCCATGGCCTTCAAACCTTCGGCCATATCAGTCTCATAGACTCGGTCCAGATGAATGGCCGTCCCAGCCTGCTTCAAGATCAGGTCCGTCACCCGACCCAGATAGGCCCCAGGGGCATACCCCAAATAAGCCAGGGGGTTTTGCGGTGTCCCTGGCAGCTGAAACAATGGTTTCCCCTCGTCAAGTGCTTTCACGTAAGGGGCCAATACTTCCTGACCCAATGTGACCATGTCGTAATGATCTGCATCCAGTTGCAAGGGCTCGGAGGCGTGATGGTAGGAGATCAACAGATCACACCCGCCTTCAACCAGTCGCATGGCCGCATCGTGGACATTCAGGGCAATCAAGCGGCTTTTGATGGGGCCGAAGGCATCGCGTAGGCCACTGACCCAAGCCGGGAAAAATGTGAAGGCCAAAGTGTGCGGTACGGCAAACTCAATGACATCCTGGCCCGCTGAGGCATGACCACGCAACATGGCGCGGGTACTCTGCAAAGCCTGAAGCACCTCCAGCGCTTGTCCGTACAGCGTCTGGCCTGCGGGAGTCAGCGATGTGGGGTAAGAACTGCGGTCCACCAGATCCGCGCCAGCCCAGGCTTCGAGCGATTGAATGCGCCGCGAAAAAGCAGGTTGCGTGACGTGCCGCAATTGTGCAGAGCGGCTGAAACTGCGGGTTTCAGCCAGGCTGACAAAGTCTTCAAGCCATTTGGTTTCCATGGCCAGATTATGCGACGGGCTCCGCGCTTTGTTGTAGAGCCCACATCTGCGCGTAAGAGCCATCGCATGCCAGCAACTGCGCGTGGGTACCTCGCTCAATGATTTTGCCGGCTTCCATCACGAGAATCTCATGGGCATCAACCACGGTAGACAGACGGTGAGCAATCACCAGGGTGGTTTTGTTTTGAGCTGCACTGGCCAATTCAGCTTGAATCGCGCGCTCATTGGCCGAATCCAGTGCTGAAGTGGCTTCGTCGAAAACCAGCACCGGCGGATTTTTTAGCAAGGTGCGGGCAATCGCAACGCGCTGTTTCTCGCCACCCGAAAGTTTAAGTCCACGCTCGCCCACCGAGGTGGCATACCCCTGGGGGGTTGATGCAATGAAATCGTGAATGCGGGCGGCTTTGGCAGCGACCTCGATCTGAGCCTGCGTAGAACCGGTGAGGCCGTAAGCGATGTTGTACGCCACCGAGTCATTGAACAACACGGTGTCTTGCGGCACGATGCCAATGGCTTGGCGCACACTGGCTTGCGTGACCAGTTTGATGTCTTGCCCCTCCAATGTGATGCGGCCTTGTTGTACGTCATAAAAGCGGAACATCAAACGCGCCAAAGTGGACTTACCCGAGCCGGAAGGGCCGACCACGGCCACGGTTTTTCCCGCTGGAATTTCAAAGCTGATGTCTTTCAAGATGGGTCGATCGGACTCGTAAGCAAATGAGACCGATTCGAAGCGCAACGTTGGCGCATCGTTCAAAACCAGCGGCTTCGCATCGGCCACATCGGCGACTTCGCGTTCACTGTCCATCAGCACAAACATTTTGTCCAGGTCGGTCAGACTTTGTTTGATCTCGCGGTACAGCACCCCCAAAAAGTTAAGCGGAATGTACAGCTGGATCATGAAGGCATTGATCATCACCAAATCGCCCAGCGTCATACGCCCTTCGACCACGCCTTGGGTAGCCCGCCACAGCATGGCCACCAAGGCGGCTGCAATGATGAGTTGCTGCCCCGTGTTGAGCAAGGACAAAGACGTTTGTGCTTTCAAGCGGGCGCGTCGCAAGCGCTCCAGGCTTTCATCGTATCGGCCGGCTTCAAACGCTTCGTTGCCAAAGTATTTGACCGTCTCATAGTTGAGTAAAGAGTCAATGGCTTTGGTGTGGGCTGCGGAGTCGAATTCGTTGGCCTGCTTTCGGTATTTCGTTCGCCACTCGGTCACATTCACCGTGAACACGATATAAAAGGACAAGGCGAACAAGGTGATCCAGGCGAACCAAGCATCAAAACGGATCGCCAGAATCGACAGAACCAAGGCCACCTCAATCAAGGTCGGCACGATGCTGTAGAGCGAATAGGAAATCAAGGACTCGATACCGCGCACGCCACGCTCAATGTCCCGTGTCATGCCGCCGGTTTGACGCGCCAAATGGAAACGCAAACTCAGCGCATGCAAATGCTGAAATGTTTCCAAAGCAATGCTGCGCGCAGCGCCTTGCGTGGCTTTGGCAAAGATCAACTCGCGCAACTCCGTGAACGCCGAAGTGGTCAACCGCAAGGCGCCGTAGGCGAGCAACAAACTGGCGGGCACGATCAATACCGCAGCAGGGTCGCCTGGCTTCAAGGTCATGGTGTCGATCAGGTCTTTCAACAAGATCGGCACACTGACATTGGCGAGTTTGGCACCGACCATGAAACCCAGGGCGATGATGACGCGCCACTTGTAGGTCCACAAATAGGGCAAAAGACGTTGCAAGGTGCGACCATCTGAGCGTTCTTGGGGGGCAGAGTCAGCAGGTGCAGCAGTTGAGGAATGGCCGTGATGGCGCATGGTAGACAATCGGTTTTCAGTAAGCCACGATTGTGGCCTGAAATCTTGGGATTTTTAGATGTCACAACACGAACGAACCGGCCCCGTGCCCTTGCCCACAGACCAAGAGTTGGTGCTCAAAGTGATTCCCATGCCCGCTGACTGCAATGCCAACGGCGATATTTTTGGCGGCTGGGTCATGGCGCAGGTTGACTTGGCCGGCTCGGTATTGCCTGCGCGGCATGTGCGCGGCCGCATGGCCACCGTGGCAGTGAATCAATTCATCTTCAAACAACCCGTGCGGGTGGGCGACATCTTGTCGTTCTTTTCTCGCGTAGAGCGCATCGGCCGCACCTCGATCACCGTCAAGGTCGAAGTATTTGCTGAACGCTTCCGGTCTCAGGGCGAATACTTCAAAGTGACTGAAGCGAGCCTGACGTATGTGGCCATTGACGACACGGGAAAACCCACGCCGATTGGAGAAAGCCGCTGAAGGCTGCAGTTTTTGCAATGTCTGAATGAGGTCCTGAGTAATTATTCGATGAAAGAACTGTTTACTGTCACTTAAAAACTGTCATGTAAGTGGCCCAAGCTGCAATGCACCAGATGGCCACGATGGAAGCAAGGCCCAAAAAACTTAAAGGCTTTTCCCTGCCTTGACGAACCCACTCATCCGCCTGAGTTCGGCAGTCAATCAGTATCTGATCAGGGACAATTCGAAGCAGTAACCAAACACCTGCAGGAACAATTATCAGATCATCCAGATAACCCAATACTGGAATGAAGTCCGGTATCAGATCGATTGGACTCAATGCGTAGGCCGTGAGAATGGCTGCTAAAGTACGAGCGTGCCAAGGTGTTTGTGGATGCTTCAGAGCAAACCAAAGTGTCATGACTTCGCGTTTTAACACTTTTGCCCATGTCTTGAGATTACGCATAGGAATGCTTAAAAAATTGTCATTGTAAAACTAGCTGAACTGTCCGTTTTTTTCTAAACCAAGACTTAAAATTGATCAATCTTGATGACCTATCTTGGTTGGCAACAGTCGTCTCATTGCCAACAAATGCAAGCCACAACATTAGGTCGTAAGTTGCCCCATTCAGGGTAAGCCAACAGGTTCTAGGGTCAAGCCAGTTGTCAAAAAGACACAAACAAGGCACCCTAAGACACGATATAGGCCGCAGCCCCTGTCGACATCAAACTGCCGTGCGGGCCCATGAACTCCATGCGCGCCGATCCGACGCACAAGCCCACGCGCAGGCATTGGGCATGGATGTCGAAGTAGTCTCCTATGCCTGGTTGCAGGTAATGGATGCGGTTGGGGACAAAGTGCCCCACCAGGTCCGACTTTATGGTGATTCAGGCGTCACGCTGGTGAGTTTCAAACACAGCGCTTTGTTAAAAATAATTGTCTCTTCGTGAATTTGGCGAAATCCTTGCAGGTACTCGGGCTCCAAAATGACCGGGGTCGCAGTGCTGTAGAGCATGCCGTGGCGCTCTCAAACTTTCGAAAAATCAGGTTTTCGCTTGGCCATGAAAGCCCCAAACGCTTCTTGGGCGGCGGGGGCCTGGAGCATGCGCCCGAAACTGGCAATTTCCACATCCATACGGTCCAACACCGTCTTGGATTGCACGCCTTTCATGAGGCGCTTGGTTTCGATCACAGACGACAGGGGCTTGGACGCCAACTTGCGAGCCTGGGTCTGTACATAAGCGTTGACCTCGGTGGGCGGCAACACGCGATTGACCAAGCCCACCTCCAAGGCGGCTTAAGGACACAAGCCCAGATTGACAAATGGCATGGAGAACGCCGCATTGTCTCCGGCGTAGACCAGCTCGCAATGAAATAGCAAGGTGGTGCCAATGCCGAATGCGGGTCCTGCAACCGCTGCGAGCAAGGGCTTTTCAAGTGAAGCAATGCCGCGCAGAAAACGAAAAACGTTCGCCTGCGGTGTGGAGGGTGGATATTGCAGAAAGTCCCCAATGTCATTGCCTGCACTGAAGATCGATTCATGCCCTTGAATCACAACGACGCGCACAGCAGCATCAGTTTGGGCTTGCGCAATGGCATCGGCCATCTGGCCATACATCACTGAAGTGATGGCGTTCTTTTTATCCAATCGATTGAAAGTGAGGGTCATCACCTCCGCATCGATGTGGATCAGTATGTCATTAATTAAGAGTCTTGATGACTTTTTGTCAGTTGACGCGGATCCAGATTTGGGTTCGCCCCAAGATCGGTGAGCCAATGTAGCCCCGCATTTCCATCTTCTTGCCACCTTCAATGGGGGTTAAGCGGGCACTGTAATTCTTACCATTTTCCGGGTCGAGGATTTTGCCACCATCCCACACATCTTTGCCATCCACTTTTTGGCCACCGCGGATGATTTCCATGCCGATTTTCGGTTTGCCTTTGCGGTCATCGGTACACAGGTTGCATAGCGGATCGGCATCAGGCATCGGCATCAATGATTTTTCTACCACGCCAGACAGTCCACCGGCAGGATTCAAGCTGATGCGCACTTCACCTTTGGGTTTTTTGGTTTCGTCGTCGATTGTGTGCCAAGTGCCCAAGGGGGTCATTTGTGCCAGGGTGTTCAAGCTGAACAGGGCTGCGCCCAATGCCATTGAAAAATGTCTCATCGGTATCACCTTTCAGTCAAAGCGAAGCGGCTGGCGTGTAGCGCTCGCAAATGTGGATAAATCCGCGACGCGCCCGGTCAGCAGCCCCAGGGTTGCGCAAAAAACGCGCTTCGTAATGCAAGGCCAAAATCAAACCGTGAATTTCAAAAGCAATTTGCTGCGGGTCGGCTTGGGCATCGAGTTGCTTTAGGCTTTGTGCAATTTCAACTGCACGACGCAATGCTGTTTGCCACGTAGTGACTGTGGAGGCTAACGCATCACGGACTGGGCCCGGCCGGTCATCAAACTCTACAGCGCCGCTGATGTAAATGCAGCCCGAGTCGATTTCGGTTGAGGTTCGCAGCATCCAGTTATCGAACAATGCCTTCAAGCGCGGCAGGCCGCGTTCCAGGGCCAATGCCGGATAGAACACCTCGCTCTCGAACCGGTCGTGGTATTCGCGAATGACCGATATTTGCAACTCTTCGCGAGAGCCAAAGTGGGCAAACACGCCCGACTTGCTCATCCCGGTCACCTCAGCCAAGGCGCCTATCGACAAACCTTCCAAACCAATTTGCGAAGCAAGTCCCAACGCCGCTTCGATGATGGCGGCTTTGGTTTGACGACCTTTGTGCAGCACGCGGCCTGCGCCCTCTTCACGAGGACGAACAATTGAAATGGGGGTAGGTGGTGTGACCATGAATTCAAAAAGAACGAGCGTTCTATTTTGCACCAAATCCAAAGCGTGGGAATCTCAAAAAATAAGGATTTGCACTGAGGCAAACCCCAAGTTGCCGGCATGCGCGTGGAGCGCACACCGGCCACAAGTTCAAGGCAGTAGTTTGAAGGGGATGACTTTTTGGGTTTGATTGCCCAGCCCTTCGATGCCCAGGGTCATCACATCGCCTTTTTTCAGGAAGATCGGTGCCGGTAGGCCGTCTTTCTTGATGCCACTGCCCACGCCGGGTGGCGTGCCGGTGGTGATGATGTCACCGGGCTCGAGCGTCATGAACTGGCTCACATAGCTGACCAATTTGGCCACGCCAAAAATCATGGTCTTGGTGCTGCCGGTCTGCATGCGCTCGCCGTTGAGGTCCAACCACATTTTCAAAGCTTGCGGATTGGGCACTTCATCACGCGTCACCAACCAAGGGCCGATGGGGCCGAAGGTGTCGCAACCCTTTCCCTTGTCCCAGGTACCGCCGCGTTCGAGTTGGTATTCACGCTCGCTCACATCGTTGATGGTGCAGTAACCGGCCACATAACCGAATGCGTCTTTTTGGGACACGTACCGAGCACGGGTGCCGATCACGATACCGAGTTCGACTTCCCAATCGCTTTTCTTAGAGCCCTTGGGCAGCATGACATCATCGTCGGGACCTTGAATACAGCTGGTGGTCTTCATGAAGACGATCGGCTCTTTCGGGATCGGCATGTTGGATTCTGCAGCATGGTCGGCGTAGTTCAGACCGATGGCGATGAACTTACCGATTTGCGCCACCGGGCAGCCCATGCGGGGCTTGCCGCGAACCAAAGGCAGCTTGTCGGTCTTGACTTTGGCCAGCTTGGCCAGGGCTTTGTCTGACAACTGGTCGGGCGTGACGTCTTTGATCACACTGCTCAGATCGCGTAATTTGCCCTGCGCGTCGATCAGACCTGGTTTTTCTTTGCCAACTTGGCCATATCGAACGAGTTTCATACTGAATGCCTTTCAAATAAAAAATGGATCTTAACGCGCTAGAGAATCAATAGGTGGAACGACCACCCGACAAATCAAATACCGCGCCGGTGGAAAACGAACAGTCTTCAGTACACAA
>Ga0214919_10005536_pt1 | contig 17851 bp, 11 predicted proteins | sample LL1503_MetaG_FD_177994 | JGI IMG/M metagenome (GOLD analysis project Ga0214919, IMG submission 177994) | Freshwater microbial communities from Lake Lanier, Atlanta, Georgia, United States - LL-1503 | ecosystem: Environmental > Aquatic > Freshwater > Lake | place: USA: Georgia | collected...
CCCATGAGGCAACAGCGATGTTCGTGCTCCAAGGCCCAGAAGGCTAAACAATCATGATGGGGGGCTAGCCACAACGCCGCCTTGAAAACCGCGTCAACCATCCATAAAAATGCGCGCGATCGGCTCGCTTATTTATAATAAATATCTCCTAAAATATATTTCCATGCGCCCAACTGCACTTTTAGTGGCCCTTTTTAGCACCCTGCTGACTGAGACGAGCTTAGTCGCCTATCAAACGGCTGATGCCCTCGGCGGCCTCACCTTTAATCAGCCTCTCGGACTCGCGACCATTCCTGGGCAAAATGACCGTCTATTGGTTTTAGAAAAAAACGGAACAGTGCAGCTTATCACAGGCCTTCGCGAGAACCAGCCGCATAAACAAATTTTCTGTGACCTCACGCAACCCCGCGAAGGCAAGTTTGAGAACGGTGGAGAATGTGGCCTCCTCGGCCTCGCGGTGCACCCACGCTTTGCCGAGAATCATGAAATTTATGTGTATTATAGTCTGAAAATTGCTGGCAAATTACACCAACGACTTTCTCGATTTAAAGTTAGTCCGACAGATCTAGGGCAAGTCGATGTCGCAAGCGAGCAGCCACTGATCACGCAACTCGATCCAGCGAGCAACCATAACGGCGGCGATGTACACTTCGGGCCGGATGGTTATCTTTATTTTTCCTGCGGGGACGGCGGAGCCGGCGGTGACGCTTTTGATCACGGCGGGCATATCGACAAAGGTTTTTTTGCGGCGGTCTTTCGCATCGATGTCGATCGCCAACCGAGCAACCTCCGCCCCAATAAAGATCCGGCCGTACACTTAGATACCCAAGGCGAAGCCTTTTATGCAGTGCCCGCCGATAATCCTTTCGTCGGGACACGCACGCATCGCGACAAACCCATCGATGTGCTGAAATTAAGAACTGAAACTTGGGCGACCGGCCTCCGAAACGCTTGGCGATTTTCTTATGATGCACCGAGTGACACCTGGATGGCGGGTGATGTTGGGCAAAATTTAATTGAAGAGGTCGATATCCTAAAAGCTGGCCAAGATTATGGCTGGCCCTTGCGTGAGGGAAAAAAGGCATTTGGGAAAGCTCAACCCCTCGCTGGGTTAACTGAGCCCATCATAGATTATGATCGCAAATGGGGAGCCTCTGTAACTGGCGGCATAATCTACCGCGGATCTGCTCTGCCAGAACTCGCCGGAACTTACCTCTTTGGTGATTTCACCAGTGGACGTATCTTTGCGCTCACCTCGAAGTCGGCCAACGGTTTTACAGAAATCGCCAAAGAGCTTAACGCGGTCGTTAGTTTTGGAACGAATCCAGCCGACGGTGAATTGCTCTTTTGTAATCTCGTTTCAGGCAAAGTGCGCCGGCTCACCCGGTAAAGAAAACCCGGACAAGTCAGCCCCGATTTCTGGCGACCCCTCAGCGAGCGGATCGTGCTCCTTAATACCATCGCCCTGCACCGCGATAATCTTGCCAAACCGCAACAAGCCCATCTGCTATTACCCAACAATTATCCCATGCAAATCCCCTTCCCTCGTTGGACTGCCCCTCTAGCCTCCTTGCTGGTAATCACCTTAACGCTGCTCACTGGCCTGCGCGCTGCTGACCCTGCTTCCCCCATGACTGATAATCCCCTGCTAACCGAAAGCCCCCTGCCTTTTCAATATCCGCAATTTGATAAAATAAAAAACGAACACTTTGCTCCCGGTTTTGCTTTAGGGATGGCGGACCACCTTAAGGAAATTGAAAGCATCGCCAATAATTCGAGCGCGCCTACCTTTGAAAACACGATTGTGGCGCTGGAGCGGGCGGGCGAACTGCTCTCGCGCGTGAGTGCGATCTTCGGCAATCTCGCGAGCTGTAACACCAACCCCGAGCTTCAGAAATTGCAACGGACCCTCTCGCCCCAACTGGCCGCTCACTCCGACGCCATTCGCCTTAACCCAATTCTCTTTGCGCGCATCGAAGCACTTTACACGGCACGGGAAACCTTGGGCTTGGATGCTGAGTCTCAACGAGTACTCTGGCGCTACTACAAAGACTTTGTTCGCGCCGGTGCCAAATTAGCTCCGGCTGATAAAGAAAAATTAAAAGCACTCAACAGTCAGCTGGCGACGCTCCAAACCAATTTCACCCAAAACACCTTAAAGGAAGTCGCCGCTTCCGCCGTGTGGATTGATACTCGCGAGGAACTGAGCGGATTTTCTGAGGCAGAGATAACTGCGGCGGCGGCGGCCGCTAAGGCTGAAGGCCACGCCGGTAAATATAAAATCCGTCTCCAAAATACTACCGGACAACCCCCGCTCACTCAGCTCACAAATCACTCGACCCGCGCTAAAATTATGGCGGCCTCGCTCGCCCGCGGCAGTCGTGGCGGTGAATTTGATAATCGGGCCATCGTCGCCGCTCTTGCCCAGAAACGGGCGGAGCGTGCCCGCCTCCTTGGCTACCCCACTTATGCTGCCTTCTCACTCGAAGAGCAGACCGCTGGGTCAGTCGACGTGGTGAATAAACTGCTCGCCCAGCTTGGGCCACCCGCCGTGGCTAACGCGCGCCGCGAAGCTGCTGACATGCAAGCCATCATCGACCATGAAAAAGGCGGCTTCCGCCTCGAGGCTGCCGATTGGCAACATTACGCCGAGAAAGTTCGCCAGACGAAATATGATTTCGACGAGAGCCAACTCAAACCGTACTTCGAGCTTAATCACGTTTTACTCGATGGCGTCTTCTTTGCTGCCGGCCAACTCTATGGTCTCACCTTTAAAGAACGTCACGACCTGCCCGTGTATGAACCGACGGTCCGCGTGTTTGATGTATTCGAAGCTGATGGTACCCAACTCGCTATCTTCATCGCCGATTTATACGCCCGCTCCAATAAAAATGGGGGCGCCTGGATGAATGCCTACGTTTCGCAAAATGGCTTGCGCGGCACCCGCCCCGTCATTGCGAACCACCTCAATCTCACCCAGCCTCCCGCGGGTGAACCGATGCTCTTAACGCACGATGAAGTCCGGACCGCCTTTCATGAATTCGGTCACGCGCTGCACGGCATGTTTTCTCACGTCAAATACCCACGCTTTGCCGGCACCAGCGTGCCGCGCGATTTCGTCGAATTCCCCTCGCAAGTAAACGAAATGTGGGCCGCTTGGCCGACAATTCTATCGAATTATGCCAAGCACTACCAGACCGGGGCCCCCATTCCTGCCGCACTGCTGGCTAAAGTAGAAGCGACGAATAAATTTAACCAGGGCTTTGCCACCACGGAATTAGTCGCGGCCAATCTCATTGACCAAGCTTGGCACCAACTCAGCGCCACCGATAAAATTGATGCCGATGGCGTGCTCGCCTTCGAGCGCACCGTACTGGAAAAAGCAGGCTTAGATTTTGCTTCCGTCCCCCCGCGCTATCGCAGCACTTACTTTTCGCACAGCTTTGGGGGTGGGTATTCAGCCGGCTATTATTCTTATTTTTGGAGCGAAGTACTCGATGCAAGCAGCGTAGCATGGCTCAAGTCCCACGGCGGCCTGACCCGCGCTAATGGCGACCGTCTCCGGCAGAAGCTGCTCTCTCGTGGCGGCAGCGAAGACGCGATGAAGCTGTTTCGCGACTTCACGGGGGGCGATCCCGACATCGCCCCCTTCCTTGAGCGCCGCGGGCTCGGCGGGGTTAAATAATCATCACCCGCCGCGACAGCAGCCTTCAGGAAGGCCTTCGCCGCGTAATCACAGCTCTCGCCCACCGGGGTCGGTCGGCGGGAGCTTAAGCAAGAGCTTAGAGCCGCCAGAAGCCTCGAATATAAACGTGGCTATGGCCACGACGCTCCCAATGCGGCGCGACATAATGACGATAACGCGGCGGCGGAATTTCCCAGCGACCGTTCACCCAATAATAGCCGCGCCCGTCAAATTCCCAGTGGCCCTCCACCCAGAGCGCACTGGGCGCTGGGCGTTCATAGACCACCACCTGCCGCTGCGGAGGTGGGGGCAATGGAGGTGACTCTGCTATAATTTGCGTCGTCGCTTCCCGCTCAGAACCATAAATCGTGCCATTTCTGTGGTCCGCCTGATTGCCGATCGTTCCACCTAAAATGGAACCAGCGGCTGCGCCTATCAAAGCCCCTTGGCCACCTTTGCCGTTGCCAGAGTTATTCCCAATAATGGCCCCAGCAATGGCGCCCAGAACGCCGCCAGCGACAGCGCCCTCTTGGGTGCTCGGACCCGTACCAACGCAGCCTACGACCAGCAAGGCCCAGCTAAGAGGAAAGATTAAGATAATTTTTGATTTCATAATAAAAGAATTAAAAACAGAGACAATTTCTTAGACCAATAAATATGACGCTAGTTCCTTCTCGGAAATTACCCTAACCCCGAGAGCCCTTCGGCATTTATTTAATTAAAGCCTGATACATCAGGATTTTAAATTTCTGATTCAGGCCAGTATTACCCCCGGGGAGCAGCTGCGTCATGAAAATAGCGACGATCTTTTCCTGCGGATCGACCAGATATTGCGGGTAATAAGCACTCCCCCAACCGTAGGCGCCCGCGCTGATGAGTTCACCGGAGAAGCCCGGATCATCATTAACCCAAAAACCGAGCCCAAAGGCATTATTATCGCGGGCATATTTCGCCCCCGTGTGATTAGCATGCATTAATTGGACCGTCTTAGGGCTAAGCAAGCGAACCCCATCGAGTTCCCCTTCATTGAGCAGCATCTGCAAAAAACGACCGTAATCAGTGATGGTAGATAAAAGACCCGCTCCACCAGAAAAACACTTCCGCGGGCCTTGCACGTAGTTACTTTTTGCGACGGTCTCCTTCAAGACCAGCCGACCATTAATGATACTGTAAACATTAGCCAAACGATTGGCTTTCTCTAGGGGCAAATAAAAACCCGTATCCTTCATCTGCAAGGGACCCGTAATTCGTTCAGCGATAAAACGGTCCAGCGGCAGTCCCGAGACAACTTCAACGAGATAGCCCAGCACATCAGTCCCAAAGCCGTACTGCCACTGCTCACCGGGCTGACCATGCAATGGCAATTTCGCCAGTCGGTTAATCGCGTCGCCAATTGGCTCATCATGAGCCGTAAAATTCCAACCATAGACATTAGCTTTTTTATAATCATCGACCGCCAGGCCATCCCCATAGGTCAAACCGGCAGTGTGTCGCATGAGATCGCGAATCGTGATCGGTCGTAGTGCGGGCACGGTCACATATTTAAATTCTGGCGGCGAACCCGCGGGAGGCGGTACGGCCACCATGGAATGCGCAAAGGCCGGCAGGTATTTGGCGACGGGGTCATTTAACATGAAATACCCTTCCTCATACAGCATGAGCGCCGCCACGGTCGTGATGGCCTTGCTCATGGAAGCGATGCGAAAAATTGCATCAGTTGGCATCACCTTCCCCTGCTCAATATCCTGCTGCCCGTAGGCCTTTAAATGCACCGTCTGGCCATCACGAGCAATGAACATGACGGCCCCAGCCAACTGCTGTTGATTAATATTATCCTGAATGACGGCATCAAGCCGCCCCAGTCGCACGGGATCGAAACCGTGATTCAGCGCCACGCCCCGAGCTGCGGAGAGCGAAACCCAAAACAAAAATCCCGTTAATAGAAAGCGATATGAGATCATGAATAAATTCTCCCTTCGCTTATCCGGTCTAGCAAATCCAAAACCAATGAATCCGGCGAAGATTTCGAGTTGTCGGCATAGTCCGCCTCAGCACAGTGAGATTATGTCTATCGACACCGTCGACCTTCTCGCGCGCTTTTTGCGCTACGTCCAAATCGACACGCGCAGCAATGAGCAATCGCTCACCACGCCGAGTACACCGGGGCAATGGAACCTGCTCCGCCTGCTTCAGCAAGAGCTGCTCGCTATTGGGTTAACCGATGTCCTGCTAACGGAACACGGCTATGTGCTCGCAACCCTTCCCGCTAATTCGCAAAAAAAAATCCCTACGATCGCTTGGTTTGCGCACGTCGACACAGCGACTAATTTGCCGAGCGCAGCCCGGCCGATCATCCACCGCGCGTACGATGGCCGCCCCCTCATTTTGCCCGATGATCCCACGCAAGTGCTGTCGATCGAGACGACGCCCTTTCTCCGCGCAGCGCTGGGCCACGATATTATTACCGCCAGCGGCACGACTCTCCTCGGCTCAGATGATAAGTCGGGAATCGCGGTTATTATGAGTGCCGTGCGCCATCTCCAGCAGCACCCCGAAATCCCCCACGGGGCCATTCGACTGTGCTTTAATCCTGACGAAGAAATTGCCCGCGGCGTCACCAAGCTCGACCTCGCTCAGCTCGGCGCCGTCTGTGGTTACACGCTGGACGGATCTTCGCCGGGCGAAATTGAATTTGAATCTTTCAGCGCCGATGCCGCCGTCCTGGAAATTCAGGGCGTAGCGGCTCATCCGGGTTGGGCGCACGGCGTGATGGTCAACGCGCTCCGCCTCGCCGGCCGTTTCTTGGCGGCATTACCACCGGAGCAATCACCCGAGCGCACCACAGGTCGTGCCGGTTTCATCCATCCTGTCGAATGCAGCGGAAGCTCTGAACATGCAAAAGTCCGCCTCATTCTACGCGACTTCGAACTAGCAGGGCTAGCGGCGCAGCGTACGCAGCTAGAAAATATTACGGCCGCACTTCGCCTCGCCGAACCTCAAGCCCGCCTAACGCTCACCTTTACCGAGCAATATCGCAATATGCGCTACTGGCTGGAGCAAGATTTACGCCCCGTAGAATATGCGCGCGAGGCCATTCGCCGCGCAGGCCTCACACCGCATTCCGCTCCCATCCGCGGAGGCACGGATGGATCTAGCCTCACTCAGCGCGGCCTCCCAACACCTAATATCTTCTGCGGCATGCATGAAGTGCACAGCCCTCGTGAATGGGTCAGCTTGCAAGACATGGCAAAAGCGGTTGAAACTCTTATCCATCTCGCCCAGGTCTGGGCGGAACCTTCCGCATGAAAACTGCCGCTACTCAATACCGCCTAGGCCTTTTATTTATCGCAAGCCTGTTGCTGAGTGGCTGCGCCTCATACGAGGCACGAATCGAAAAAGGCCACGACCTCGCACAAAATAAGTATTTTTTTATTATCCATAACCCGAGTGACAATCACGCGCTTGATCACCGGATCGCCGAAGCGCTGCAAGCCCGCGGCCTAAAAGTTGAAATGGGACCACTCACGATGATGCCTGAAAATACTCAAGCGGTCATCGTTTACCAAGATCGTTGGGGCTGGGATTTTGGCGAGCACCTCGTTTATCTTCAAATCGACGCGCGTGAGCCGCAAAAATCGCAGGCCTTTGCCTCCGCTAGTCTAGTCACAACCATCCCCTTGCGGGAGTCATCGACCGTCTCAGTCAACCGATTGATTGATCGCTTGTTTGCGGGGAAAAAATCCTGAATTAATCAGCAGGTCGTAACCGCTAACGCGGTCGATAAAGCGAGATGTGCATCAATCATTTGGGCATCTCCGCAACTATGCAAACACCGCCGCACGTTCCAGCGTAGTGAGCTCACGCCATTGTCCTGACGGCAAATCACCCAGCGCAAATTGCCCCATGCGCCGACGCATCAACCGCAACGTCGGATGACCGATCGCGGCTGTCATGTGTCGCACCTGTCGGTTTTTCCCCTCGGTCAATTCTAGAGCGAGCCAACAGTCAGGAATATTTTTGCGCACGCGGATTGGCGGGTCTCGAGGCAAGATGACTGGGACAGGCTCCAGCCGACGAATCGTGCACGGCCGAGTCGTGTAGTCACGGAGCTGCACTCCGCTCGCGAGTTGCCCGAGGGCTTCAGTCGTCGGAATGCCCTCAACTTGCACCCAATATTCGCGCCGGTGAGTAGCATCTGGATCGAGTAAATGGGAGTTGAGCCCTGGTTCATCAGAAAAAAGGAGCAGCCCTTCGGAATCAGCATCGAGTCGGCCGAGTGCATAGACCTTGGGCGGCAGCTTGAATTCAGCGAGGGTGCGCCAACGCGAACCGGGTTCAGGGGTAAATTGCGAGAGAACGCCGTAAGGTTTATGCAGGACAATTAACACGGGCTAAAGCAAACTTATGGAGCCGAAGGCAGCACGTAACAAAATACCGCCACCCAATGGCAAGCGCTGCCGCCGAGAACGAAGAGGTGCCAAATTGCATGATGATACGGCAGGCGCTTCCAGAGGTAAAAAACCGTGCCACCTGTGTAGCAAAGTCCTCCCGCCAGCAAGAGTTCCAACCCCGCGCTCGGCAGTGACGCCCGCAGTGGTTTCAACGCGATCATCACAAGCCAACCCATGCCGATATAAATTAAGGTAGAAACAAGGCGAAAACGTCCGGCGAACCAAAATTTCAGCACAACTCCCGTAATCGCCAACCCCCAAACCACCCCGAATAAACTCCAGCCCCAAGCCCCACGTAAAGTCACCAATAAGAAAGGCGTGTAAGTACCTGCGATGAGCAGGAAAATCGCCGCGTGATCAAATTTTTGTAGCACCTGCTTAGTCCGCAAATCCTGAAAACTGTGATAAAGAGTGGAGGTCGTATAGAGCAACACCAGCGCAGTGCCGAAAATGGACCCACTCACGACATGCCAAACCGTCCCTACCCGCGCGGCTGCAATCACGATGAGCACTAGCCCCAAAATACTAAAAGCTAGACCCAGGCCGTGTGTAATACTGTTCGCACGGTCTTCGTTGGCCGTATAAGTTGCGGGCATTAATTGAGTTGGGCAGATACCGGCCGTCTTGCGAGTGAAAATAGCCATGGACGTCTGGGTGCTCAAGTCTGTGGGTAGCATTGCTCAGCCCAACTTATTTTTGTATTTCATGAAATTTGAAATGAAATTCAAAGGGCAATCACGCAGCCCCTTATCGCAGCTAATTGTCCCGATAAATATAAGATTTTTATAAGGGAAAGTTACAGTCACGAAACTTTGAACTCGAACCATAAAGCAAGCGAGGGTGCAGGCTTGACTCAGCTATATGGGAGGCGTTCGCTTGATTAAACCTATCTTGGGCTTTCCGCCTGAGAATTATACACCAACTGCATTAATACCATGCAACGATCGCTCATTAAATCGCTAGTTTTTGCAGTGATCACAGCTCTGACTGTGACACTTTCGCCCAACGCCTACGCTCAGGCTATAACCACGGCGGCCATCACTGGCACCGTCACCAGCAAAGCTGGCGAACCCATCGCAGGGGCCAGCGTCACTATTGTGCACGAACCTTCGGGCACAAAAGCCGCTACCACCACCCGTGCAAACGGCCAATATAACCTCTCCGGCCTGCGCGTCGGTGGTCCTTACACCGTCACCGTGGCATCCACGGGGCTCAAGACTGAGTCAAATAGCGATGTGTACCTGGATCTCAGCGATACCGCATCACTGAACTACACTTTAGGCTCCGAAGTTATCGAGCTAGAAAAAGTAACCATCTCGGCTAGCCGCGACGGCATTTTTGGCACCGGTAAAATCAGCACGGGCACCACGTTGAGCGATCGAGAAATTGAAAACGTCGCAACCGTCCGGCGGAATATTCAAGATATCGCAGTCCTCGACTCGCGCCTCGCTCTCATGTCGCTCGACCAAGGTGGCCAGCTCAGCGCCCAAGGTCAAAATTTCCGCTTCAATTCCTTCACTGTAGACGGCGTTCAAGCGGTCGATCCCTTCGGCTTGAACAGCAACGGTTTCTCCTCCTTGCGCAGCCCAATTCCGATGGAAGCGATCCAGAGCTTTAGTGTCGACCTAGCCCCGTACGATGTCCGCCGTGCTGGTGCCACCGGTGCTTATCTCAATGCGGTCATCAAATCTGGCACCAATGATTTCCACGGCGTGCTTTATTACGAAAAAACCAACGAGGGTTTGCGCGCCAAAAATCCAATTACCTTTGTCAAAGAGGCCTTTGATGAGCGCACGTTCGGCTTCGCAGTCGGCGGCCCACTCATTAAAAACAAACTCTTCTTCTTCATCGATTATGATGATTTCCAACGCAAGACCGTCGCCCCTCAAGCCAACTATATTCCTGACGCGGCCCAGTTAACTGCCGTTATCGCTAAGGCCACCGCGCTCGGTTATGATGCCGGCAACCTGACCGCTGGCGAGAATATCACCAAGCAGAAGACGACCATCGGTAAATTAGATTGGAATATTTCCAACCAACATCGCGCCACCTTCACGTATCGTAAAAATGAAGGCCAAGACGTCGTGTTCGGCCAATATACGGGCGGCAATACCACTTCCTTGAGCAATTTCTGGTATGCCCAACCTCGCATCACCAACAGCTACACCGGCCAAGTATTTAGCCAATGGAGCCCAGACTTCCGCACGGAAGCCACCGCCTCGTACACGGAGTACAACGGCTCTCCAGCTAACAATGGTAAAGCTTTCCCCCAGGTTCAAATCCAAGGCCTCAGCGGCACCCGTCTTGATAATGGTCTCTCGATTACGAACGGGACCATTTACCTCGGGACCGAATCATCCCGTCAGTTAAACCAAATTATTACCAAAGAATCCTTAGGCCGCTTCGCTGGCGACTATTCTATTGGCGACCACACGATCACCGCGGGCTTAGAAAACGTCGCGACCAAATACAGCAATGCCTTCGTTCAATACACGAATGGCTACTATATCTTCCCGACCCTCGCCGCTTGGCAAGCCGGCACGCCAGTAACGGGCTACACCCTGCAAAAAGCCAACACGGGGTTCACCATCAACGATGCAATCGCCCGCTGGAGCTATGACGCCTACGCCTTGTTTATTCAAGACAGCTGGAAACCCAGCAAGCAGCTGACCCTAGTCGCCGGCCTGCGCTACGATTATCCTTATATTCCAGATGGCCCAGCTCTCGCCACTGGCTTCGCAACTGCTGGATTCACCCGCGCTGATGGACTCACCGGTGTTACCCAAAACAATACGACGAACAGCGGCAATGCGACGATCGCGCCTCGCATCGGTTTTGCCTATTCGTTAAAAACACAGCGCAAGACGCAGATCCGCGGCGGCTTGGGTCTCTTCCAAGGCAAGAATCCTGCGGTCTGGATCTCGAATGCTTATTCGAATGCTGGAGCCACGGGTGCAGTCGGTGTTTTCAACGCAGCCGGTATTCCCAGCTTCTCCTTTGTGGCTGATCCTAACGCCCAAGTCCCTCCCGCGGGCAACCCACCTGCTCCTACGATCAACATCACCGATCCTAGCTTTAAACAGCCGGCCTCTTGGAAGAGCAATTTGGCGATCGATCATCAGCTGCCTTTCGGTGGCCTGACCTTCACGGCAGAACTCTCGTTCATTCAAACAGACAAAGCCCTGCAATACGAATTCCTGAACTATCAGGTCGCCACCACAGGACCAACCACCCTGCCTGATGGCCGTATCCGTTACGCTGGTGCCCCCACCAGTGGCAGCACGGCAGCCACCCAGGGCAAACGTCGTAACACCGCCTTCGCGGATGTATATTACATGACCAATTCCAATAAGGGTCAGTATAATGGCGCGACGGTGCAGATCTCCCGCCCGATGAAAAATCATTGGAGCTGGTCGGCCTCGTACACTCGCAGCAATGCAACTGAAGTTGCTCCCGTGACCTCCTCGGTCGCTGGTTCTAACTATGGCGCCCGCGCCGTATTTAACCCGAACGAAAACGTCGCCTCGATCTCGAACACCAATGTTAAAGATCGCGTCGTCATTTCACTCGCGCGCGAATTTGAATTCATCAAACAATTCAAAACCACCATCGCCGCTGTCTATCAGGGTCGTACCGGACACGCCTATTCATGGGTCTTCGCGGGTGACGCCAACGGTGACGGATTCACGTTCCAAGACTTGCTTTATGTGCCGACTGGTCCTTCAGATCCTAGAGTCACCTGGGCGAGCACGACTGAACGCGATGCCTTCTTCACCTTCGTGAATTCGTCAACTCTAGCTAAATACGCGGGCACCAACCCTGGCCGCAATAGCGAGGTCTCACCTTGGCAACAGACGATTGACTTGAAGTTCATTCAGCAGATCCCGCTCCACGGCAAAACCCGCGCTGAGCTCTATTTGAATGTGCTGAATTTCTGGCAGTTGATCGATAAGAACTGGGGCATCCAAGAGGAAGTTCCCTTCTCTTATAAACGCGCGGTCGCAGGTGCTACCTATAACGCCGCCGGCAATGGCGGTCTAGGCTCTTGGGCTTATACCTTCACCAGCAGCACGCTTAATACCGTGCCGATGACCGTGAACGACACGCCGATCTCTCGCTGGCAAGCCCAAGCCGGCATTCGTCTGCGCTTCTAATTCTAGTATTTTACTTCAAGGCGGCTGCGGAAACGCAGCCGCCTTTTTTTATGCCTACTTAGGGCGAGCTAAGACCCACCCAAATGAGGTGCCCGCCAGCGCGCTCGCTTAACCTACCGACGCTGCAACCGCTCGCGATGCTCGCGGGCGACCATAAAATCAGGAGCAATCCTAAGAGCTGCCTCATCTTGGGCGATTGCCTCAATCACTCGCCCAATTTGCTCGAGCGCGAGCGCTAAATTATGATGAGCTTGGGCTGAATTTGTTAGCTGGCGCAAGGCCACCTCATAATGCGGGATAGCTTCAGCGGGACGACCTAGCCGCACTAAGGCCAAAGCGAGATTATGGTGCGCCTCAGGATAATGAGGGGCGCGCTCTAAAGCCTGCCGATAAGCCACCGCTGACTCCGCTCCTTGATCGAGATCGAGGAGCACATTACCTAATTGATAATACAACGCGGCACTCATACGACCCGAATCGTGCGTCAGGATTTTTTTAAAAACATCCCGCGCCTCACTCGGTCGCGCACTTTGCACTAAAGCAAGACCTAGGTTGAACTGAATCGTTTCATCCGCTGGCTTCAAACGCCGCGCCTCTTGATAGTGAATAATCGCTGCTTCTCTACGCCCCAAACGAAGCAATACATTAGCATAATCACTTTGCGCATCAGCGTAATCTGGCCGCAACCGCAACCCTTGCTCGTAGTAGCCAGCCGCCTCCACCCAACGTTGCTGACCGACTAAGTAATGCGCCAAACTAGCGTAAGCACGGGCGTTGTCGGGCTGCTTAATTAGCAAATCGCGCCAGAGCCGTTCCTCGTCGCCATAGAGCTGACTCCGGAAATCAGTGGTCACGCCGAGGGTGAGTGCGATGAACAGCACGACCAGAAAACGCCCACGACTCAGCCAGTGCAGTCCAATGACCATGAGCAACACGAGGACAGTTACTAACGGTAAATACATGCGATGTTCTGCCATCGGCTGTGTAGTCAGCGGGATAAAACTCGAGCTCGGCGCTAAAATCACAAAAAACCACGCGCCTAAAAAACCTAAAATGGGGCGCCGCCACAGCGCCACCAAGGTCCCAAGCAGTAAGGCCAGGACCACCAAACCCTGCCACCATACTTCGCGCCAGCTGTGCACAATATCCGTGCCATAATCCAACACCAGCGGATGTGGCCATAGTGATAAACGCAGGTAAATCACGAGCGCCCGGCATTGCGTAAGCAGATAGTCCCACCCACTCACCCCAAGCCCGAAACCGACGATCCCATCTCGTTGATTATTCCCCAGCATCAGCCAAGCGAGCAGCAGCCACGTCGCGGCTAACCAGAGATAAAATCGGGCACGCCCCCGCAACGCCGCCGCAAAACTGCCAGCCACAAAGGTACGATCATAGAGCAAGACTATGAAGGGGGCTGTCGCCATAATCTCCTTGCTGGCCATGCCCAACAGGCAACTTGTCACGGCGACTCCCGCCCAAAAAATAGCCGCCCCCCTTTCGCTGCCCCCAGCATTCTCAGCCGAAGTCGCTGAGCGAATAAATCCATAAAGTGTCAGCAGGTAAAACAATCCCCCCATGATCTCATTGCGTTGCACCACGCAGATCACCGACTCGCTCAGCAACGGATGGACCGACCATAAGAGTGCGCTACTCCCAGCGAGGCTCTCGGCGTGCTCTCGATAAAAGATCGGCACCGCCGGCCGACGTAGCGTTCGCCGCAAGATGCCCCAGAGCGTTAAACTCGTCAGCCCATGCAGCAGCAAATTCATAACATGGTACCCCTGGACCGCTAGCCCACCCCACGCATAGTTAATCGCTAATGATAGGTTGACCAGCGGCCGCCCCGTCACCCCGGCCCCGTCTAACGGCGGCTGTAATACCGGCCCCAGCGGCCACAATTGGCGGATCGTTGGGTTACGTAAAACCGCGGGGCCATCATCAAACAAAAAAGGCACCCGTAAACTATGATGATAAGCAAGGGCAACCGCGGTTAAAATAACCCCGCCCATCGCCCAACGCGAGTGACGATCCAAGAAATGGAAAAGCCGAGACATCTTAATAATGAACGATACCAAAAAAAGCCCAGCCAAGAGGCGATAAAATCATGGGGGGTGTGTTTTCCTTAATTCACGCAATGCACTTTGGGCCGATTGATTATCTGGTTCACAGCGCAAGGCTGCTTCGTAATAAATCACGGCCTCATGGAGCCGGCCCTCTTGCCAGGCAATATAACCAAGATTACTCTGCGCAGTTCCATTATTGGGCTCGAGCCTCAGGACTTCGTGATAATGAAAAACTGCCGCCGATTTTTGCCCCTCTTGCAGTAACACATAGGCTAAATTACTGTGCGCCTCGACGAGCTCCGGCTTATACCGCAGCGCCTCTTTAAAATGAGCAATCGCTTCAATTTTTTGGCCGTTCTGTAACAGCCCCCCCGCTAAATTATTGTGCGCTTCAGCGTAATTTGGCCGTATCCGCAGCGCGGCCATAAAATGCGGCATGGCTTCGGCCAACCTGCCAGCTTGAGCCAAAGCCTCACCCAGATCGTTATGCGCTTCCGCATACTCTGGCCGCAAACGAAGCGCTTCAGAATAATGCTCGAGCGCCTTAGCCAGCTGATTGGCATGAGCTAAAGCATAGCCAAGGTTGAGCTGCGCTTCGGGCGAAGCGGGTTGTGATTTTACGGCCTGCTCATAATGATGCAGCGCTTCGGCTGGTTGGCCGGCTAAAGCGAGTGCGTTGCCCAAATTAAGATGCGCCTCGGTATCATTGGGTGCTAACCGCAGCGTCTCCTCTAATTGGGCCCGCGCCTCCTCTTTTCGACCAACGGCGGTGAGTTCAATCGACAAATTATAATGGGCCCGCGGGTTACTTGGATTTTTCGCCACCGTATCCTCCCAGAGCGACACGGCACTTTGATAATCTGCATTACGCCGGAAAGTCAGGCCGCCTAAAATCAGTATGATTAGTAATCCAAGCCAAAAGCTACGGCGTCCGAGCCCCTCGTATAAGGCTAAGACAAAAATAACAATCGGGGCGACCAGCGGTAAATACATGCGATGCTCCGCCATCGTTTGGGTCGCTACCGGCACCAGACTAGAGCTGGGCGCAAGAATCGCGAAAAACCAAAACCCCAGTAAGCCCCAGACCAACCGCCGCTTGATTGCGATCACTGTTCCTAAGCCCAGGCCCAGCAGCAGGAGTCCCTGCCACCAGACCGATCCCATGTTTTCGATGACAGCCGTGCCATAATCAAAAATGAGTGTCTGCGGCCAACCGACAAGAAAGAGGTAATGCACTACTGCGTGGCATTGGGTCAGAGCATAATGCCAGACCGATATTTCCGTCGTGAAGCCTGCTGAGCCACCGCGCCCCTCCGTTCCGGCGATCAGCCAAATTAAGGGCAACCATGTCGCTGCGAGCGATCCATACAACCAGCGCCGTTTACGCCAGATCTCCTCCCAAGTATTGGCCACGAGCGTCCCATCATAGAGCAAGACCATCAAGGGTGCCGATACCATCACCTCCTTACTGGCCATGCCCGCTAAACAGCTAATCACGGTCAAAAAATACCAACCCTTCGACTCGCTGGCAGCAGCTCCGCGGACAAAAGCATAGAGCGTACATAAATAGCAAAGTCCCGACTGTGATTCTGCTCTTTGCACAATATAAGTAACCGACTCCGTCTGCAGGGGATGGAGCAACCAAATCGCCGCCACCAAAGCAGCCAGCGGCAAAGCAGCCGCTTGCCATTTTATCCCCAATTTAGGCTGGAGTAATGTGCGCCGTACTAACCCAAAAAGGACCAGACCTGCCAATAGATGAATCGTGAGATTCGTAACATGATAACTCCAGACGTGTTCACCGCTCCAAGCATAGTTTAGCGCCAATGATAAATTCAGGAGTGGCCGACCACTCGTGGTAACGTTGGCTGGGGGCGACCAAGCCGTAAGCAATGAACGAAGCGTAGAATTTTCTAAAATTGTAGGTAAATCATCGAAGAGAAAGGGGGCTCGAAAGCTTGGCCAATAAGCGATCAAACCAAAGCCCATGAGCAGAGTTGCCACGAGCGCTATTGGCGGTTTCTTCACTGAGAAATAGTCCCTTGGGGGCAGCGCGCTCATCGTTTAGCTTGGGCCTCCGTCCGAATCAAATCTGCTCTCATTTCAGATAAATAATGCGAAGCTGGCAAAAAATCAGGCCGCAATTTGACCGCTTCAGCCGCATGGTCCACGGCCTCCCGCAAACGGCCGAGGGAGGCCAAAGCTAGCGCTAATTGTAGCTGAATTTCAGGTGACGTTGGCGCTAGATGCAGCGCAGCTTCATACTCAGTCAAGGCCTCGGCCGGACGCCCTGTTTGCATCAAAGCAATTGCTAAGTTGCTATGATATTCAGCCACATCAGCGCTTTGTTCACGCGCCGCCTGATAATGAATAACTGCCTCAGCCGGCTGACCGAGTCGAAGCAGAAGATTGGCGAGGTTGAAATGAGCTCCGGCAAAATCAGGCCGGGCCTGCAATGCACCCTCAAAATGAAGCTGGGCGGCTGCAATCTGGCCCGTTTGCACCAACGCGATCGCAAGATCGTTATGCGCCACTGCATAATCTGGCACTAATTGCAGCGCAGCCTCAAATTGAGCAATCGCCTCAACTCGACGATCGAGCTTCATGTTTGTCAGCCCTAAATTATAATGTGCTTCTGCATAAGCCGGCTTGAGCCGGAGCGCTGTGGTAAAATGCTGCTCAGCCTCAGAAAACCGTCCTCGCTGATACAAGATTTGCCCTAAATTGAGATGCGCCCGCTGATTGTTAGGCGCTCCAACTACCGTGTCAGCCCAAAGAGATAATTCACTTTGGTAAATTTGCTGCCGAAAGTAAGTGGCGCCACCGAGGAACAAGGCCAATAAACTGACTAAAATGACGTAATAGCGCCCCGCTATTTTATTCAATAAAGCTAGCCCGAGTATGATGACCGCCAATAAGGGGAGGTACATGCGGTGCTCCGCGATCGTTTGCGTAGTCAGCGGGATAAAACTCGAGCTCGGCGCTAAAATCACAAAAAACCACGCGCCTAAAAAGCCTAAAATAGGGCGCCGCCAAAGCGCCACCAAGGTCCCGAGTAGTAAGGTCAGGACCACCAAACCCTGCCACCATACTTCGCGCCAGCTGTGCACAATATCCGTGCCATAATCCAACACCAGCGGATGTGGCCATAGTGATAAACGTAGGTAAATCACGAGCGCCCGGCATTGCGTAAGCAGATAGTCCCACCCACTCACCCCAAGCCCGAAACCGACGGCTCCGGCGCGTTGATTATTCCCCAGCATCAGCCAAGCGAGCAGCAGCCACGTCGCGGCTAACCAGAGATAAAATCGGGCACGCCTCCGCAATGCCGCCGCAAAACTGCCAGCCACAAAGGTACGATCATAGAGCAAGACTATGAAGGGAGCTGTCGCCATGATCTCCTTGCTGGCCATGCCCAACAGGCAACTTGTCACGGCGACTCCCGCCCAAAAAATAGCCGCCCCCCTTTCGCTGCCCCCAGCATTCTCAGCCGAA
>Ga0214919_10005538_pt1 | contig 17848 bp, 13 predicted proteins | sample LL1503_MetaG_FD_177994 | JGI IMG/M metagenome (GOLD analysis project Ga0214919, IMG submission 177994) | Freshwater microbial communities from Lake Lanier, Atlanta, Georgia, United States - LL-1503 | ecosystem: Environmental > Aquatic > Freshwater > Lake | place: USA: Georgia | collected...
AATGATCTCGGAACTAGGATCTGGCCATGGACTGGCAGGCTGGCTCCACCGATTGGGCAAACTTGCCTGCAAAGGGATGCCGTAAGTGCGAATAGCTTCCACTCCTTCAAATAAAGTAAAGCCCTCGTCGGGTTCTTCGTTGGTGGTTTCACGGGAGCCAGTGGGACGGACCTCGGACAGTCGCTGCACAATTTTGCGGGTCGCCCAAATCAGATACTCTTCCGAAAACTTTTCTACCTGCCCAGTCAGTTCGGCGCGCTGAAACTCCAGCGCGCTCACGATGGCGAAGACCGCACAGCTAGGCCGGCGCCCCTGATTCTTAACCCCCAATTCAAATTTGAAAAATCTTGGCCGCAAATCGACTGGTCCCAAGAGCGTCGCCGGTTGGCCAAATTTCACGAGTAATTGATCAACCGCAGAAAAATTTACCGTCGAGCCCACTGGCAAATGGCGGTTGGGCGCAGGCGTAGTTTTATTCACCGCCTCAGCGGCGGCGTCGAGGGCGGCGTCGTAATGAAAGCGCCCTTGCCAGTCAGGCGGGAGATCGCGCAGTCGAATAGAGGCCAAGCCATCGCGGTGGGCAATGAGGAGCGTGCGCGCATTGACGGAACGCACCTGCACTTCTTGGTAAGTAGTGGCGCCCACCGATAATGATTCGGGTGCGACGTGGGTACCCACATTAAGCTCGGCGGCCTGAATGGATTGCCCTGTGGTGCCCGAACCCAATCCAAGCAAGCCAATCGATCCACGCAGAATTGCGCTCAAGCGAATCGCACGCAAGCGGGTGATTAAGGGGTCCATCAGCTAGCTTTTAGCGTGAATCGGCACGAAGGCAAAGAAAGGAAAGGAGCTAAAAAAAATGCGGCTCAGTTGAGCCGCAGATAAATCACCGGAAAATGTTCGATTTTATTTGCCGAGACTAGCCCGAAGATCCGTGAGCTGATTAGCGGAGCCAAGTAAGACGTTACGGCTAGCGATAAACTTGGCATATTCTTCGATAAAGATTTTACCGGGCGGACGAAAATCAAAGTCCTTGGGGTTGTCGCGAAAAAATTCCCGGTGCACGCGGGTCCAGACCAAGCGACCATCGGTATCGATATTAATCTTAGTCACGCCAAGTTTAGCCGCGGGCAAATATTCATTCACGTCCACGCCCATCGAGCCAGCGATTTGGCCACCGGCGGCATTGATGCGCGCTACTTCGTCTTGCGGCACGGAAGATGATCCGTGCATAACAAGCGGGAAATTGGGCAAGCGAGCTTGGATTTTCTGGAGAACATCAAAATGTAAGGACTGTTTGCCCTTAAACTTAAAGGCGCCGTGGGAGGTGCCGATGGCTGCTGCCAAACAATCGCAACCGGTCCGTTTGACGAAATCTTCTGCCTCAGCGGGATCAGTTAAGCAGGCGTTTCCTTCCTCGACCTTGATGTCCTCTTCAACGCCACCGAGCATCCCGAGTTCAGCTTCAACCGAAATACCTTTTTTGTGGGCGGCCTCAACCACCCGTTTGGTGATTTCGATATTTTTCTCAAAAGGATCGTGCGAAGCATCGATCATGACGGAGCTGAAAAAGCCTGAGTTAATGCACTCGTAGCAGGTTTCTTCGTCACCGTGATCTAGGTGGACGGCATAAATAGCTTCGGGGAAAATTTCACCAGCCGCCCGTATAACCGCTTCAAGCATCCGCTTATCGGTGTATTTGCGCGCACCCTTGGAAATTTGAATGATGAACGGTGCTTGCGAGGCGACCGCGCCTTTAAAAAGCCCCATAGCCTGTTCGGCGTTATTTATGTTGTAAGCACCGACAGCATATTTGCCGTAGGCGTGTTGGAAGAGCTGAGCGGTAGTTACGATCATGGCAGGGCTTAAAGTAGCTAGTCAGAGCAAAGCGTCACAAGCCTATTTCCGGTCTAGCTGGTTAATATGACGTTACAATGTACGCCGTAATTTGGCCTAGGCATCCTGATCGTAATCAGGAATTAATTCCTAGGAGTCGCTGGCATCCGCACCGCACTCATATTTTGTCTCAGCTTACGCGCGAGTTCCGCCTGGGCATCTTTTTCCTGCTGAATAGCAATGAGGGTATTGACCTGATTAGGTGATAAAACTGCGCGTGATTGAGCGATCGCCTGGGGCGTTATTGCCGCCCCTGAACTATTATTATTGCCAAAGGCCCCGCCACGCGGACGACCAAGTGCGGGGTCGGTTGCAGCCGGAGCAGGCGGCATATTTTGGCTAAGGATCCCCACGAGGTTAGTGGCTTGTTGGGGAGTCATAGGCTCGCCCGCATAACTCAAGCGCTGCTGCATGCGCTCGACGGTGGCTCGTTGGGGCTGGGTTGATTCATAATTTTGATACTGCGCGTAGGCCGCGGTCCCGAGCGCACTCTCGATCTGGCGATCGAGTTCCGTATTAGCATTCTGCACCAAGCTGCGCATCCGCTCGGCATTTTCCTGATTAGGCGTGAGGCCTTGGCTGCGCATGGCGGCAAGCACATCGCGCACCGTGCTTTGCTTATCGACTAAGAGTTGTTGTAATTTCTTCAACTGGTCCGGGGGCAGCGCTAATTGCTTGAACAATTCAGCGTAGCGACTGTCGAGCATACCCCGATCGCGCAGGTTCATGAGCTGCTGCATTTCCGGAGTATCCATCATTTTGGCAAAATCATCGGGCCCGCGCCGCGCTTTGCCACCGCGTCGTTTATCTTTCGGTTCCGCTTCTACGGATGCAGCGGCGGTGGTTAATTCTGCATTGGCGCCATTATCCAATGCGTCAGCGGTCTCGGGGGAGGCCGGTAGAACGGCGGTCTCTTTCGTCTGCAGCGAATGAATCAGCGCTTCCGCCGTGGTCAGTGCCGTCTGTTGGTGATAAGCGTAAATGCCGAGACTGATACACCCGAGAGCCAGTGCGGCGACCCAACGCGGTCCGAAAAATGAAGGATTTTTCACGAGGCACAATTCACCTGCTCAGGCGATAACCGCAAGCAGTTATCAAAGTTTACTTTGCGGTGCGTACCGTCGCGCCCAAGCGCGGGGTGGTGGATTAGCGCGGGGGAAATTCAAATTCTGCCTTGTCCTGTTTTTGCGAGAGGACGAGGTAGGCGCTGAATTTGTTGCCGCGCTTGGATACAAAGCCCTCGATTAGTTCGCTGCGGCCGTCTTCGATGAGCTTGCGGATTTCGTCGACGGGGATCTCGACGTCGCAAACTTTTCGGGCGCACTTAAACACTGCGCGGTTGTCCTGACCGGGCTTGCGCACGTAGTAGGCATCGTCGGTCATGACCAACTCACCGCCGTGCACCTTGCTCTCACCGATAATGGTCGCGGTGGAAAGGTCGAGCGGCACGCGGGCCTTGCGGGCGATGGGGTTGCCATCCTTGTCGAGCTTGGCCTTACGCGGCGGAAATTCCCAAGCCATTTTGGGGCCCTCGCGTTTTAAAAATGCATCAAAGGGCCGGCCTTTCTTGGAAATGAAGCCCGTGATGAGGTCAGTCTTACCCTCAGCAACTATCTTGATCGCCTGCTCGGACGGGATCGTCTTCTGGCACATAATGCGGCCGAGTCGAAAAGTCTGCTGCCACGCGGCGCCATCATGTTCGCGTAAAACGTAGCTGCTGCCGCTCTCACACAATTCGGCCTTCGTGGCCGGATCAGTCCAGAACGGAGTGAGGGTGGCGAGGTCGACCTTGTCGCCGAAATCAAACTCGGTTTTCCATTTTTTGGTGACCACTTCCTTCTTGGTGACCTTGTCCTTCTTAGTCTCCTCGACAAGGGCCAGCTTGATGACGGCGGAAAATCGATTGCGGGTTTTGTTGGAGATGAAGCCATCGAGCGGACCAACCTGACGTTTTTCGACGAGCGCTTGGACTTCGGCCTCCTCCATACGCCGGCCGCCAATGATTTTGTAAACCATGAGCTCGCCGTCGGCCGATTTGTAACCACGGAGCGTTTCGCGCATGGGCAAGCCGTCGGTGGGGGAGATAATTTCGGTGACGCGAGAGGCGGAGTCATCTTCCTCAAAGCTCTTGACGCGTTCGACGATGCCTTTCGTCTCCTTAATAATTTCAGCCATGAACTTCTCGCGGGAGAACTTCCCCTGTTCCATCTGGCGTAAATTGAACTCCCACTCGCCGGTCATCGCGGGGCTGGTGATATCGGTGGCCTGCACCGCCTGTAAAAACTGCATCAGCTGCTCGGCCTTAGTGGTCGGCACCAACTCGCGCTGAGCGCGGTCCATGTATTTTTGGTTAACCAAGCCCTCGATGGTATCAGCCCGGGTGGCGGGTGTGCCGAGACCCCGTTCTTTCATCGCGTCGGCGAGTTCGTCATCATCGACGAGCTTGCCCGCGCCTTCCATCGCGGAGAGGAGCGTGGCTTCGGTATAGCGTGGGGGTGGTCGGGTGCTTTCGGAGTGGAGGGTGGCGTCGAGCGTCTTCGCCTTGCTCTTGTCCTCGGGCGACATGGCGGGCAACGCCTTCGAATCGGGTGAATCGTCATCAACCGTGGATTTGCCGTAGACCGCGAGCCAGCCGGGCGAGGTCAGGACCTTGCCTTCGGTTTTGAAAGTGTGACCGCCCACGACGCTGAGGCGCGTGGTGATATCGAATTCAGCGACGGGGTGGAACGTGGCCACGAAGCGACGCGCGATCATATCAAACAACTTGGCTTCCGCTTCATCAAGATGCTTGGCGTCGTGCTGGGTCGGGATAATCGCGAAGTGATCCGACACCAAGGCGTTATTGAAAATGCGTTTATTCGGCTGGACCCAACCGGAATCGAGCACGCGTTGCGCGTGTACTTTGAGGTCGCCACCCAAATTACCCAGCGTCTCACGAACGAGCGGCATATAATCCTCTGGCAGGGCGCGCGAATCGGTACGGGGGTAGGTGATCATCTTGTGTCGCTCATACAACGACTGCGCAATCTGGAGCGTGCGCTTAGCGGGAAAACCGAAGCGACCGTTCGCTTCGCGTTGCAGTGTGGTTAGATCGTAAAGCTTGGGTGCAATCGAGGTGCTCGCTTTTTTCTCCTCGGAAACTGCGGCCAGCGGCTGGCCCTGGCAGGCGGCGACTACTTTCTCCGCGGCCGCTTTCACCCAGAGGCGGTCGACGCGATCATGTTCATCGTCATTTTTCTTATAATCGGTGCGCTGGTAAATGCCTTCATAGGTACCCTTCGCGACCTCGAAATTGGCGGTGATACGCCAGTAATCACGCGGCTTAAAATTCCGGATCTCTAATTCGCGGTTATAGACAATCGCGAGGGTGGGCGTCTGCACGCGGCCGACCGAGGCCACGTTGCCGGCGCGGGAACCGAACATACGTTTGGTCAGGGCGCGGGTACCATTGATGCCGATCAGCCAGTCGCTTTCGCTGCGGCAGCGCGCAGCGTCAGCCAAACCCTGCATCTGCTTGGCCGGACGGAGGTGCTTGAACGCTTCCTTGATGCCCGTATCGGTCATCGAGGACATCCACAGGCGTTCGAAGGGTTTTTTGCACTTCGTCAGCTGGTAGATATAAGTAAAGATGAGCTCGCCTTCACGGCCCGCATCGCAGGCGTTGATCACGCTGGTTACATCTTTGCGGGCGAGCAGCTTCTTGAGTTGGTCAAAGCGAGTCTTCGATTCTTTGATCGGCATCAGCTGAAACTCTTCCGGAATGATCGGGAGTGTTTCCAACCGCCAGAAACCATATTTTTTCTTATCGATATCCTCGGGCATTTGGAGGCCGACGAGATGACCCACGGCAGAAGAAATTACGTATTTATCATTTTCAAAATGATCACCTTGCTTGGGGATTTTACCGAGGGCGCGCGCAAGATCAGCCGCGACGGAAGGTTTTTCAGCGATGATGAGACATTTCATGTGGGGCCGAGCGGTTACGCTTCGTCCCCGACAATTTCAAGCACTACTTTTAAAGACCCTTTTTATTCTGAGCTGAAATAACCCAAAATTTGTTCCAAGGGATCTAGCTTTTTAGAATGAAAAACACTCTAGCTAGATGCATCGAGCACGGTAAATTAGCTCAGCGCTTTGGTCGCCGCTAATTCCGCCAAGACTGCATCAAGGGCGGTGAGCAGGGCGGTCATCGTCTCGTCGGTCTCATCCCCCATATTGGAAATACGGAAGGCGAGGCCCTTTAATTTACCATAGCCACCGTCGATGACAAAACCGTGTTTTGCTTTGAGCAATTTATTTAAAGCGCTGAGGTCGACCTTGAGCGTGTTCGCAAAGCAGTTCAGCGTCACCGAGCCGTGGCCGGCGGCTGGAAAAAGCTGAAAGCCCTTGGCGAGAGCCCAAGTGCGCACCAATTGATTAAGCCGTGCATGGCGTGCATAGCGGACGGTCGCGCCTTCCGCCTTAATGTCGGCGAGTTTAGATTGGAGCGCGTAGATGAGCGAAATCGCTGGGGTGCTCGGGGTCATCCCATTTTCGTGGTTCTTCTGAAATTCAATGAAATCAAAATAATAACCACGGCCCGTGATGGTAGCCGCGCGAGCGAGCGCTCGTTTCGAAACCGAAAAAATCGATAACCCGGGTGGAAGCGCTAGGGCTTTTTGTGAACCAGTTATCATCACGTCGATGCCGAGTTCATCTTTCTTAATCGGCAGCGCGCTGAACGAGCTAATCGTGTCGATGATACTAATGACCTCAGGGAACTCACCAATAACCGCCATGAGCGCGGGGAGATCGCTCATGCAGCCGCAAGAGGTTTCGTTATGAATCAGCGTAATCGCATCGTATTGCCCGGTGGCCAGCTCCGACCGAAGCGCGGCGGGATCGATCGGTTGGCCCCATTCAAAACGGAGCCCGCTGGCGGCGAGACCACAGCGCTGGGCAACATCGAGCCATTTGTCTGAGAAGGCTCCATTCATGCAGCATAGAACTTTTTTCTTCACCACGTTGCGCAGCGACCCTTCCATCACGCCCCACGCGCTGCTGGTGCTAAGGTAAACGGCATCTTGGCTATAAAAAAGCGCTTGGAGGTCTGGCTGAATTGATTGATAAAGTGCGACAAAGTCCGGACTACGGTGTCCGACCATGGGCTGCGTCATCGCGCGCAGGGTTTTTTCCGACACTGCAATCGGACCGGGAATGAAAAGTTTGTAGCTCATAGTAAATAGAAGCCAGGGTTGCATGTGGCAAAACCAGCCGCTAACAAAGACTCACAACCTTCCACTCCATAGCGTCAAAGCCAATTTGTTCATGCCCAATCGCTGGTTTCGTCATAAATTAGATGCGGGTGAGCAATTCGCCATCGATGTGATCATGGGGCGAAGTGAAGGCACGCGCGCCGCGCTCTTGGGCGTTGGTTTGCAGGGGTTGGCTTATGTTTTCAGCGGACTAGTCCAGTTACGTCTCTGGCTTTATCGTAAGCGAATTTTGCGGGATCAACCGCTGGGCTGCCTAGTGCTCGTCGTGGGTAATTTAACCGTAGGGGGTACCGGCAAAACTCCCGTGGTCGAAATGTTTGCGAAGGCGCTCCGCGATCGCGGCCGCAAGGTGGCGATTCTCTCGCGCGGTTATAAAAGTAAGGCGCCGCCGCTTTGGCAGAAATGGTGGTTTTGGCTCAATCATATCGCCGAGCCGCCGCCGCGGGTTGTCAGTGACGGCGTTAAGGTATGGTTGGATTCGGAGGTCGCCGGTGATGAACCTTACATGCTGGCTAGAAATTTGCCGGGGGTGGTAGTCCTCGTGGATAAAAACCGTGTAAAAGCAGGCGCTTATGCGATCAAGCAATTCGGCTGCGACACGCTCATTTTGGACGATGGGTATCAGTATCTACCACTGAAAGGTCGGCTTAATTTGCTGTTGATCGATAAGACTAATCCCTTCGGCAATGGCTTTACGCTACCCCGCGGAATTTTGCGTGAACCCATCAAGCACTTGGCCCGGGCCTCCTATGTCTTGCTCACTAAATCAAAAGGCGTCCGCGATACCGAGCTGGAGGCGATGATTCATAAATTTAATCCGGGGGTGGAAATTATTGAGTGCGCGCATCAACCCCAATACCTGCAACACATTGCTACCGGCGAGCGTTTGCCTTTGACTGCGCTAGCGGGCCGGAAAATCGGGGCCTTCAGCGGCATAGCCGCGCCCGAGGGCTTTGAGGCATTTTTGCGTGAAGCCGGCGCGCATTTAGCCACCACCCGCCGTTTCGTCGACCACCACCGTTTTACGCCCCAGGATCTGATGGACGTCTTTGCGGAAGCCCAAGCGGCGGGCGTTGAGTTAATGATCACCACGGAAAAAGATGCGGTGCGCATCAATGCGAGCGAGAAAACTACCATTCCCTGTTATTATCTACGCCTAGAAATTGATATTTTACGAGGGGCGGCGGATTTCCAGGAAGCGGTAAGTAAGATATGTTTCCCCCTCGGTGAGACGTTTGGCGCTCGTCGCTAAGCGCGCCAAACTTTTTGGGGAGGAAAGTTTCGTCGCCGATGGGATATTTTTTCGGATTGTACGTTTTCTCGCCGTCGCGAAAGTAGCGCGATGAGTGATCCCCGTTATACCCAACTCGCCGAGGTGTTGACCGGCTTTTCGACCACCTTAAAAAAAGGTGAGCGCGTCCTGATCGACGCATTTGATGTGCCTGATGCTTTTACCATCGCACTCGTGCGCGCGGCCCGAAATTGCGGGGCCATGCCCTATGTCAATGTCCAGCGGGCTCGCATTACTCGTGAACTGTTGCAAGGCGCGACGGCGGAACAATACGCGGTGACCGCCGAGGTTGAACTCCGCCGGATGCAGCAGATGCAGGCTTACATCGCCGTGCGCGGATCGGAAAATATTTTTGAAACCTCCGATGTTCCCGCGGCGCGGGCGCAAACCGTGGCTAAGACGCTTAAGCCTGTTTTAGACTACCGCGTTAACAAAACCAAATGGGTGGTGCTACGCTGGCCGTCCTCCGCGATGGCCCAGCAGGCCGGCATGAGTACGACCGCTTTTGAGGATTTTTATTTCCGGGTCTGCACCTTTGATTATAAGCGCTATGGTCCGGGCATGAAGGCCCTCGCTGATTTGATGCGTAAAACGGACCGCGTCCACCTCAAGGGCCCCGGCACCGATTTGAAATTTTCGATCAAGGGCATTGGGGCGGTCCCGTGCGGTGGTGAACGCAATATCCCCGATGGCGAGGTGTTTTCCTGTCCGATCAAGGATAGCGTCGAAGGCGTTATTCAATACAACGCCCCCACCATTTACCTAGGAACTTCATTCGACAGCATCCGGCTGGTATTCAAACACGGGAAGATCGTCGAGGCCACGAGTAACAATACAAAGCGCCTCAACGAGATACTCGATACCGATGACGGCGCGCGCTATATTGGTGAATTCGCCATTGGCTTTAACCCGCACATTCTCGAGCCCATGCGCGATATTCTCTTTGACGAAAAAATTGCCGGCTCCTTCCATTTCACCCCCGGGCAAGCTTACGAGCAGGCGGGAAATGGTAACAAATCGGCCGTTCACTGGGACATGGTTAATATTCAGCGTCCCGAGTACGGCGGTGGTGAGATTTGGTTCGACGGGAAACTTATCCGTAAAGACGGTCTCTTTACCTTGCCGGCCCTGAAAAAGCTAAATCCTGATCAACTCCTAAAAAAAGGGTAAGGATTCGGCTCATGCGGTCTTTCGATATTCTCTGGCGGAATCGGGTAGAACTACGCGTCGCTGGTTAGAAAATATTAATCGCCGTATTTTCTGCCATGCTCCCTGCTGCATCATTGTCCGCGTTTATTCAGGCACTGCCGAAGACCGAGACTCATCTCCACGTAGAGGGTGCGCTGCCCTATGAATTGTTGAGAAAATGGCAGCCGGATACCTACCAAGAATTTCCGGCATTTCGAGAACGCGGGTATCGCTACGAAAATTTTCCTGCCTTTGAAAAACAGCTTCTGGATCATGCGCTGCCGTGGTTTATCAGCGCCGAGCGCTATTTTGAAGCGGCTCAGGTGATGTTCGCTCAGCATGTCGCGCAGAATGTTAAATACGTTGAGACAAGTTTTCACCTGCCGGTGACGCAGTTCATCAATATACCTGGTCAGGAAATTATTGCCGCGATCAAGTCCGCGGCCCCAGTTGGACTTGAGGTGCGCGTCTTTGCGGGCATGTTGCGCACGGATATTGCCGGGCCGCTGCGTACCACCATCGACGAACTTCATCGCTGGGATAATCTTGATGGAACCGACCTCCATGGCTTTGAAGGCCAGCCGACGGAACCTGATACCGCTAAAATCTGGGCGAAACTACGCGCGGCCGGCAAAATAACGAAGTGTCATGCGGGTGAATTTGATGGTCCTGCCCGCGTGCGGGAAGCGATTGAGCAACTTGGGGTAACGCGGATCCAGCATGGCATTCGCGCGAGCGAGGATTCCGCGGTCATGCGGCTGGCGGCCGATCGGGGCGTTACCTTTGACGTTTGTCCGATCAGCAATGTCGGCCTTAAAATTGTGCCCGACATGGCTCATCACCCGCTGCGTAAACTGACCGCAGCGGGCATTCGCTGTACGCTCAGCACTGATGATCCGCTTTGCTTTGCGAACACGGTTAATGAGGAATACTCGGCTATTTCCCATGGCCTCGGTTTTACGCGCAAGGAATTGGCGCGTATCGCTCGCAATGGCTTTGAAGTTGCGAGTATGACTGCTGGGGCAAAACAGCCTTGGCTCGACCAACTTGATGTGATCCTGCACGGGTAGGGCATCCTTGCTTTGACCGGAAGGCAGCTTGCAGGCGACCGATAGTCCTGCACCATCCGCTCACTTGGAACCCACCGTTTACATCGTCCCTGACTCTATTCGTCGCGAGCGCGCCGACAAAGTACTGGCGCAAGCCTTTCCTGAACATAGTCGCTCCGCCTTTCAGCGGGCGTTAGAGGCCGGTCGCGTCAAAGTTGATGGCCAGGTAATTGAGCAGAGTCAGGAGGTTAAAGCTGGCCAGAGCATCGCGTGGTCATTTCCGGAAGTAGTCCAAGCGGAGATCCGCGGGGTAGACATCGCCCTCAAGGTTATTTTTGAAGATAAGCACATGATCGTGCTCAACAAAGCCGCGGGCATGGTAGTCCATCCCGGCATTGGTACTGGCGAAGATACGATGGTGCATGCGCTCCTCGCGCATTGCGCCGGTGGTTTGAGCGGCATTGGCGGCGTCGAACGCCCAGGTATCGTGCACCGCTTAGATAAGGAAACCTCTGGTCTGATCGTAGTCGCGAAAAACGATGCGGCGCACCGCGCCTTGGCTGATCAATTTGCCTCGCGCACGTTGCGCAAAGAATATGTCACGCTGGTGGCCGGTGTCCCTAAAAAAGATAGCGGCTGCATTGATCAAAGCATCAGTCGGCATCCCGTTCATCGGCACCGTATGACCACGGGCGAAGGTGGTCGGCCCTCACGCACGGATTGGACCGTCGAAAAAAAATTCGCGAATCAAGCGGCATTTATACGCTGCCGTATTCACACCGGGCGCACGCATCAAATCAGGGTACACCTTAAGTCGCTGGGCTATCCCGTGCTGGGTGATACTACTTATGGCTGGAAACAAAACTCCGCATTGCCAGTGCCGCCGCGGGTTATGCTGCATGCCGAGCATTTGATTTTTGCTCATCCCATCAGCGGCAAGGTTATGGATTTAACAGCGCCCCTGCCGGCCGATTTCAAGAAAATGCTGACCGCGCTGCGGAAATTATAGCGGTCCAGTTGAGGGAAAATAGTCCGGTGTGATTTACAAGCCAGCCAGTGCTGCCGCGGCTAGCCCCCAGCGCAAATTGTGCAATGAGTGGTGAAAGCAATCGATGTGAGCGTAGTCGGCGACCGTCAGCATGGTGATCAAAGCGGCAGGGAAGACATCGGCGCGCGCCTTCGCCATCCCGGGCAGGGCTTGGCGGGCCTCGAGATTGAGTGAGCTGATTTCGTCGAGCAAGTCAGCGATCGTTTCAATGCCGATTAGCGTGGGGCTTTCCGCGAACGATAAATTATGCCGAGCGCCCTTCAATGCTCGTACGGTGTGCATACTGCCGCCCATAAAAATTGCGGGCGGAGCGACGAGGGGAAAACGAAAACTGCTCCGCTTAAGTTCGTCGCGCACGTGTAAGGCTAAGGCCGTGGTCTCAGCGATCAGCAGAGGAGCCGCGGGCTCTTTAATAAAACGCTCCGTGAGCCGAACGCACCCGAGTTGGAGGCTCAGGGCCTGCGTGATTTTGCGTTGGACAAAACGCAGGCACTCAAGGCTACCCCCGCCAAGATCGAAGAGATAAAAATCATTGAAAGCGGCAAAGGCCGGATCGCTGCTCAAGCCGAGCCCGATTATATTCGCTTCTTCCTCGCCAGTGAGAATGCGAATATCATGCCCGGTCTCAGTGGCAACGCGGGCCCGAAAATCTGCGCCGTTCGTGGCATCGCGCACTGCGCTGGTGGCGACAAGAATAATTTTAACGGGGACGTACGGCGCCGCAGTGGCGAGCAATGCTTGAATAGCCGTAAGTCCACTGGCCATTCCTTCCGCACTGAGCCGAGGTCCCGCCTGGCTGATACCTTGGCTGATCCGCGTTTCGATCGTCTGACTCTGCAGCTCTTTAATTTCACCGGCTGGTCCTCGATTAGCGACGAGGAGCTTGAGCGAATTGCTCCCGATATCGATGATCGCGACAGCGGGCGTCATGGCTAGAGCACGAAATCTTTCGGCGCAATGAGCACGACGAACTCACCTTTGAGGCTCAGCTTGAGCAGTTGCGCTACGACATCGCCCGCCGAACCGGTCAGAAAGGTTTCGTGGATTTTAGTGACCTCTTTCGCGATGCAGATCACCCGTTCCGCCCCGAGAGTATGGACGATCTCCGTGGCAAATTTCTCGATGCGGTGACAGCTTTCGTAGAGCGCGATGGTGTAATCAAAATCACGATGCCTTTCGAGAAAGGCCGTGCGGGCGGCGGTCTTGGGTGGCAGAAAGCCAGCAAACAAGAAGCCGTTAGTGGGCAAGCCCGCGGCGCTGAGGACTGCGATAACGGCACTCGGACCGGGCACCGGGACGACGGGCAGCTGACGGCGGCGACAAGCGCGCACGATTCGAAAACCCGGATCACTCAAGCCAGGCGTGCCCGCATCACTCACGACAGCGACGGATTTTCCCTGGCTAATAAGTTCAACTAACTTGTCGGCCGCCTCCGTCTCGTTGTGATCGTGATACGGGACCAATTCCCGATGCAGGCCGAGTCGCGTTAGCATGGCGCCGGTCGTGCGGGTATCCTCGCAGGCCACGATATCAACGGCTCCCAGAATGGCGCGGGCGCGATCCGTGAGATCGCCCAGATTGCCGATGGGCGTAGCCACCACATAGAGGTGGCCGGGCAAGGGCGTGAACGAAGCGTTGGCGGCAGGCGTGGTCATGACGTCGCCGATCAATGGCGCGAGGTCGGCCGCGCCTTACTTACCCATCCCAGGAATACGGCCTTCCCAGTCGGCGGGACGGCTCCACGGAATTGAGGAATCCTGCTTAGGTGGCACGCAGCCGGAAAGACCGGCGAAGGCGAGGATCGCGAGCAATGAAACCAAAAGGGGCTTTCTCAGGTTAGACATATTAGATTTTGATACGAAATTATCCCCACTCTGCAACTGTCCTTTCGAGCGAGCTGAAGCCGCTGAATTGGGGCACGGCTGGGTATACGCGGCGAGGGGACAATAAAATTAATTACGCAATATTAATGAAGTGGGTAAGCTTTAAGGCACCTGCTGGTAGGTTGAGTTAAACCAAGGCTTGCGCGGGGTTTTGCTGACATGGCGACTTGGATTAGCGGCCAAATGTTCCAGAATTTTGAAAACAAGTTCTGCTTGGGCGGGCTGGCCAATGGTTTTTGCTAAACTCTCCGCCGTGAAGGCAACTTCCGGGGCGGCGGCCAAGGCCGCCTTGATGGCTAGTTTCAGCGTCAGGACTTTACCCGCGGCCAGCTTACCGGCTTCAACCCCGGGTTGGTGGTAGGCATTGATCTTAATTAACGACGCATAAAATCCCACCGCCCGCTCGTAGAGCGCGATCAGCCGTCCGATGCTCTGCGGTGAAACCTCGTCGATTGTAATAGTGAGGGATGGACGATTTTTATCACTGAGGGCTTCGCGCGTACCGAGCAGAAAGCCTTGGAGGAAATCACCGCTGGTTACGCCGGATTCAACTTCGAGCGCAGAATCGGTCGCGCGGTCTTTGAGTACTTCAATGAAGGTTATAAAAAAATTATCCACGCCATCACGCAGTTGCTGCACATAAGCATGCTGATCGGTGGAACCTTTATTCCCATAGACCGCGATCCCTTGGTGCACGAGGTTGCCCGCCAGATCGCGTTCCTTGCCTAAGGATTCCATGACGAGCTGCTGCAGGTAACGGGAAAAAAGCAGGAGCCGATCTTTGTAGGGAAGTATGACCATGTCCTTAGTGCCGCGTCCATCGGTAGCCCAATACCACATTAACGCCAACAAGGCGGCCGGGTTTTCTCGCAGCACGGGCTGGCGGGTGGCGACGTCCATCGCGGCCGCCCCAGCGAGTAATTGATCAATTTTGATGCCTTGGAGTGCGGCGGGTAGGAGGCCCACAGCGCACAGGACTGAGGTGCGACCACCGATCCAGTCCCACAGTGGAAAACGCGCGAGCCAGCCCTCTTGCTGCGCCAGTCGATCGAGTTGGGAATTTTCCCCAGTAACCGCGATGAAGTGGCGGGGATAGTCGAGCCCGGCCGCGCGAAAAGCCGCCTGGGCTTCCACCATACCGTTGCGCGTTTCGGCCGTGCCGCCAGATTTTGAAATTATCAGGACGAGCGTTTGCTTTAAGCGCCGGCCTAATTGTTTGAGCACGGAGTCCATGCCGTCAGGATCCGTGTTGTCGAAAAAGACTAAGCCCATTTTATCTGGTCCAGCCTTAAGCCGGCCCAACGCGTGGCTGATAAACTGAGCGCCGAGCGCTGAACCACCAATGCCGATGACAAGCACCTCTTTAAATTTCCCAGCCGCACCGGTGATTTCCCCTCGGTGTATTTTAGCAACCAACGCCTTGATCGCTGCAATATTGGTGCTGATCGCGGTGTGCAGTTCAGCCGTCGGAGCCAAATGCGCCGCCCGTAACCAATAATGTCCAACCATGCGATTTTCATCCGGATTGGCCATGCCTCCTGCTTCCAAGGCCGCCATATCAGCCCAAGCTTGCTGTAATTGCGGCTGCATTTTCTCGAGGAAATCATCGGGAAAGGGCATCCGACTAATGTCGAGTGACAAGCCGAGCTTTGGCTGGGTGTAGAAGAGCGATTGGAAACGAGCCCACGTCATAGGCTGAAATGATTAACTGAGTGCCGTGATGGCGGCTAGCTCCAAAACGGACATGTTTTTCGGGATTGCTAGGTCGGCGTGAGGCCGCATTCACTGGAGATTAAAGTATGTCATTTGATCTCAAGCGCGTGTTGAAAGTGATGCTCTTCGCCTCGAACGGGCCACTTTCTGTAAAAGATATCCAAACGGCCATCAGCCGTTTTCATGAGCAAGCGATGGGCCTGCCCCTCCAAGGAGAAGATGCCCCCGCCGCTGAAGTGCCCACCGATGGATCAGTTTCCGTACCCAGCGAAATAATTGATCCTGGGGAAGCTTTGCCCGCACTGGTGGAGGATGACGAATATTATCGCGACGTGCCGAGTTTGATTACGACCGCGCAAATCCGCGAAGCAGTTGAGGTCATCTCACTGGAGCTACAAGCGACCGAAAGTGAAATTGTTTTAGTGGAAGGCCACCATGGCTGGCGCTTGGTCACCCATCCGCGCTTTGCTCGTTGGGTGCGTCTGCTGCGCAATGAACCGCCGCCAGTCCGCTTGAGCGCCACTGCCCTCGAGACAATGGCCGTCATCGCGTATCGTCAGCCCGTAACGCGCGCGGAGATCGAGCATATTCGCGGGGTATCGGCGGAGGCTGGTTTAAGCAAACTACTGGAGAGGGATTTGGTCTATGTGGTTGGTCGGGCGGACCAACCTGGGCGTCCCCTGCAATATGGCACGACCGAATCTTTTCTCGAATTTGTCGGTATTAAATCACTGGATGAATTGCCCTCATCCGATGTGCTTTCTCCCCGCCAAATCGACGCCTGGCTGCAAACTTCCAATGCGCCCCAGGGGGCGAGCGATGCCGAGATGGGCCTCGATGAAACTGAGCAAAGCCAACTCTCCTTAGAAAAAGCTGACGCGCCAACTGCGCCGACGCCGTGACCCAGCCTCTGCGCATTGGTTTCATCGGCGCGGGTGCCAATACTCGCAGCCGGCACCTGCCGGGCTTTCAGGAGATTCCGGGGGTGGTCTTGGCCGCTGTGTGCAACCGCACCGAGGAATCCAGTCGGAAAGTAGCTCAAGCATTTGGCATTCCCGTGGTGGCTCCTGATTGGCGAGCGATGATTGATTCACCCACGATCGATGCCGTATGCATCGGTACCTGGCCGAATCTGCATGCTGAATTGACGATTGCGGCACTCCGCGCTGGCAAGCATGTGCTGACGGAAGCCCGCATGGCGCGAGATTTAGGCGAAGCGTTACTCATGTTCGCCGAGGCCCAGCGACATCCTCAACTTGTTGCCCAAATCGTGCCGGCGCCGATGTCCTTAGCTTTCGATGCAACCATTGTTAAATTAATCAATGCGGGAGTGCTCGGATCCTTACGCGAAGTGTCGGTGATGTGCACCAATAACACTCAAGTTGATAGCGCCTTGCCCAGTGGCTGGCGCCAAGATCCCCAGCTCAGCGGTAAGAATACGCTCGCCCTTGGGATCTATTACGAAATGACCCTGCGCTGGCTGGGACGCGGCGTGACTACCCTCAGCGCAGATGCGGCTATTTTCACGCCGCAGCGAAAAAACGCTCAAGGGGAACAGCAGACGATGACGATTCCTGAAAGGGTGACGGTGCTCGGTCGTTATGCCGATGCGGCCCGCTTTCTCGCTCATTTTAGCAGCGTTGAACTCACCGCACCGCGTAACGAAATTCGCCTCCATGGCAGTCGCGCCGGACTGCGATTAGATTTTATTACCAATCAACTGTGGCTTACGGAGGCAGCCGGACCAGAGCGATTGGTCGAGATCATGCCCGCGCTGGGCGATGCTTGGCGGGTGGAGGCTGATTTTATCGCCAGCATACGCGAGGATCGGCCCGTAACCTTAACCGACTTCGCCACGGGGGTCAGCTATATGCGTTTTACCGAGGCCGTTTGGACCTCCTGGAATGAGCAAGGTCGCTGGGTAACGATTTGAGTTCTAGAGTGTGCGTTGGACGAGATAAAACACCCCTAACCCTAGAGCCAATAGGCCGAAGGCAGCCGCAAAGGAAGAGCACGCAGCCTAATTTAGCCCTGGCTTGTGACGCAGCAGGATCGCTCTGGGATTGCGCGAGAATGGCCGCAGCTGTCGACTCTAGGAGTTCTGGACGATCACTCGTCTCAGCCAGGGGCGGCGGATCGAGTTCTCGGGCGATCGCCTGATCAATCAGATCGAGCTGGGTCTGAGCGAGGGTGGGTTGACGCTGTCAGTCGGTGAGACGATTTGACCAAGAAAATTGGCAGTAACTTCAGCGGGGATTCGCCAGGATCAGCTCACGGCGCACCCAGGGGATCGGCCGCTGGCTGGAGTCAAAAAAAAGGCGCACCGTAAGGGGTGCGCCGCAAGGCAGATGATTGATTCGATTAGACGACGTTAACTTTGCGATGAGCCTTATCGAACTCAACGGTGCCATCACGCAAGGCGAAGAGAGTCCAATCGCGACCCACGCCTACGCCCTTGCCGGGATGGTGTTTGGAGCCGCGCTGACGCACGATGATGCCGCCGGCGAGAACTTTCTGACCGCTAA
>Ga0214919_10005540_pt1 | contig 17842 bp, 14 predicted proteins | sample LL1503_MetaG_FD_177994 | JGI IMG/M metagenome (GOLD analysis project Ga0214919, IMG submission 177994) | Freshwater microbial communities from Lake Lanier, Atlanta, Georgia, United States - LL-1503 | ecosystem: Environmental > Aquatic > Freshwater > Lake | place: USA: Georgia | collected...
CAACATCAAGATGGTGGTGACGTTGATTGCGCCGATCGCGATGGAGCAGGGCCTGCGCTTTGCCATCCGTGAGGGCGGCAAGACCGTCGGCGCCGGCGTCGTCGCCAAGGTGATCGAGTAAGAGGGTTTGCCCCGCAGGCCAATAGCTCAACTGGCAGAGCGTCGGTCTCCAAAACCGAAGGTTGGGGGTTCGATTCCCTCTTGGCCTGCCAAATGATTCAGGTAAGACGCGCACTACATAGAACAGGCTGCTGAAGCACGATGGCGGATACGATCAAGTTGGTAATAGCGGCGCTGCTGGTGGCCGCGGGAATCGCGGGGTACTACGCGCTCGGCGAAGCTGCGCAGATCCTCAAGATCCTCGCGGTGCTGGCGGGCATCGCGGCGGGCGCCGCGGCGGCCTGGTTCACCGCGCCCGGCCGGCAGTTCGTGGCCTACGCGACCGAGGCGGTCGCGGAGGCCAAGAAGGTCGTCTGGCCGACGCGCAAGGAAACGATCCAGACGACCGCGGCGGTTTTCGCCTTCGTCTTCGTAATGGCGGTGTTTCTCTGGGTGAGCGACAAGACTCTCGAGTGGGTCCTGTACGACATCATCCTGGGGTGGAAAAAAACATGACGGCAACGACTGCAGGAAGCAATTCGGGCGGCAATTCGACCGGCGCGGCCGGCAAGCGCTGGTACGTGGTCCACGCCTATTCCGGTTTCGAGAAATCGGTGCAGCGCGCGCTCGAAGACCGCATCTCGCGCGCCGGCATGCAGGACATGTTCGGCAAGATCCTCGTGCCGGTCGAGGAAGTCGTCGAGATGAAGGGCGGCCAGAAGCACATGTCGGAGAGGAAGTTCTTCCCCGGCTACGTGTTGGTGGAAATGGAAATGAACGACGACACCTGGCACCTGGTGAAGAACACCAACAAGGTGACGGGGTTCGTTGGCGGCACGGCCACCAAGCCCTCGCCGATCCCGCAGCGCGAAGTCGACGCGATCATGCAGCAGGTGCGGGAAGGGGTGGAAAAGCCCAAGCCCAAGGTGCTGTTCGAGGTGGGCGAACTGGTGCGCGTGAAGGACGGCCCGTTCACCGACTTCCAGGGTTTCGTCGAGGACGTGAACTACGAGAAGAGCCGCCTGCGCGTCGCGGTCACGATTTTTGGGCGCTCGACCCCGGTCGAGCTGGAGTTCGCACAGGTCGAGAAGGCCTGAGTTTCAACCACGGGGAGAGCGCCGCAGTGCGGCGTTCGCTTGGACCCACAAGGAGAGCCACATGGCAAAGAAGATAATCGGCTTCATCAAGCTGCAAGTGCCGGCGGGCAAGGCGAATCCCTCGCCGCCCATCGGGCCCGCGCTGGGTCAGCGCGGCCTCAACATCATGGAATTCTGCAAGGCGTTCAACGCCCAGACGCAGAAAGTGGAGCCGGGCCTGCCCCTGCCCGTGTTGATCACCGCGTTCGCGGACAAGAGCTTCACGTTCATCATCAAGACCCCGCCGGTCACGGTGCTGATCAAGAAGGCCGCGGGCCTCGACAAGGGCAGCCCGCGCCCGCACACCGACAAGGTGGGCAAGATCACGAAAAAGCAGGTCGAGGACATCGCGAAAGTGAAGATGCCCGATCTCAATGCCGCCAGCCTTGACGCCGCGATGCGCACCGTCGCCGGCAGCGCCCGCTCCATGGGCGTCGTAGTGGAGGGAATGTAACCATGGCCAATATTTCCAAGCGCCGCCAGGCACTGGCAGGCAAAGTCGACCGCACGAAGGTCTATTCCGTGATCGACGCGATGAAGCTCGTCAAGGACACCTCCACCGCCAAGTTCGACGAGTCCGTCGACGTCGCGGTGAACCTGGGCATCGACGCCAAGAAATCCGACCAGACGGTCCGCGGTGCGGTCGTGCTGCCGGCCGGCACGGGCAAGTCGGTACGCGTTGCCGTGTTTGCGCAGGGCGAGAAGGCCGAGGCGGCAAGGGCCGCCGGAGCCGACCTCGTCGGCTTCGAGGACCTCGCCGAGCAGATCAAGGCGGGCAAGCTCGACTTCGACGTCGTGATCGCATCGCCTGACACCATGCGCGTCGTCGGCCAGCTGGGCCAGATCCTCGGCCCGCGCGGCCTGATGCCGAACCCGAAGGTCGGTACCGTTACGCCGGACGTGGCCGGTGCGGTCAAGAACGCCAAGGCCGGCCAGGTGCAGTTCCGTGCCGACAAGACCGGCATCGTCCAGTGCACGATCGGGCGCGCGTCGTTTGCGCCCGAGGCGCTGACCGAGAACCTGAAGGCGCTGGTCGAGGCGCTGAACCGCGCCAAGCCGGCCAGCACGAAGGGCGTCTACCTGCGCAAGCTTTCTGTGTCGAGCACGATGGGCGTGGGCGTCAAGGTCGACGTCGCCTCGGTCTCGTCGCAACAGCAACAACAGCAGTAAGAACTTTGGGTGACCGCGCTGCCGCAAGGCGGGGCGGTCGTCTAAGACCGTAGGGGTTCCGGGGGGTTCGCCTCCATGGACTTAAACAGAGCTGGCGCCCTACGCAGACGGTGTACCCGAAGACAGGACGGAAGAAGTCCTGAAGAACGGTCGCCGATGGTGGGTCGGGATGTGTCCGCGTGATGCTTCCGGCCTGTTTTCGCAACAGTTAGACCAGGAGGTAGACCTTTGGGCATGAGTCTGGAACAGAAGCAGACCGTCGTCTCGGAAATCGCCGCAAAGCTGGGCAATGCCCAGGCGGTGATCGTCGCGGAATATCGCGGCCTCGACGTCGGTCGCATCACGGACCTGCGAGCCAAGGCGCGAAACTCCGGTGTTTACCTGCGCGTGCTGAAAAACACCCTCGCCCGTCGTGCCGTCACCGGCACGCCGTTCGAGAAGCTGGCCGACCAGTTGGTCGGGCCGCTGATTTACGGCATCGCACAGGACCCGGTAGCAGGCGCCAAGGCGCTGTCCGAGTTCGCCAAGGACAACGAGAAGTTTGTCATCAAGGGCGGCGCAATGGCCAATTCCTTGATGTCCGCCAAGGACATCAAGACGCTGGCCACCATGCCGAGCCGCGATGAGCTCCTCGCCACGCTGATGGGCACCATGCTAGCGCCTGTCGCCAAGTTCGTCCGCACCATGAATGAGGTGCCGACCGGATTTGTCCGCGTGCTCGCCGCAGTCCGTGACCAGAAAGACAAGCAGGCAGCCTAGGGCCGCAAGGCACCCGGACCGCACACCCCTACGATTCTTCAGGCATAAAATTTTTTCGGAGTAGAACATGGAACGCGCACAAATCCTCGAAGCAGTTTCGAACATGACCGTCCTCGAGCTCTCGCAGCTAATCAAGGACATGGAAGAGAAGTTCGGCGTCTCCGCCGCCGCCGCCGTTGCCGTCGCCGGCCCGGCTGCCGGCCCGGCCGCCGCCGCTGTGGAAGAGCAGACCGAGTTCACCGTGATGCTGACCGCATGCGGCGACAACAAGGTCAACGTCATCAAGGCGGTACGCGAGATCACCGGCCTGGGCCTGAAGGAAGCCAAGGACCTGGTCGATGGCGCGCCGAAGGCCGTCAAGGAAGGCGTGAACAAGGCCGATGCCGACGCGATCGTGAAGAAGATCACGGACGCCGGCGGCAAGGTCGAAGTCAAGTAACGAGCATTGCAGGCAGGCGGCCCGGGAACCTTTCCGGGCCGCGCGCCTCTTTACACATACACACCAGAGTGCAAAGCCAAGTCGCCGCCCGACACGCCGCAAGGCCGTGCCGCGTCTTCGCCTTGTCCTCTGCCCTGCCCTTTCCTGAACGGGAGCATTCATGACCTATTCCCTGACCGAGCGTAAACGCATCCGCAAGAGCTTCGCCAAGCGCGCTGCCGTGCTGGACGTGCCGTTCCTCCTGGCCACGCAGCTTGAGTCCTTCACCGCCTTCCTTCAGGCTTCGGCGGCCGGGGAGTCGCGCAAGAACGAGGGCCTCCAGGCAGCGTTCACCTCGATCTTCCCGATCAGCAGCCACTCGGGCAACGCGCGGCTTGAGTTCGTCAGCTACGCGCTCGGCGAGCCCGCGTTCGACGTCAAGGAATGCCAGCAGCGCGGCCTGACCTACGCGAGCCCGCTGCGCGCCAAGGTGCGCCTTACGATCCTCGACAAGGAAGCGGCCAAGCCGACCATCAAGGAAGTGAAGGAGCAGGAGGTGTACATGGGCGAGATCCCGCTCATGACCACGACCGGCTCCTTCGTCATCAACGGCACCGAGCGCGTGATCGTCTCGCAGCTGCACCGCTCGCCCGGCGTGTTCTTCGAGCATGACCGCGGCAAGACCCACAGCTCGGGCAAGCTCTTGTTCTCGGCGCGCGTCATTCCCTACCGCGGTTCGTGGCTCGACTTCGAATTCGACCCGAAGGACTACGTCTACTTCCGCGTCGACCGCCGCCGCAAGATGCCGGTGACGATCCTCCTCAAGGCGCTCGGCTACACCCCGGAGCGGATCCTCAAGGAGTTCTTCTCGTTCGACACGTTCCACATCGACGCGACGCACGTGCGCTTCGACCTGGTGCCCGAGCGCCTGCGCGGCGAAGTCGCGCGCTTCGACATCGCCGACAAGTCGGGCAAGACCATCGTCGCCAAGGACAAGCGGATCACCGTCAAGCACATCCGCGACATGGATGCCGCCGGCATCAAGAAGATCGACGCGCCGGACGAGTACCTGCTCGGCCGCACGCTGTCGCACAACGTCGTGAGCGAAGACGGCGAGATCATCGCCAACGCCAACGACGAGATCACCGACACCCTGCTCGCGCAGCTGCGCGAGTCGAAGATCGGCAAGATCCTGACGCTCTTCATCAACGACCTCGACCAGGGCGGGTACATCTCCCAGACCCTGCGCATCGACGAGACCGCGGACATGAACGCCGCGCGCATCGCGATCTACCGCATGATGCGTCCCGGCGAGCCGCCGACGGAAGACGCGGTCGAAGCCCTCTTCAACGGCCTGTTCTTCGCCGAGGAGCGCTACGACCTGTCGTCAGTCGGCCGCATGAAATTCAACCGCCGTGTCGGCGCCCCGAGCGAGTACAGCTGGCAGGTCCGCCTCAAGAACCTCACCCTGCCCAAGGACGCGGAAGAAGCGGTGCGCGAGTACTTCGGCAACGTGCCGGAGCTGCACCTCGCCAAGGCCAGCCTCGAAGGCATGGGCAGCCCGGAGGCCGCACAGGCCGCCGTGGACAAGATGTTCGCGGACCTGAAATCCAAGGGCGTGGACAAGACCAAGCTCGATGTCAAGATCGAGCAGCGCCTGACGCTGTCCCCCAAGGACATCGTCGAGGTGATCCGCATCCTGGTCGAGCTGCGCAACGGCCGTGGCGAGATCGACGACATCGACCACCTCGGTAACCGCCGCGTGCGTTCGGTCGGCGAGTTGGCCGAGAACCAGTTCCGAGCGGGCCTCGTCCGCGTGGAACGGGCAGTCAAGGAGCGCCTGTCGCAGGCCGAGTCCGACAACCTGATGCCGCACGACCTGATCAACGCCAAGCCTATCTCGGCGGCGATCAAGGAGTTCTTCGGCTCCAGCCAGCTGTCGCAGTTCATGGACCAGACCAACCCGCTGTCGGAGATCACGCATAAGCGCCGCGTCTCCGCCCTGGGACCGGGCGGCCTGACGCGCGAGCGCGCCGGCTTCGAGGTGCGCGACGTGCACCCGACCCACTACGGCCGGGTCTGCCCGATCGAGACGCCAGAAGGCCCGAACATCGGCCTGATCAACTCGCTGGCCCTGTACGCCCGGACCAACAAGTACGGCTTCCTCGAGACGCCGTACCGCAAGGTCACCAACAGCAAGGTCACCGACCAGATCGACTTCCTGTCGGCGATCGAGGAAGGCAACTATGTGATCGCGCAGGCCAACGCGCAGATCGACAAGAACGGCAAGCTGGTGGATACGCTGGTGTCCTGCCGCAACAAGAACGAGTTCTCGCTCTCGACGCCCGACCGGGTCGAGTACATGGACATCGCGCCGGCGCAGATCGTGTCGGTGGCGGCCTCCCTCATTCCGTTCCTCGAGCACGACGACGCGAACCGCGCGCTGATGGGCTCGAACATGCAGCGCCAGGCCGTGCCCTGCCTGCGCCCGGAAAAGCCGCTCGTCGGCACGGGCGTTGAGCGTACGGCGGCGGTGGACTCCGGCACTTGCGTGGTCGCGCTGCGCGGCGGCCTCGTCGATTACGTCGATGCCACCCGTATCGTCGTGCGCGTGAACGACGACGAGACGGTGCAGGGCGACGTCGGCGTGGATATCTACAAGCTGACCAAGTACACCCGCTCCAACCAGAACACGAACATCAACCAGCGCCCGATCGTGAAGCAGGGCGAGCGGCTCGCCCGCGGCGACGTGATCGCCGACGGGGCCTCGACGGACCTCGGCGAACTCGCGCTCGGCCAGAACATGCTGGTCGCGTTCATGCCCTGGAACGGCTACAACTTCGAGGATTCGATCCTCATCTCCGAGCGCGTGGTCGCCGAAGACCGGTTCACCTCGATCCACATCGAGGAGCTCACGGTCGTTGCCCGCGACACCAAGCTCGGCGCGGAAGAGATCACCCGTGACATCTCGAACCTCTCCGAAGGGCAGCTCGCGCGCCTGGACGAGTCCGGCATCGTCTACATCGGCGCCGAAGTCGAGGCCGGTGACGTGCTGGTCGGCAAGGTCACGCCCAAGGGCGAAACCCAGCTGACGCCGGAAGAAAAGCTGCTGCGCGCGATTTTCGGCGAGAAAGCCTCCGACGTGAAAGACACGAGCCTGCGCGTGCCCTCGGGCATCTCGGGCACCGTTATTGACGTCCAGGTCTTCACGCGCGAAGGCATCGAGCGCGACAAGCGTTCCCAGCAGATCATCGAGGATGAGCTGCGCCGCTACAAGACCGACCTCGCAGACCAGATGCGCATCGTGGAGGCCGACACGTTCGAGCGCCTCGAGCGCCTCCTGAACGGCAAGGTCGCCAACGGCGGACCGAAGAAGCTCGTCAAGGGCACCAAGATCACCAAGGCGTATCTGGATAGCGTCGAGCGCTACGACTGGTTCGACATCCGCCTGGCCGCCGAAGACGCCGCCGGGCAGGTCGAGTCGCTGAAGGAGTCGATCGCGCAGAAGCGCCGCGAGTTCGACGCGGCTTTCGAAGCCAAGAGGAAGAAGCTCACCCAGGGCGACGAGCTGCCGCCGGGCGTGCTGAAGATGGTCAAGGTCTATGTCGCGGTGAAGCGCCGCCTGCAGCCCGGCGACAAGATGGCCGGCCGCCACGGCAACAAGGGCGTGATCTCCAAGATCACCCCGATCGAGGACATGCCGCACATGGCCGACGGCACGCCGATGGACATCGTGCTGAACCCGCTGGGCGTGCCTTCGCGGATGAACGTGGGCCAGATCCTTGAAACGCACCTGGGCTGGGCCGCCAAGGGCCTCGGGCTCAAGCTCGGCGAGATGATCAAGCAGCAGGCGAAAGCCGTCGAGATCAAGCAGATGCTGCAGCAGATCTACAACTCGAGCGGCCGCGAAGAGGGCGTCGAGCAGTTCTCGGACGAGGAAGTCGTCCAGCTCGCCAACAACCTCAAGGGCGGCGTGCCGTTTGCCACCCCGGTGTTCGATGGCGCGTCCGAGGCCGAGATCAACGCGATGCTCGAAATGGCGGGCCTGCCGACCTCCGGCCAGGTCACGCTGTTCGACGGCCGCACCGGCGAGGCTTTCGACCGCCAGGTCACCGTGGGTTACATGCACGTGCTCAAGCTCCATCACCTGGTCGACGACAAGATGCACGCCCGTTCGACCGGCCCGTACTCCCTCGTCACCCAGCAGCCGCTGGGCGGCAAGGCGCAGTTCGGCGGCCAGCGCTTCGGCGAGATGGAGGTCTGGGCGCTGGAAGCCTACGGCGCGGCGTACACCCTGCAGGAGATGTTGACCGTCAAGTCGGACGACATCAACGGCCGCACGAAGGTGTACGAGAACATCGTCAAGGGGGACCACAAGATCGACGCCGGCATGCCGGAGTCGTTCAACGTGCTGGTCAAAGAGATTCGGTCGCTGGGTATCGACATCGACCTCGAGCGTTATTGAGATTGGACTGAGGAGTCGCGATGAAAGCACTACTCGAGCTGTTCAAGCAGGTACAGCAGGACGAAGAGTTTGACGCGATCAAGATCGGGCTAGCATCGCCCGAGAAGATCCGTTCGTGGTCGTACGGCGAGGTCAAGAAGCCCGAGACGATCAACTACCGCACCTTCAAGCCGGAGCGGGACGGCCTGTTTTGCGCCAAGATCTTCGGGCCGATCAAGGACTACGAGTGCCTGTGCGGCAAGTACAAGCGCCTCAAGCACCGTGGCGTGATCTGCGAGAAGTGCGGCGTCGAAGTGACGCTGGCCAAAGTGCGCCGCGAGCGCATGGGCCACATCGAGCTCGCCAGCCCGACCGCGCACATCTGGTTCCTCAAGTCGCTGCCCAGCCGTCTCGGCCTGGTGCTCGACATGACGCTGCGCGACATCGAGCGCGTGCTGTACTTCGAAGCGTTCGTCGTGACCGATCCCGGCATGACCCCGCTCAAGCGCTGCCAGCTGCTGACCGAGGACGACTACCTCGCCAAGGTCGAGGAGTTCGGCGATGACTTCTCCGCCGTCATGGGCGCCGAGGGCATTCGCGAACTGCTGCGTTCGATCGACCTGAACCACGACATCGAGCAGCTCAGGAAGGACCTCGAAGCCACCACCTCCGACGCCAAGCTGAAGAAACTGGCCAAGCGGCTCAAGGTGATGGAGGGCTTCAAGAACTCCAACATCAAGCCCGACTGGATGGTGATGGAAGTGCTGCCGGTGCTGCCGCCGGAACTGCGCCCCCTCGTCCCGCTGGACGGTGGCCGGTTCGCGACCTCGGACCTGAACGACCTCTACCGTCGCGTCATCAACCGCAACAACCGCCTCAAGCGCCTGCTGGAACTCAAGGCCCCTGAGATCATCGTGCGCAACGAAAAGCGCATGCTGCAGGAAGCCGTCGATTCGCTCCTCGACAACGGCCGCCGCGGCAAGGCCATGACCGGCGCGAACAAGCGCCCGTTGAAATCCCTTGCGGACATGATCAAGGGCAAGGGCGGCCGCTTCCGCCAGAACCTTCTTGGCAAGCGCGTCGACTACTCCGGCCGCTCGGTCATCGTCGTCGGTCCGCAACTGAAGCTGCACCAGTGCGGCCTGCCGAAGAAGATGGCCCTCGAGCTGTTCAAGCCGTTCATCTTCAACAAGCTGGAACTCCTCGGCCTCGCCACCACGATCAAGGCCGCCAAGCGCCTGGTCGAGCAGGAAGTGCCCGAGGTCTGGGACATCCTCGAAGAGGTGATCCGCGAGCACCCGGTGATGCTGAACCGCGCGCCCACGCTGCACCGCCTCGGCATCCAGGCCTTCGAGCCGGTGCTGATCGAGGGCAAGGCGATCCAGCTGCACCCGCTCGTCTGCGCGGCGTTCAACGCCGACTTCGACGGCGACCAGATGGCCGTCCACGTCCCGCTGTCGCTCGAGGCACAGATGGAAGCGCGCACGCTGATGCTCGCCTCCAACAACGTGCTCTCGCCCGCCAACGGCGAGCCGATCATCGTCCCGTCGCAGGACATCGTGCTGGGCTTGTACTACGGCACCCGCATGCGCGTGAACGCGAAGGGCGAGGGCATGGCCTTCGCCAACCTCGCTGAGGTTTCGCGCGCCTACGAGGCCCGCCAGGTCGACCTGCTGGCCCGCGTCTGGGTCCGGATCAAGGAATACGACGTTTCGCCCGACGGCGAGAAGACCGAGAAGACCACGCGCTACGAGACCACGATCGGTCGCGCGCTCCTGTCGGAAATCCTTCCGCCCGGCCTGCCGTTCCCGCTGATCAACAAGGCCCTCAAGAAGAAAGAGATCTCCAAGCTGATCAACGCGTCGTTCCGCCGCTGCGGTCTGCGCGAGACGGTGATCTTCGCCGACAAGCTCATGCAGGCCGGTTTCACGACCGCCACCCGCGCGGGCATTTCGTTCGGCGTGAAGGACATGCTGATCCCCGAGAAGAAGAAGACCCTGCTCGAGGCCGCGGAGTTCGAGGTCAAGGAAATCGAGAGCCAGTACACCTCCGGCCTCGTGACTATCGGCGAGCGCTACAACAAGGTCGTCGACATCTGGTCGCGCTGCGGCGAGCAGGTCGGCAAGGCCATGATGGACGAGCTCGGCACCGAGCCCGTCGTCGACCACAAGGGCAAGAAGACCCACCAGGAGTCGTTCAACTCCATCTACATGATGGCCGACTCCGGCGCGCGCGGTTCGGCCGCCCAGATCCGCCAGCTGGCGGGCATGCGTGGCCTGATGGCCAAGCCTGACGGCTCGATCATCGAGACCCCGATCACGGCGAACTTCCGTGAAGGCCTGAACGTGCTGCAGTATTTCATTTCGACACACGGCGCGAGGAAGGGTCTCGCCGACACCGCCCTCAAGACGGCGAACTCGGGTTACCTGACCCGGCGCCTGGTCGATGTCACGCAGGATCTGGTGGTCATCGAGGAAGACTGCGGTACGAGCAACGGCGTGTCGATGAAGGCGCTGGTCGAAGGCGGTGAAGTGGTCGAGGCCCTGCGCGAGCGGATTCTCGGCCGCGTGTTGGCGATCGATGTGCCGCACCCGGAGTCGCAGGACACGTTGTTCTACGCGGGCGCCCTGATCGAGGAGGAGCACGTCGATCGCATCGACGAACTCGGTATCGACGAGGTCAAGGTCCGCACGCCGCTCACCTGTGACACCCGCAGGGGCCTGTGCTCCCGCTGCTACGGCCGGGATCTCGGCCGTGGTTCGATCGTCAACGTCGGCGAAGCGGTCGGCGTGATTGCCGCCCAGTCGATCGGCGAGCCGGGCACGCAGCTCACGATGCGCACCTTCCACATCGGCGGCGCGGCGTCGCGTACCGCGGTGCAGAGCAACGTCGAGGCCAAGTCCAACGGCACGGTGCGGTTCACCCCGCTCATGCGCTACGTGACCAACGCCAAGGGCGAGAAGGTTGTCATCTCCCGCTCGGGCGAAGTCATGATCGCCGACGACAGCGGCCGCGAGCGCGAGCGCCACAAGGTGCCGTACGGCGCCACGCTGCTGGCGATGGACGGCAAGGTGGTCAAGGCCGGCGCCCAGATGGCCATGTGGGATCCGCATACCCGCCCGATCATCACCGAGTACGCGGGCACCGTCCGCTTCGAGAACGTCGAGGACCAGGTGACGGTGGCCAAGCAGGTCGACGAAGTCACGGGGCTTTCGACGCTGGTCGTGATCGACGCCAAGCGCCGTTCGAGCACCACCGTCAAGGGCGTGCGTCCGCAGGTGCGTTTGATCAACGAGGCCGGCGAAGATGTGCGTATCGCCGGTACCGACCACGCGGTGAGCATCACTTTCCAGGTGGGTGCGGTGATCGCGGTGCGGGACGGCCAGCAGGTGCAGGTCGGCGAGGTCCTGGCGCGGATTCCCCAGGAGACGTCGAAGACCCGGGACATCACGGGCGGCCTGCCGCGCGTGGCCGAACTGTTCGAGGCGCGCGCGCCGAAAGACGCCGGCATGCTCGCGGAAGTCACGGGCACGGTCTCGTTCGGCAAGGACACCAAGGGCAAGCAGCGCCTGGTGATCACCGACATGGACGGCGTGCAGCACGAGTACCTGATCCCCAAGGACAAGCACGTGCTGGTGCACGACGGCCAGGTGGTGAACAAGGGCGAGATGATCGTCGACGGCCCGGTGGACCCGCATGACCTGCTGCGCCTGATCGGTGTGGAAGCGCTCGCGCGCTACATCATCGACGAGGTCCAGGACGTGTACCGCCTGCAGGGCGTGAAGATCAACGACAAGCACATCGAAGTGATCGTGCGGCAGATGCTGCGCCGCGTGCAGGTGGATGATCCGGGCGAAACCGCGTTCATCGTCGGCGAGCAGGCCGAGCGCGCGGAGATCCTGGAAGACAACGAGGCGGCCGAGGCCGAAGGCAAGAGGCCGGCGACGTTCTCGTACATGCTGCTGGGCATCACCAAGGCGTCGCTCTCGACCGACTCGTTCATCTCCGCGGCCTCCTTCCAGGAGACCACCCGCGTGCTGACCGAAGCCGCCATCATGGGCAAGAAGGACGGCCTGCGCGGCCTGAAGGAAAACGTCATCGTCGGCCGCCTGATCCCGGCGGGCACGGGGATGGCGTTCCACCACATGAGGAAGTCGCAGGCTGCCGAGCCGCAGCCCACGGAGTTCGCTCCGATGAGCGACGAAGAGGCGCCGGCGGAAGCCACCACGGGCGAGTAAGCCCGGCCGGTACTTCGTGGTCAAGGGAAAGGGCAGCTTCGGCTGCCCTTTTTCTTTCTATAATCCTGCTGTCATCCACAAGGGAGCCGCCATGGGCAGCGTGCAGGACTTCAAATCGCCATCGGGATTGGACCGCTCAGCAAGGGTCGACCTCGCGGCAGCCTTTCGCCTCGCCGTGCGCCTCGACATGCACGAGGGCGTCTGCAATCACTTCACGCTGATGCTGCCCGGGAGTCGCGACCGGTTCCTCCTCAACCGCTTCGGCCTGCATTGGAGCGAGGTCACGGCCTCGAACCTGCTCACCCTCGACGCGAACGGCCGGATCCTCGAGGGCGAAGGCGACTTCGAGAAGACGGCCTTCTACATCCATTCGCGCATCCACCTCGCGAACGAGAATGCAGCGTGCGTGCTGCACACCCACATGCCCTACGCCACCGCGCTCACGCTGACCGTGCCGGGGCGGCTCGAGATGGTGGAGCAGAACGCGCTGCGCTTCGTCGACGACATCGCCTACGACGACGAATACAACGGCCTCGTCGTGGACAGCGCGGAGGGCGACAGGATCGCCCAGGCGCTCGGCAACAAGCGGGTCATGTTCATGGCCAACCACGGTGTCATCGTCGTCGGGAAGACCGTGGCCGAGGCCTTTGACCTGATGTACTACCTCGAACGCGCCTGCCGACTCCAGGTGCTGGCGCTCTCCACCGGCCGCAAGTTGCGGCCCGTCACCGAAGCTGTCGCGCGCAAGACCTACGCGATGCTGCTCGAGCAGACCACGCTCTACAGCGAGGCGCATTTCGGCGCGCAGAAGCGCATCCTTGATCGCGAGGAGCCCGATTACGCGCGCTGAACCCCGGGTCCGTCCCGCCACCCAGGACGACCTGCCCGCGGTCCGGGCCATCTATTCGCACCACGTTAACCACGGCCTAGGTTCGTTTGAGGAGGTGCCGCCCGAGGCTGACGAAATGCGGCGCCGCTACGACGAGGTTCGCGGCCGGGGGCTGCCGTACCTGGTGGCCGTGATTTCGGGCGAGGTCGTCGGCTACGGCTACTGCAACCTCTTCGGCACGCGTTCGGCCTACCGGTTTTCGCTCGAGGATTCGATCTACGTGAAGGACGGCCGGCACGGCAAGGGCGTCGGCCGCGCGTTGCTCGCCGAACTCATCGACCAGTGCACGGCGCTCGGTTACCGGCAGATGATCGCCGTGATCGGCGACAGTGGGAACGCGGGCTCCATCGGCCTGCATGAAAGCCTCGGCTTCATCCGCTCCGGCATGCTGCGCTCCACCGGGATCAAGTTCGGTCGCTGGGTCGATACGGTGATGATGCAGCGGTCGCTCGGGTCGGGCGATGGCACCCTGCCGCAGCAGGATCCCGGCACCGCCTGAGTTACACGACGGTGCGCTGCTCCGCCATCTTGAGCAGCGCGTAGAGCGTTTCGAGCCGCGGCGCGGCCACCGAAAGCCGGCGCGCAATGCGCACCACATTGCCGAGCAGGGCCTCGGTTTCCATGGGCCGTCCCGCGAGCTGGTCCTGGCCCATGCTCGAGACGTAGTTCGGCATCTTCAGCGTCGCGGCAATCAGCTTGTCGATCGTGTCATCCGGTTGCGGATGACCGGCCGCCGCGGCGATGGCGCAGTACTCGCCCATCGCTTCGCGCACGAACAGCGTGGTGTGCTCGCTGCCGAGGATGTCGAGGCCACCCAGTCCCCCGCCGAGGGCCGAGATCGGGTTCAGAACGGTGTTCCAAGCGGACTTCTGCCAGCGCGTATCAACGATGTCCGCCGTGGCTGCACCGCTCGATCCGCCCTTCTTGATCAGCCCCACGAGGTGCTCGGCCTCAGTGGACGGGCCGCCCGGATAGCGCCCCAGCACCAGCCGGGTGAATTGCGAATGGTGACGGATGACGCCCGGCGATTCCCGGCTGACGGCCGCATAGGCGACGCCCGAGACGAGTTCGTGGTCGGGGAAGGCTGCGGCCACTGGCGCATCCACGTCGATGCCGTTCGCCACGAAGACGATCACGGTCTTCGGGCCGAGCGCGGGGCGGATCAATGCTACCGGGTCGGTCGCAGCTGTGAGCTTGAGGCAGACCAGCAGGTAGTCCGCCGGACCGCGATACTCCGCTGCGGAGCGCACGAGCTGCGCCGGAGTCCAGGAAAGGTCGCCCAGGTGGCTCTCGATCCTGTATCCGTTGGCTGCGACGGCGTCGTAGTCCGAGCGCACCACCGCCGAGACTTCGCAGCCCGCCTTCGCCAGCACTCCGCCATAGAAGGCGCCGATGGCACCGGCGCCAATCACGAGGACTTTGTCGGTCATGCGGGGATCCTTGTCAGTCGAGCTTGAATTTCGTGTCGCGCGCGATTGCGCCCAGGCGCAGGGTCTCGCTGCGGATAAAGGCGTCGAACTCCTGCGCGCCCTGCGGGGCAACTTCAAGGCCGTAGTCGGTGAGTTTCTGCCGCACCTCGGGCGTCTGCAGCGCGGCGAGCACGTCAGTCGAGAGCTTCTGCACGATGTCCTTCGGTGTAGCGCCTGGCGCTGCGAACCCCGCCCACGAAGTGAGCTCGTAGCCGGCCACTGATTCCCCGATGCTTGGGTACTCCGGGTAGATCTGGCTGCGCTTCGGGTTGGTGACCGCGAGGACCTTGAGGCGTCCCGCGCGCACGTGCGGCAGCGCGGAGTTGAGGATCACGAAGGCGACCGGCACGCGGCCGCCGAGCATGTCGCGATAGGCAGGGGCGCTGCCGTTGTAGGGGACGTGCTGCAGTTCGACCTGGGCGAGCAGCTTGAGCAGTTCGCCCGCGAGGTGCGTGGCGCCGCCGATGCCCAGCGACGCGTACTGCACCGACCCCGGCTTCTGTTTTGCGAGGGCCACCAGGCCTTTGACGTCGTTCGCCTCGAACGCCGGCACGGCAACCAGGGCCATCACGTAGTAGCCGATGCGCGCCACGGGCGCGAAATCCTTCACCGAGTCGTAGGGCAGGTCGGTGCGCAGCGCCTGGTTCAGGCTGTGCCCGCTGGTGATCAGGCCGAGGGTGTGCCCGTCGGCCGGGCTGCGCGCCAGCGCCTGCGTGCCGACGATGACCCCGCCGCCGGGCCGGAAGTCGACGACGACCGACTGGCCCCAGGCTGCCTGCAGCCGCTGCGCGATCGCGCGCACCAGCGCATCGTTCGCGCCGCCGGGCGGCTGCGGCACGAGGAGGGTGACCGGCTTGTCCGGGAAGGCGCTCGCCGTGCCGCACGCAAGTGCGGCGAGGAGGAGGGCGCCGGCGAGCCGGCGCAGATTGCGGCCCACCTAGCCCGGAATCAGGACAACCTTGCCCTTCACCTGCCGGGCGGCCATCATCTTCAGTGCGTCCGCGGCCTTTTCGAGCGGGAACGAGGCCGTGATGTGGGGCTTGAGCTTGCCTTCGCGGAACCACGTGCCCAGCTGCGCCACGCTCTGCACGAACTCCTTCGGCTGGCGCTTGGTGAAGTCGCCCCAGAACACGCCGACGATCGAGCAGCCCTTGAGCAGCGCGAGGTTCAGCGGGATCTTCGGGATGTCGCCGGCCGCGAAGCCAATGACCAGCAGGCGCCCGCGCCACGCGGTGGAGCGCAGGGCCAGCTCCGTGTAGGGCCCGCCGACCGGGTCGTAGACCACGTCCACGCCCTTGCCGCCGGTGATCGCCTTGATGCGCTCGCGCAGGTCTTCGGTGGCGTAGTTGATGACTTCGTCCGCGCCATGCTGCCTGCAGACTTCGAGCTTGTCGGCGCTCGAAGCGCAGGCGATCACCTTCGCTCCGAGCGCCTTGCCGATCTCGATGGCGGCGATGCCCACGCCGCCCGCGGCACCGAGCACGAGCAGCGTCTCGCCGGCCTTCAGCTGGCCGCGATCGCGCAGCGCATGGTCCGAAGTGCCGTAGGTCAGGATGAAAGAGGCCGCCGTGGGAAAATCCATGCCCTCGGGCATCGGGATCAGGCGCTCCTCTTCGGTCTTCACTTCCTCGGCGAAGGCGCCCGCGCCCGTGAATGCGATGACCTTGTCGCCGGGCTTGAAGCGCGTTGCGCCTTCACCGACCGACTTCACCACACCAGCCAGCTCGCTGCCGGGCGAAAAGGGCAGCTGGGGCTTCATCTGGTACTTGTTTTCGATGATCAGCACGTCGGGAAAGTTGACGCTTGCCGCCTTCACCGTGATCACCACTTCGCCCTTGCCGGGCACGGGGGAGGGAATGTCTTCGTAGACAAGGGTATCGGGCGGGCCGAAGGATTTGCAGAGCACGGCTTTCATGGTCGTTTCGCAGGTTGGGCCTTGGGGGAGGGGAATGATAGCTTAGGATTGGCGCCATCCTGGAGGAGGACGCCATGTCGGACATCGTGCTGCACCATTTCCCCGCTTCGCCCTATGCCGAGAAGATCCGCGCGATCCTGGGGTTCAAGAAACTCAAGTGGAAGTCGGTGACGATTCCCGCAGTGATGCCCAAGCCCGACGTGGTCGCGCTGACCGGCGGTTACCGCAGGACGCCCGTGCTGCAGATCGGTGCGGACGTCTATTGCGACTCCGGCCTGATCGCGCGGGCGATCGAGGACTACGCGCCTTCGCCCACGTTGTTCACCTATGGCGACACGCTGGCGATGGAGGCGATCACGTTCCTTTCCGAGGCTGTCCTCTTCAACACCGCCGTGCCGATTGCGTTTACGCCGGCATCGGTGAAGGTGTTCTTTCCCGACGCCACCCCCGAGTTCCTCGACAGCTTTCGCACCGATCGTGCGGCGATGAGGAAAGGCGGTACCGCCCGTCGCGGCCCGATCAATGAGTGCCGCGCGACGGTGCTGCACTTCCTGCCGAAAATCGAGTCGCAGTTCCGGGACGGCCGGCCGTTCGTGCTCGGCTCGACGCCCTGCCTTGCCGACTTCGGCCTGTACCACACGCTCTGGCCGATGTGGCGTGCGCCCGGCGTGAAGGCCATGCTGAACCCGTTCCCCAAGACCTACCTGTACATGGACCGGATGGCGGCGCTCGGTCACGGCAAGCCCACGGAGATCACGAGCGGCAAGGCGCTGGAGATCGCGAAAGCATCGAAGCCCGCCCGCTTGGGGTATGGCCTGGCCATCGAGACCGAAGGCATCAAGCTGGGCGACACGGTCGAAGTGCTGCCGGTGGACTACGCCTTCGACCCGGTGAAGGGCGAACTGCTCACGGCCTCCGCAGACGAGATCGTGGTGCGCCGGACCGACCCTCGCGCCGGCACGCTTCAGGTACACTTTCCCCGGTTCGGGTACGAGATACGCAAACACTCATGACGTCCTACTCTGTCTTTGCCAAGCGCGACTGCCCGACCTGCCAGCTGGTAGTGCCTGCGCTGCAAGCCCTGTCCGCCGAAGGGGCCGCGCTCAAGGTCTACTCGCAGGATGACCCCACGTTCCCGGATGCGTTCCCCGGCGTCGTCGACGACCGTGAGCTCGCCGAGTCCTTTCGCCATGGCGTCGAGATCGTTCCCACGCTGATCCGCTTCGAAAACGGCGTAGAGGCTGCCCGCACCGAAGGCTGGGACGCGAACGACTGGCGCCGGATCACCGGCATCGTCGACCTCGG
>Ga0214919_10005541_pt1 | contig 17842 bp, 29 predicted proteins | sample LL1503_MetaG_FD_177994 | JGI IMG/M metagenome (GOLD analysis project Ga0214919, IMG submission 177994) | Freshwater microbial communities from Lake Lanier, Atlanta, Georgia, United States - LL-1503 | ecosystem: Environmental > Aquatic > Freshwater > Lake | place: USA: Georgia | collected...
ATCGACTCCGAGTTGAAAAAGATAACACATCTGCTTAATACTGAAAAACCATTCGAGAGTGACGCAAATCTTGCAATGGTTGTCCAGACGACGTTAGACAACGCACAAGAATTACCGCAAGCAAAACCACCACCAACGCGTTCGAATCAGAATAAGCAACCCGATCCGCCACGCAGGACAGATCCGAAATATGTCGAACTAGACGAACATCCAGGGTATTATTATATTGGCGATAATGATGAACCTATAAAAGGAGATGGACCCCCCAAGTCTGATGGATCTGGTAATCTGCCTAGCAAAACCCAACTACAAAAGTATGGTAGTAAACAACGAGCTGGGAGGAAATCAAGACGAATCCGTCGAACAAAGTTCTAAATTTCTAGTAAATATATCTGGTTATTATATTATGGTCGACGACTATCCAACACTCAAAGAACTCCGCCATGCGATTGAAGAACGCATCGAACGAGGATTAGAATTCAGAGAACGATTGATTGCCCGATTGGATGAACTCGACAGAGATATAAATACGCCCATACCCGAGGATGGTAAATTGTTTGTTGAAGAACTTAAACCAAAACTTAAGGAGCTAGCAGATTTCTTAAATGCCGCAAATTTTGCTCCAATACCTGCCACATCTGGCGGCCGCAGAAACTTTAGGCGATATTCAAGACGTAAAAGACGATGAACGCGTATGAAATAATATTACATATATTATGTCTCTTCATTCAGTTGTCAACGCCCATCTTAAAGAAATGGATGCATTTATTCAGAAACAAGTTGAAAACATGAAGGAACTTCAGGGAAAACTATCTCATTCAGAATCACAGGTGTCATCCATTGAACAAGCACTACAGCAACATCTTGATAACGGTGTAGCATCGAAAGCAGAGTTAGAGGCTACTATAGCCGCTCTAAAAGGAGATTTACAGGCATCACTGGAAGGCGCACAAAACGTTGCTGCAAACGTAACAAGACACCTCGCCGAATTCGCAGAACAACAAAACACACAACAACGACAATCCGAAGAACGACCCGACGCCGAAGAACAACCCAAAGTAGGTGGTAAACGTATGAAACGTTCTAGGCGTTCGAACCGTGGACGGAAATCTATGCGAAAGTAAATATAGCTATATATTATGGGTGTTAAGGAAGACATTGAATCGGTTCTCAAAACTTTGGAAGAAGCGGTTACAAAACATCTTGACGAAGAACGATTACGTATTGACCAATTACGTAATAAAATATTTGACGCGGTTCAAGAACTAGATGTTGTGAACGCAAAGGATGAAGCCCTAATTAAAGAGATAGCTGATGCTACAGAAGAATTAGGCAAATACAAACCAATGGAAATTTTCGAAAAGTTATCTAAAGGTGGTAAACGTATGAAACGTTCTAGACGTTCGAACCGTGGACGGAAATCTGTGCGAAAGTAAATATAGCTATATATTATGAGTATTAAGGAACAACTGGACGAGGATCTCAGAACGATGGAAGAAGCGGTTCAAATACATCTTAACGAAGAACGATCACGTATTCAAAAATTAAGTGACAAAATACGTGAATCGACTGAAAATTTTTCACAGGTGTCAGCAAATAATAAAGCCCTACTTTCAGAGATAGCTGATGCTACAAAGGAATTAGAGGTTTATAAACCAATGGACATTTTCGACAAGTTATATACACAAGGAAATACAGAAACTATACAAGATCAAGATGATGATGAGTTTCATGAAGCTGATGCCGAAGTTGCTGATTCATATGATAGGTCTGCTGTTGTGGCTGCTGCTGCTGCTAATGCTGAGGCTAACCCTGGTTCTCGAAATGCAGTGACTGATAAGACTAGGGCTGATGTTGAGGCTGCAGTTGCTAAGGCTACCCCGGGTTATCAAAGTGCATCGGATGATACAGAGGATTATAAAAATGCATTGGGTAGTCAAAGAGCCATTGACACTAGGGTCCGACGAGCGAATCGGTCCAATAGGAAAGCGGATTTTAATTCCGGTCACAAAGGTGGTCGGAAACGGACGCGGAGGCGTAGACGTCATTCTTTCAGACGAAAATAAAGATTTCCGAATATGCGTACATCTTTCCCTTATCTTTTCAGGAAAATTCTTAGCATTTAAAAAACGATGTGGACCTAAAGTCCATTTCGTTTGCAGCATTAACACGGTGAACGTTTGACGGAAATGAGTTCCGGTATCCACAATTTACTCATACTCACGTCGCAAAACCTCTTCTTCACCATACAGGGCCACGCTCAGTTCCCGAGACTTCATACGGTACACCTCTGCCGCCGCGTTTGACGCGTCGATCAGACTCGACACTCGTTCGTGGAGACAAAATCCCAGTCGGTAATGATACTCGACGTGTGCGTCCTTCAAAGCCACGAGTGCGGCAAAGACTTGGTCGGCCTCAGACGTATGCAGCTTGTTAGAGACGTCTTCCAACCGCTCCTCGTAGCAATAGTGGGCGAGAATGCGCTTAATCTCCTCAAATTCATCCATATGTATGTTTTGACTAGACATACATTCTATTCCATTTCAATTTTTAAAAAAAGATTGCGCTTAGCGTAGAGCTACACAATCCAGTCCATCTGTACAATAGTCACAGGTTCCAGGGTGCCACCTGCATTTGCTGCAGTTCGCACAGTTGTGATAGCATTTATAAGACCATATGGCACATCCCGAGGGACATACCTTGTTCATTGGTCCATCGCACGACGGACACGTGGCTAGGAACGCAAAGAATTTGTGAGGTTTCATTCGAATGTTTTATTTATCTCCAACTGTGTGAAATGTTTCAATTTTTAAAATTGAAACAAATAAAGTTGGTTGTATATATCAAATTCTCGATGGATACATCCATGGTAGTATACTCACCTGCAAACGATACGACGATTCTTGGTCTGAGTATGACTTTGTGCATAACCATGTGTATGTGGATGATATGTACCGTGTTACGGACACAGTATGAAATCGACGCGTTGAAAGAACGTTTTGCACGTATGGAAGAATTGGAAGTGAAGATAGAGTCACAGCAAGAACAAATCAACGACCTACAAGAACAACTCTCTTCCTATAAAGAAGAGAGTAGGGTGAAACTCGATGACTTGGAGAGTCAGTGTGAGTTGTATTGTAAATTTAGCTATAGAGTCATTGAGTTGACAGACCAGAACGCCAAGATGACCAAACAACTTGAAGCTTTGCAAGACCGAAAGAATGGAATTTAGGGTAATTCCTTTTTTCCACAGGCCCAATCAGCTGGTAATCTTCGTGGCTATTCGGAAGACGATGCCAATATCCCTTCTCATCTAATTTTATCGGCATAAACGTATGTACGTCCCTCCGTCTCTTTCGAAATCGGACCGAACGAAACAGCGACGAATGTTGGATCAATCTCGAAAACACTATAAAAAACACATCTTCAAGACGAGAAAACGTCTACGTTCTTTTCAATCGAAACCATCCAAACACATTCTTCGAGCCAAGCGTCTCTATCATCTGGATTCCATTACACCGAACGCAGCTTTGGCCAAAGCAACCGGTTGTCCGATCCGTGTTCTTCTAGCCATTGTGAAAAAGGGGGAAGGTGCTTATTACTCTTCGGGTTCTAGACCCAATCAAACTGCTCAATCGTGGGCGTATGCGAGACTCGCAAGTGCCGTCACGGGAGGTAAAGCCTCGGTCGTCGATTATCACTTGATTTCTCAATGTGACCCTTCGAAACCAGCTTACCAGCTTGCAAGTTAGATTTATTTTCTATCCACTATTTAATGATGAAAATACATAGACGATACAACCCAGTGATTCCTCTCAATGTCTATATGACTTGGAAACAGAAGCCACTTCCCCCCTTGATGCAACAAAATATCCATCGATTGAGACAATTGAATCCAGAGTTTACGTTTCATCTCTATGCCGATGAAGAATGTTTGGCCTTTATCCAGAAACATTTTACACCGGATGTGGCCGAGGCCTTTAACGCATTGCTTCCAGGTGCCTACAAGGCCGACTTGTGGAGACTGTGTATTCTGTATATTCACGGAGGCTACTACATGGACATTAAACTTTCCCCGATTAAACAGTTTCGATTGATTGAATTGTCGGAAGACGAGCATTTCGTACTGGACCGTCCAAAGCAGTCGTTGCATATTTACAACGCGTTGATGGTGTGTAAAGCCAACAATCCCTTTTTATTTCAGTGTATTCGACAAATTGTTCATCATGTAAAGATTCGATATTATGGCAATTCAATCTTATCTCCAACCGGTCCTGAATTATTGGGACGTATTGCCTCTTCGCATAAACTGAATATCGACTTGATCTATCCATTGGCCTTTCCCGATCACATCATGTACAAGGGTGCCTTAATCTTAAGAAACTATCCCTATTACCGTAACGAACAGCGGCATCATGAATGTCTTGTAAACCAGCCCCATTATCAAACTGCATGGAACAATCGCCAAATCTATGCAAATTAAATAATATGAACAGTATGGCTACTTGTCCTCCGATGAGTTGTCCAGTGGCACTGAAACCAACCGAATACCCCAAAAAATGCAATGCTTCCGATTACATTAAGGTGAAGAAAGACCGTGCCATGACGGTGAAATATATCACCACGGGATATCCTACTACGTATCCACATTACTCGTTTCGAAACGATATTCGTTGGGGAAGAGCCCTGAATACAATAGAACAGTGTGGTCCTTGTGAACTGGAGTGTGGTACGTGGTACGTATGTAATCCCAAATCGAATGCCCTTGTGATTTAAATGCGGACATCTATAGCGTTTTAATGTAGCCAAGTATGGCATGGATGAAGCAACGATGCATTATCTCGTACGCGGTCGTGTCGATTATGTAAAACCGAAACAATCGTTTGACCCGGCTTATAAAATACGCATTTTAGAAATGACGGAACAATTGATGAACCATCAATGGAATGGTGCGATTCGGGATGCGTTTGAGGTCTATGTCTCAGAATGCATGTCCCATTTTAAACGTCAAGAAATCAACCCGGTAGAGATTCCTGTGCTAGAATGTGACAAGATGTTGTACAAGAAGCTCAAGTTGGCGGAACCCAAACAAAAAAATATCAAGCAAATGTATGAAAGAACTCATTCCTGAGGTATGTGCGCCTTCCAAGTTCAAACGAACCTTTACGTGTTATTCCAAGAAAGAGTTGCGGTCGTTTAAACGAGAATACAATCGTACACATCGTCAAAAAATCACCCAGAAAAAAACGGCTCGTATCTGGAAAGAGTTGATGGATGCGTTGAACTGTCAAAAGGAGTCGTGTATTGCAAAGCGTTTGAATATCACCACGAAACGATTTGCACCCAAACATCCATCCGAGTGGGATAAAAATCCTACAGAGTGGTTATCCAGCAACGAGATTACCGATGTATTGAGACAATATGAAAGAGCTTATCCTGAATTCAAATACATTGGTCCTTCTCCTGCAGATTTTTATTTCCGTGAAAATGGTACTTGTGTATGGGAAGAACTCTGTCGATTCAACGTACACAAAATGGCACAAGAAAAGTCCAAGGTAGGTATTATTTTCAATTTGGACACGCATGAGGGAGGCGGCACACATTGGGTGGCCGTATTTATGGATTTGGTCAAGAAAATCATGTATTATTTTGATTCGACGGGTGTGGAGATGAAAGAGGAGCCTCACATTTACAAGTTTTACGAGAAAGTGAAAGGGCAAGACCCTGACTATAAATTAGTAGAAAATTATCCCGTAGAACATCAGTTTGGCAATACAGAATGTGGGATTTACGTACTCTTTTTCACGATTTTAATGATTCGAACGGGAGACTTTTCCTTGTTCAAAAACAAGCAAGTGTTTTCCGACAAGGCGATGGTTCGACTTCGCAAAAAGTTATTTAATTAGTTTTTGGTTGGACCAAATACTTATATCAAGGTATTATATGTCGTCTCGTTCTAGGATGATGGGGGCTGGAAACGCAAGTTCAACGATTTATAATACCAATGTGAATTTGAATACCTTCGGGGGAAACAAGAAACAAGGCATTACCTCTAGGGTTGGTTTAGACAATTGGGCTAACTTAGCCGTTCAAACCTATTCCAATGGATATGGACGAAACAAACTATTCTACATGAATCAATTGGGCGGTGTAGGTGCAGGACAAAGTATGTTCAATGGTAGATTTAGTCGAAAGGATGGTGTCCATAATAATATTGACGAACTTATCAATCGATTAGAGTTTTTACTTGGCTTATATTACACGAATCCATCTGATCCGTACCGATTGGCTCTTGTCGGGAATCAAGAGACGTTCAGACAAGATTTAATCATGACACGTGAACAAGGATTAGAAAACGAACCACACGACCCGATGATTCACTTCGATGATGCGTACGTGTATCCATCTATGCGAGACCTCGAGTTAATTATCGGTATTATCGCGTATTTGAATAACATCATTCGTCAAGATATTCCCTATATGGAATATTATGGTATACATACACTAACATACGTACCAATAAAAACCGGAAAAATCCTGCAGAAAGCGGGATATGGTCTTACAACATGGCATAATCTACGAGTGTACGCTGGGACAAACACCTTTGTGTACAGTCTTCCATCGGAACCGCCTTTCAATTATTATAACTTAACGAATTCAACTGCACCACTAAACAATGGTGTGGTTCCACAATTTTACAATAATTTGCCTGTATCCGTGATTGAAACATCCGCATTTGATACAACCGTTGGAGCCGGACCATTGACAGGAACGTTTGATGTGTCGCATGTGATAGTCATAGGATCAAGTGCATTTAAACACCAAACCATGACGACAGTTATATTGCCGTCTTTGACGGAAATCCTAGCTTATACATTTTATGATTGCCAAAACCTCACAAACATTAATTTGTCGAATGTGATGGAAATTTATACTTATGCATTCTCCAATTGCAATGGATTGACCACGATTAATTTGTCGAATGCGATGGTGATTGATACTTATGCATTCTTCTATTGCAATGGATTGACGACCGTTACAATGACACCAGGTAGTGTTGGTGGAGGAGGAATCATCTCCATTGCCAGTTATGCATTTAGCGGTTGCAATAATTTGACCGCGATTGATTTGTCGAATGTTTACCACATTGGTGCTTATGCATTTAGCGGTTGCAATTTGAGCATGGTTAATTTGTCGAATGTGACAGAATTAGGTGCAGGAGCATTTTATGGTTGCCATGGATTAGTAGCATACGTTCCTTCTTCCTTTTCATTGAATCCCGGTATGTATTTTGACAGTACAGCAACTGTCAATGTGGCCTAATTACCTAATATATTTATCTTTCATAAAAGAATCTTATCGAGAAACCAAGTATGCTCCGAACAATACGATGACGATGCCAAGGATTTGAATGGGTTTCAGCGCCTGTTTAAACACCAACCATCCCATGACAATAATAATGACATCACTGACGTTCGACGCAATGATGTTGGTAATGGCTAAACTATTCGAGACCGTTAAAATCTCGTGTACCAAATAACCAAACACTGCATAACAAGCTATACCTATCGATAGATAGAAGACATTAGGTTTATGTACAGATAATTGGAAGAGATATTGGGCAAGTATCTTGATGGCGGAAATGGCAAACACGATAAACGCAAGATAGAGTTCCATATTCTTTCCTACTAAAAAAGGCAAACCTCACTTTGCCCCACGATGTTTACAGGCATCGATTTTTTTCAAGTGTTCCATCATTTCAGGTGACACTTTTGACTCCAGATCGTAAGGGCCGATTTCAGCGCGAATAGCATCAATACCGTAAGTACGAACCATAAACGCAATATCGTAAGTACCGTCCGCAACGCGAACAGCAATGTAGCGAGTGAGATCCATCCCAACGTAAGTAATCATTATAGTTATTAATTGTCGTTTCAATTTTATTGCGATATTCCTTCATGTAACCATAGGCACGAACGTTATGCTTCACACGAGAACCTGCGTTCATTATTTGAGTCCGTGACTGCTTTGACGATATGCAATAAAAAAAGAGATCGGTCTAGCCGTTCATCCATTGGATCTGGTGCGAATACCATTTCCAGTAGTCTGCGTACATCCCGTCTGTGGGAGGGATGAGTGGGGGAAGGTCGGTGCACTCAACAGCCATACAAGGTCCAATCGACCACTTCGTCAAAAGCTTCTTGCGAAGATGCCCAACCAAGTTGACGTTGTTTGGCTACAAGGGACTCCGAGACAAGTCGGTTGTGCTCTTAAACGATTTCTGCCACGTGTATTTGCCAAATACGCCAGTCTTCTCGCGACCTGGATTTAAAATCCTATACTCAACGAAACATTTGATAAAAAATGGTAGCTAATTTCATAAGCTCGACACCTTCGATCGAACAATGCGCATATGGCGCTCAAGACAAGATTCGCACATTGGAGTGCTATACTTGACGTAGGGTATGTAAACTTTGGTACGGCAAGCTGTACAAAAAACACAGTGTTTGCAACGATAGCTCGCAGAAAGTTTACCACAATGGTCGCAGTTTTGGGGAGACAATACGAAATCTTCATAGACCTCTCCGGTCTTTTGGGCGTTGGATTTCTTGAGGTATTCGCATCTTCAAATGTACATGCCTCGCAAGTGGGGCGACCATCATCGCATTCAGGTACAGTTTTCCCACAACAACTGCAGTAATCGAAAGACATTGTGTTTGGTAGTATTCCGAATTCGTTTTAATTTATAAAAAAGTGGGATTAACTTCGTAACTCAGTCAAGCCATCCATGATAGGAACTACTTCGTCTGACGGATAGTAAATCATTTGACTGTATGTTTGAATAAATGCCCTTGCCCTTTCTTCTGATTTGAAGTAGAATACTACTACTACTTCAGATTTGAATGAAGGTGCGGTCGAGTAACACACCGAATGCATGTTTTTAAACCCGCTGTAATTCAAACTCGGTGGGTAATTCATTTTCGGTGTCTCTTACGTCTGATAAATTTATGTATTCTGTTTCAATTTTTACATAAAAAAGGGTTGTGCCCTCCAGAATTACGAATCAGACACGCATAGCGCCTTAAACTTCTGGAGAAATTGTTCTTCTCCACGCTGAATGGACGGCCAATGGCACGTTATTTCATCGGAAAAGGAGACCTTCTTGGGGCAGACCACACGCACGCTGTCGCATTGCTTGCAGAGGTGCGGCTTGTCAAAGTGTTCATTCGGCTGGAAAATTCCAGTCGGTTGGACATTGATCAGGACGCAGCCTGTGCAGAAATAATAATGCGACATCGGTACTGTTTTTGTACTATTGTATATTCCGTGAAATTATTTCAATTTTATCGATGAATTCAAAAACTGGATTTTTGTGGATTTTCAAAACTATTCCAGAAATTCATTTTTGCAAGAAACATTTTTAATTTTTGGATATACTTTTGAAAATCCAGAAAGGTGACCATATATCGTCACGATTTAAAATAAATGCATTTTCGATAAGAATTTAAATACTACTTTTCTATTTCCATAATGGAAATGAAAAAGGAGCACAAAAAATTTGAGTGTAAATCGTGTGACTATGTATGTAGCAGAAAATTTAATTATGACAAACATATTTTGACACTGAAACACAAAAGTTCCATTTTGGAAATGAAAAAGGAGCAACCACTTTCCTGCTCGAATTGTGGGAAGGAATACAAGACCACTTCCGGAAAATGGAAACACGAGAAAACATGTAAAGTAGCAACACGAGCGTCCATCATGACTGTCTTGACGGCAAACAAAGAATTGAGTCAATTGCTGGTGAAGCATCAAGTGGAACATCAGCAAACTCAGGAAAGATTGTTGGATCACATCAAAGAACAACAAAAACAAATCAAAGAGTTGATTCCTCGAATTGGGAATGTGACGAATCAGTTCAACATTACGGTGTTTTTGAACGACCAATGCAAAGAGGCGGTGAATTGGGATGATTTTTTACGTACCCTTCAAATATGTGATCCTGCGCCTGAAAGCGTGATGAAATTGATTTGCGATGGGATTGAAGATTTGGGCATGTACAAACGTCCGATTCATTGTATTGATGCGAAACGGAATCGGATGTGTATTCGAAATGAAAATGTATGGCAACAGGAAACGACCAATGTACAAGAAACGATTCGTCAATCCAATCGTATTTTGCAAGAGAAATGTATCGGGTTGCTGAAACAATGGGAAGAAGATCATCCCGAATGGCATACGAGTGAGGTGGATACGGAAGCGTATATGGATTTTGTGAATAATGTCATGACGGAAATTGATCCAAAAAAATGTTCACAAGAACTAGCCGGTAAAATCCATATTGAGTGAATCCATCAGGGCAATGTAAGCTTCTTCTTGGATATCGGTAGCGGTTTCAAACGCATGTTTGAATGTGCGAAATTCAGTCCAATCTTGATCCTCGTGCCACTTGCTGTGATCATAGAAGGCCTCTGCAACTGGAGCAAAGGCAATGTCTGCCTTCCTCAACGCATCACAAGCGTCGACGTAAGCGTGTAAAGCTTGTGAAACTTTGGGGTTTTGCATATTTGCTTCCACGTGAGGTATTTCGTAGGTCTCTCGACCGAGAAGTTTGGCGAGCTTTTCCATAGCAGTCGTGTAGTCCATTTTGTTGGTTGTTTCTTCTATGAATTTAAGATGTTTCAATTTTATCTTCGTAAATGGTAGGTAAATAATTGTAAAATTTAGCTCGTCTTTGTTCTCGATATTGATACAAGAGTTGATAGAGACGTCTTTGTACGCGAATGTCTAAATGATTCATATAGATACGGATGAAATTTAGTCTAGAACAGTAAGATTTTTTGAAAAGAAGAGTTATGAGTATCTGTTTGTGTATGATTGTGAAGAATGAATCCAAGATTATTGAAACGACGCTTGCCCATTTATGTGAACGCATTCCTTTTGCTTATTGGGTCATTTCGGATACGGGTTCCACGGACCATACGAAAGAACTGATTCGGACTTTTTTTCAGAATCGAATCCCTGGTGAATTGGTGGAGCATGAATGGAGGGACTTTGCCTATAATCGTACCAAGGCATTGGAATGTGCCTATCAAAAAACGGATTATGTGATGGTCTTTGATGCAGACGATGCGATTGTGGGTACACTCATTCTTCCACCCTTGAAAGAGGACCGGTATATGGCGACGTTTGGGACGACGGAATCGTACCTTCGTCCGTTGTTGCTTACCAATCGTAAGATTTGGACGTACAAGGGTGTTCTTCACGAATACGTAGATGCACCGGAACGTACCACGGGAATCTTAACGGGCAACTATTACATACATTCTGGGCGAACGGGTGCGCGAAATCAAAACAAACAAAAATACCAAGAGGATGCCCTTTTACTGGAAAAGGCCTATCAAACCGAACTTGACGAGTCCCTGAAAGACCGGTATGCGTTTTATTGTGCACAGAGTCATATGGATGCAAGACAAGTGAACTCGGCCATGGAGTGGTACCATACTTGTTTACAACGGAATGGATGGAACCAAGAAAAATACTATGCCAGTTTACAATTGGGGAAATTGTATGCTTTTCAAAAGAAAAAAGAACAGGCCATGGAGGCGTGGCGCAATTCGGTGTTGTATGATCCAGAAAGAATAGAGGGACTGGTGATGGCCGCAATCTATGCTCAATTGCACGGAGACCATGCCTTGGTGAATGCCTTGTATCATCGATGCAAAGGATACAAACGACCTTCTCGTAAATTATTTTTGCAAAACCAGTTGTACGATTATGAAATCGAGTATTTGAACTCCAAGAGTGCTTATTTTGTAAAAGATTTCGAGAGTGGGTATCAGTGCTGTAAAACCATTATTTTGTACCATCGTAACAAGGATAGAATCGTGCACGGGATACGAACCTTGAAGCTCTACCAAGAACAATTGAAACGAGATGTGGAATTTACAACATTACTGAAAACCAAATTGCCCGAGTCTTGGATGCAGTTCTAAAACTTGCTGCGTGTTTAAAAAAACGGTGACGATGTTCACTCGTCACTCGAGTCACTGACACTCAATGTATCAGTATCAATGTCAGTCGATATTAAGGTATCGAGTTCCCGGCGGAGCCGTAGCTCGTCGTGAAGCGAATCCATAAAGTCAGTGAACATCTTTCCCCGTTCTTCCAAATCACACGCAGGATTATCACGGGCGTGGATGTAGAGGGCGAGAAACGTTTGGTGTTTCTGTTTGGATGCAAGGTAATTGCGAAGGGCAATCGCCACTTGGTCTGCCTCAGGAGAAGAAAGTCCGCTCTTGAGGTCAGACCAATAAATACGTCTTGTAGCCTCGAGAGCTCTGTTGTAGTCTTCCTTGAACCGTAGTGGCAAATCGAGATCGGGGGCCATGATTCGTCTATGCATAAAACCATTTACTACATCCGGTTCAATTTTATGATAGGATCAGCGCCGATAAATCGATTTTACTCGAGTGCTTATAATATTCATATACCTTATGTATGGAGGGGGCCTTAGGTGGAAGAATGGAGAATTAGCCATTGGAAAGGATAATCTTAATTATGAACGTCCGGAACTAGAGGCGTTCCATCTTCTAGAATAAAATGAAAACACGATTAAGCCCGGTGAAATGACACTCGATTATTGGGAACGATTTGATGTTTCGGATGTACCTCCAAATAATGCAGTGGCATTTACGATCGCTCTAAGCAATGCTTATCTTATGCGTCTCGATGGTGATACAAGAGGGAGTGCCAAACATAGAGAATATACGGCGCTTTTAGGTAGAGCATTAGATCGAATGGCTTCTGTTCAATATGAGGACCAAATTGAAAACGGCAAGATTGTCGTCAAAGGTGACGATATAACTCACGGTGTCAAGGTAGCTTATGATAATATGCTCGACGAACTTCACGAAGACAGATTACTTACAACCGTAGATCCGGACTGGGTACCGGATCCAAATGCACCGGGATGGGAATGGACCGCACAGGGCTGGAGACCCAGGGCACAGGGTGCTCCACAGGGAGCGGCACAGGGTGCTCCACAGGCCTGGAATGACTTTGAACCGGGGAGACAAATGCCGCTTGGACAGGGATGGGGTGGCAAACGTTCTAGGCGGAAACGTTCTATGCGGAAATGTTCTAAACGTAAACGTAAAACTCGTCATTGAAACCGGCGTTTGAGGAATTGTGTTGTAAAAAGGATGTCTGCAATCGCACCCGTGACAGAGAACATGAATAAGATGTATTCTAAGGGTGTTTTGTGTTCGATCTGGTAAAAATAAATACTTGCTAGGATAAAAAAGGGAATCGCGAGAATATCGCCGTAATGACTAAGCATAGTCATTATGGATATAAAATTGAAACATTCCGCATATGCCTATGAAAAAAAGCTAAGATGAGTCCAATTCCACAGAAACGTATCATCGTGAACAACCAAGTGGTGTGTGTGAGCCGCGACGTGTGTTCGATGATACATGTACGTAGATACAAGCCGCACTCGCTTGAAGGTATACCACGTGTGACTCTTGAACCTCTACTAGCTCAGACACTTGCATTTGACCTATTAAATGGTCGAAAAACAATTGAAGAAGTGCTTGCAATCGCATATTGCATAGGATTACAGAACTGATATACAGTTCTGTTCGCATTTACGATAAGCACTTTCGTGAAAAAAAAAACAGTTTTTTACAGCATTTTTAACGCGTGTTGTTTCAACTGTTTCAATTGGTCCCGTCGTTCTTTCAGAAGGGGTTTTAATTTGCGAATCATTTCGTGCCATTGGTCTTTTACAATCATCTCGCGAAGAATGCTGTATTCTTCAGGAGGTAAATGACGATTGGGTGAACAGACCGCGCAATTTAGGTCCTCCTTCATGCAAGCAATACACGTGACCGTATCATACTTCCACCATTCCAACGTGTCCACCCACATACCTCGACGATACACTTCGGTGAGATACATTTTAATCAGATGGTTTTTGTCCAAGGGAAGTTGAATGGGATGGTTCATCACAATTTCGAGGGCATCGTAGAGGTTTTCCAACGTTGCATTTTTCAAGGCAAAGCAATCGTCAAACAGATCTGGTTTGAGTTTGATGAATTCTTCTGCGTAATGCACGTGTATACGGTCGATTTCCTCGAGGTGACGCTTGTCCAAGTCGCAATAGATGGAGGTCAATTGCTTCATTTCCGCGCGTAGAGCTTCAATCTCGGCAAGATGAAGTTGGGTCAGGTCGAACATGTCAGTCCGCATATTGGACACTTCTTTCAAATGGTGTTCGGATAGATGGCACATTTCTTCGCGTAACGAATCCATTTCCGTTTCCAGTCGAACCCGTTTGTAAAACAGCATCATGGCGCATACTGCGGCAGATAAAAACAACACCTCCATTTTGTATATACACGTGTAGATTAGATGAAATGGTTTCAATTTAATTAAAAAATGAAAGGATTTAGAATCTATCTCAGTGACAAAATGACTTTCGATGATTGGTTGAATAGCTGGGCACAATATGGACGGAACAAAATGATGAATGTATCTGAATCCTATGGATTGGACCAGCATCCATCGTATCGATGGACTTTGAAATATTAAGCTTTGCGTGTTTTGCGTGGTTTAAGAAAGGCGCGTATTTCGCTGCGACGGTTCAGAAGAAACTGTACAATCTCTCTGTAAAATTCCCGGAATTGGTCCATGGAGTTTTCCAGTTCTTTCACGGAAAACCATTTGAGTGCCGTCTTTTCAAAAAGAGCATATTTTTTCAATTCTTCCGTGGGTACTTTCGAATGAATAAATTGATGTGATACATTAAAGTATTTTACGAGAGATTCGTCGTAGGCGATGGGAAGGATATGAATGTGATATTTGTGTTTTTCATAGACATACTCAAGATATCCAGTTTTTTGAATCTGTTTACGAAGTTGGGTTTCGTTTCCTAGAAATCCAGTGATTTCTTCGGCAAATTCTCGGATGCCTGCATCCAGAATAGATTCGTTGGGTTCTACTCGTCCACCGAAATCTGAGAAACCAGGCATGCTATCGCGGTCGACTTCTTTGCCGAATAAAAAGTAGAGTTCTCCTCGATGGATGGCTACCGGTAAAAACGAGGATGCTACCATTATATATACGGTATATTATTGGCCGTGCGAGGAAGTTGGCAAACAAAATTGATAAGGTTTCAAAAACGTAGGATAAGGATAAAGATGAATACAAATGATTTGACAGTGTATGATGAATTGCCCATTGAACTGAAGCGCTACATTCTGGATTTTATATACCTGACGAGGTTGGATTGGAAGACCTGTCGACTTATGGAATCCGAAGGAATCAAGCAACTTGCCAAACTATTCACGCACGACCAAGTGTTGGCCAATGGTAGTTGGAAGATAGATAAACAAAAACCCGACTTTTATTACCAGTTGTTGTATGGACGAGTGGACCGTAAGAAAGAACGGGATGCATTGTTTCCACGTAAAAATTTGCGATTGACCGTCTGGAACATATTCTAACATTGAGACAGTATCGCAACCGACAATTTATTGCTTTCGCCGTGTTTTGTTATGGGGTGTTTTTCGTTTTGTTTGAATCGATAAGATGCCTGGTGTCCAAGGCAGAGGATCTGCGGTGAACTTGCGCCAAAAGAAAGACTCTTTGTGTAGAGCCGTCTCTATTTCTTCCGTCGTAATGGTCGTATACGTTTTTGGATTTTTTCCAATCTCTGCCTGTAAGGCTTTATTCCGTCGATACAAATCTTCCTCGAAAGGACTGTTACCCAACGTCTTATTTTCTTCTTTGAGTTGCTCCACTCGTTCGGTGGTATCTTCCCAATTGTCGTAGGTGATTTCAAAGGGCTTGACATAATCCTTGTTGGGTTGGATTCCAATGGAAGAGAGAAAAAACTCGTCGCCTACGTGCATCCGATGAAAGAATTCAAGGTATGGACTTTGGAGTAATTGGTTGACGTGATACCGAGACAGACACATTCGCGCATAATGTTTTTGAAAGGAAATGGCTTGATAATGGGGTTGTGTTTCAATCCGTTCTTTGCGGTCATACTGGCTAAGCCGCATAAATTTGACATACGAGGTCCGTTCGTCATCTAAAAAAGAATAAAATTGGTCAAAGTGTTTCAATGGGATACACGACTCGCTAATCGTGACAAAATGGATATTGTCTGGGTCTTTCATTGCTTCTCGAAATAAACATTCGTAAGCTTCAGTAATGTATCCCCATCCGGTATCGACACGTTTCGGGATAAGTGCGTCTCGTAGCCAGGGGGTGATGACCTTTTCCGCAAACTTGGGGTGACTGTAGACACTGTATTTCCCTTTGAATCCTTCAAAATATCGTGTCCATACGTCTGGATGGTTCACATCCCCGATGGTCAAGAATAAAAAAGCGATTTTAGGTTTCTTATACTCATATACCGTGTCTAGTTTTAACGTACCCGAGTAGGGAAACGGTTGGATAGAACGTGAGGGTTTCTCTGGCATGACAAGAACCTTTTGCCATAAAGTAGGTATACGGTCGAGTACTTCTCGAATGGACCGTTGAAGGTTTGAAAATAAGGTATGATAGATTCGCAAGGAACGTTTCAAGAGTTTGTCCGGAATCGGTTTGACCATCGTGATCAAGATGAGATCGGTATCTTCAGGAATGGTCTCGCTCTTGTCTCCAAAGATTTGAACCGTCAATGTTTTCTTAGGCACGTGGAGGACCGGAGTAAAATAGGGTGTGGTCTTTCGCAAGAAAAACGAACCTTTCATGCGTTCCTTGTCTCCTTCTAGAAGTGCACCGTACGTCACGGGATGTTTTTGAATACCGTGGTCTAACCAATCGACGTAGATGGTCTTTTTATCTACATAGGTATACGCGGGTTGTAGAAACTTGAGACAACTTAAAAAATACAATTCGTCTACTGCACCGCGTGTTTTGTAAGGAAAGTTTTCCAGGTAGACATCGTAGTCTTGATGCCGGGTTAGAATAAGTTCCACGTCGGGTCGAGTGAGGCACCACCATTGACTGGCCTTCCATTCCGTGATTGTATTTTCCATGAGGTGGAACATGGATTTAGATGGTAATCCTTTGACCAAGGCATTGTAGGAGACGAGAGGATAGGCGTCGTGGGACAACAACATGAACCATTGGTGGTGGTTCTCATACGCGACTCGTAAAAGTTCAAGCGTTGCGTCTACGATACTGCGTTTACCCCATTCGGTTGGGACGGATAAGACGGTATAGGAACGTGAAGAGAGGGGTTCTTTTGTGTTGAGATATACGGGTTTTCCTTTCAACCAGTTTTTTGTTTTTTCGTGCATGATGCCCTCATACGTTAAACAAAGGAATGCAATATCCATAATGTATACTACATAAAATATCAACACATTTTGTTGACAATCGAATGAAAATTCGTCTTATCCACTGCTGCTTTTGCAATTTCATCGTCGCGTAACCCTTGTCCGATTTCGTATATTGTTTTTTCCTCTTGAACTTGCAATTCGGTAAGCTGTTTCATTTGCTCCGCGAGATGGTCCATTTTGAGTTGGAGCGAACGAATCGTCTGTTGGTGTTGGTGGACGGCTTTGACACGATGAGACTCCGGGTCATTCTTGATTTGGATGAACATTTTCTTCGCCAAAATATTGATTAGGTTTTGTTTGAGTTGTTGTACTTCCTCGTCTTCGGGGAGTTCTATTTTACGTGGTCTGCCACGCTTTTTGAAGACGTGGTCAGGGTTTTCTTGTAGGATTTCTTCACGTTTCTTTTGACGAGCAGCCAAATTGTTCTTTGCGGATTGTTCATTGAACTTTTTCCGCCAGGCTTCATCTTGATGCAGTTT
>Ga0214919_10005542_pt1 | contig 17841 bp, 16 predicted proteins | sample LL1503_MetaG_FD_177994 | JGI IMG/M metagenome (GOLD analysis project Ga0214919, IMG submission 177994) | Freshwater microbial communities from Lake Lanier, Atlanta, Georgia, United States - LL-1503 | ecosystem: Environmental > Aquatic > Freshwater > Lake | place: USA: Georgia | collected...
GGGTCGACTTTGGTTTCTTTGTGTGAGGGCAATTGGAATTGCAAAGTTGCCGCACCCAAAGCCTGAGCAGACGGCGTTAAAGCCCACTCATAAAACTGCTTGGCTGCTGCCAAATTGCGCGCGCCTCGCATGATGGACATAGAACCGATTTCGGCGCCTGTGCCATCGGCCGGCGTGATGGTTTCAATGGGAAAGCCTTGGGCCTTCTCACCAGGTCCGTCGTGTACAAAACTGATGGACACAGTGGTTTCACCGCGTGCGACTGCTTTAATGGGGCCTGTGCCTGAGCGCGTGTAGGTGCTAATATTTTTGTGCAGCTTTTTCAAGTATTCGTAGGCCTGATCTTCACCCATGAGTTGCACCAAGGTCGCAATCATGGTGTACGCCGTACCACTGGAGGCTGGATTGGCAGATTGAATTTCGCCTTTGTATTCAGGCTTGAGCAAGTCATTCCAAGTTTTGGGAATGGCCAATTTTTTCTTGGCCAGCAACTCGGTGTTGTAACCAAAGCCCAAGGGGCCAGAGTAAATGCCCACTGTTTTATAGCCAGATTGCTTGGCTTGTTGTTGCGCCCAATCGTGCAATCTAGGCAAGGTGGGAGATTTGTATTCGAGCGTCAGATTTTGTTCAGCGGCTTGCAAATGAGGGTCGCCTGTGCCGCCAAACCACACATCAGTTTTGGGATTGGCTTTTTCAGCCATGATTTGGGCAATGGCTTCGCCAGACCCTTTCATGGTCATGTTGACCTTGACGCCCTGGCTCTTTTCAAAGGTAACAGCAATCATGCTGCACCATGCCGCTTGGGCAGAGCAAATGATATTCACTTCAGTGGATTGACCCCATGCAATTGAGCTGGCCATCAAACCACCAGTTGTCAACAAAATACCCAATTGGGTTCGAAGAAAAAATGGTTTAAATTTCATTGGAATGACTCTTTGATTTGAATGGCAATATCTTGCTCAAAAGTCATACTTTCAACAAGAGGGAAAGCACTCATTTAAACTGAGAATGAACTGCCATTGAGCCAAATCACACAATATTCTTGGCACGCAATCGACCTACGATGCCTGTAGGAAAGTAATAAACCGACAACACAAATAGCAAGCCCAACCACAGCAACCAACGATCGGGTGACAGCAGCGCCGCCAATAAGGGCCAAGCAGACACCGCCTCACTGGCCCACCTGAGCAAATCTTGCAAATAACTTTGAGCCCACAAGAACAAGACCGCACCAATGGCTGAGCCATAAACGGTGCCCATACCGCCGATCACGACGATCAGCAAAACGTCCATCATGATTTCAAAACTGAGCGAGGTATCAGGGCCGTTGTAGCGCAGCCAAATAGCCAACATCACACCGGCCATGCATGCGAACAAAGCAGACAGCACACTGGACAGCGTGCGATAAACCACCACACGATAGCCAATGGCTTCGGCTCTGAATTCGTTTTCACGAATGGCCTGCAGCACGCGACCAAACGGCGAATTCACAATGCGCAGCAACATGAGAAACTGAATGAGGGCGGCTGCAAACAACAAGTAATAGCAAAGTAAGCGACCATCCAAATTGACACCCCAGAAAGGTGTGTCGCTGAACTCTGTGCTTGACAAAAGCAAGACTGGCAACTTGAAACTCAAGCCATCTTCACCCCCCGTCCATTCAGACAGTTGTGATGCCAGGGTTTGAAAAGCAGCGGCCACCGCCAAAGTGATCATGGCAAAAAAGATGGCTCGCACACGCAAAGAAAACAAGCCGATGAGCAAGGCCAAAACCAAGGTCAGCATGAGCGCCAAAATGACACCTAAGCTCAAGGAAGCCCAAGTGGCACCCCAATGATTGGAAGACATGGCGACACCATAGGCACCAATGCCAAAAAACATGGTGTGGGCAAAACTGACAATGCCGGTGTAGCCCAATAACAAATCAAAACTGGCCACCAAGACGATGAACACTAAGATCTTGGCCGCCACGGACAGGGCTTTGACACCCGGAAATAAAAAGGGTGCGAATGCCAATCCCAACAGCACCGCCGTCAGCATCCAAGCCAACCACGTGCTGCGAGGCAAATCATTTGACAACAAGCGTTTCAACATGTTTGTCCTTTGGCGTCAGCGGTTGGCCACGGGGTACACCCCTTGTGGCCGCCACAACAAAATAGCCGCCATGAGCGCGATGTTGGAAAACAAAGCCAACTTGGGCAATAAGAAGCCGGTGTAATTGGCCATGAGGCCCACCATCAAAGCGCCAATGAGTGCGCCACCGGTAGAACCTAGACCACCCATGATGATGACAATGAAAATAAGCACGTTCACTTGCGCGCCAATTTGGGGCACCACGTTTTGCTGATACAAACCCCACATCACGCCGCCCAAACCTGCCAAGCCGCTGCCCACCACAAACACACCCACAAACAGCCGGCGAATTTTGTAGCCCAATGCTTCCACCATTTCACGGTCTTGCACACCCGCGCGAATGAGCAAACCCACCTTGGTTTGACTCAAAGTCCAAGCTTGAAGCGCAAACACAATCAGTCCTACCACCACGGCCATAAGTCGGTATTTTTCAAGGGACGCATCGCCCCACAGCAAGGAACCGCGCATGGCTTCGGGTAAGGGCAAAGCGATTTGCAAAGGCCCCCAAATGACCTTGATGATTTCTTCACCAATGATCATGCCGCCCATGGTGATCAAAATTTGTTTCAGGTGCTGACCATACACGGGCCGAACAATGAATCGCTCAAACGCCAAACCTATGAAAGCCGAAGCGACCATGGCCACCATCATGGCAACGCCTACCGCCACCAAGTTGCGCCAGAGTTCTTGTGACTGCGTCCAATCGACCATACCCGACAACACGCTGGTGGCTACAAACGCACCTAGCGCGATGAACACACCGTGCCCAAAATTGAGCACATCCATCAAGCCAAAGACCAAGGTTAAGCCCGAAGCCATCATGAAGATGATCATGCCCATGGCCAATCCAGCAACACTCAAGGTGAGCCAAGTATCAAAGGAGTCTACAAGCGGCAAAGCCAACAGGGCAATGACCGGCACCAGCAACAAAGGCTTGAGATCTAAATTGGTTTTGAGGTGGATCATCACAGTGCCAAGCCCAGCAAAGATTGCTGCAATTCGGGGTCTGCACTGAGCTCAGCCATGCTGCCCGCATGAATGACACAGCCGTTGTCCATCACGGCCACGCTATCGCCCAGTTGCTGCGCAAAATGAATGTTTTGCTCTACCAACAAAATAGTCACGCCACTGGCTTTCATTTTTTGAAATGCCTCCATCATGTTTTGCACAATGGCCGGCGCCAAGCCTTTGCTGGGTTCGTCCACAATGAGCAAATCGCGCGGCTCGACCATGGCGCGTGCCACCGCCAGCATTTGTTTTTGACCACCTGACAATTTGCCTGCGGGATGATGCCAAAATTTTTCGACCGCAGGAAACATGGCGTAAATCCAAGCCAAACGGGCTGCGTCCATTTGGTTTGACCGTGCTGCTTTGCGGGCGGCCAACAACATATTTTCTTCTACCGTGAGGTCTAGAAATATGCCCATGTTTTCGGGCACATACGCAATGTTGAGTGAGGCAATGTCGGGCGTAGTCATGTGCGTGATGTCATGCCCATTGAAATTCAAAGTACCTTGGGAAGCTTGCCACAAGCCCATGATAGTTCGAAGGGTCGTGGTTTTACCTGCGCCATTGCGGCCCAACAACAGGGTGAGCTCGCCACGCGGCACTTGCAAATTCACGCCGTGCAAGATGTGGTACGCGCCAATGTGCGTGTGCACATCTTTCAATTCGAGCAATGCAGAAGCAGACATCAAACGTCATCCTCTGAATGCATCACCTTTGACTTCAAACCTTCAAAGGCAGCGATAGCGTCCGGTTTGACGCCCAAATAAGCTTCTAGCACCACAGCAAAAGCCATGACCTTGGCAGGCTCGCCATCGGCTACCAGCTGACCGTTGTGCAACACAATGATGCGATCTGCCAATTCACGCACCACATCCATTTTGTGTTCTACCAGCAAAATGGTTTTGGTTTTGTCGCTTTTCAATTGGCGAATGAGATTCAAAATAACAGGCGCTTCATCTTGGCTCATGCCGGCAGTGGGCTCGTCAAACATGTACACCGAAGGCTTAAGCGCCATGAGCAAAGCCACTTCCAGCTTGCGTTGATCGCCGTGTGGCAAACTGGCCACAGTGGCGTGGGCCTGAGGCAGCATGGCAACTTGCTGCAAGATATCTTGAGCTTGTTGCGTGAGCTTCGCATGGTCTTGCCAAATAGACCACAGGTTAAGGCCGCGCAAATGAGCACCTTCTTCAGTGGCTTGAACAGCCAATCGAACATTCTCAAGCACCGTTAAATTGGGAAACAAGTTGGTCAGTTGAAACGCACGGCCCAAGCCTGCACGCGTTCTGGCAGAGGCACTCATGCCAGTGAGTTCTTGGCCATCCAAATAAACTCGTCCTTCACTGGCAGGCAATTGACCCGAGATCAGATTGAAATAGGTGGTCTTGCCTGCACCATTAGGGCCAACGATGGCCGTTAAGCTGCCAGGCTCAAACCGACAAGAGACAGCACTGACCGCCACATGTCCACCAAAGCGAACTGTGAGGTCCTGCGTTTGCAGCACGCCCAAAGTACGAACCTAGCGCTTGTTGCGGATCGGCACGTTCATTTCTTCAGGTTTGATTTCGCGAACCAACTCTGGCACACCCCATGCAAATGCAGGGTCGACTTTGATTTTGAAATGGTACATGCTTTGCATGGCTTGGTGATCTTCCTTGCGGAAAGTCATCTTGCCTTTGGGTGTGTCAAAGCTCATGCCTTCCATGGCTGTAATGAGGGTGTTGGCATCTGTATTACCGTTTGTTTTCTTCAAAGCTGTCACCAGTGCCATGGCAGAAGCAAAGCCACCAGCGGTGAAGAAATCTGGTGGCGATTTGAACTGCGTGTAATGGCGTGCCACCATGGCATCGTTGACCGTGTTCTTTGGCATACCGAAGTAATAGTAAGCCGCGCCTTCCATGCCTGGAAACTGCTTGTAGGCCACCATGGCAGGAAGAATGTTGCCACCTGTGGCAATTTCAATGCCGTAGCGCTTCAAGTCCATATCGGCAATTTTGAAGGGGTTACCACCAGCCCAAATGATGAAAATGATTTTGCGGCCAGGTTGTGATTTGAGCTTGTCGATCAGGTGCTGTGCGCCGGCTGTGAAGTCGGTTGTTGCAGGCGGCAAAAATTCTTCGTGAACCAACTTGGCATTTTTCAAAGATTCACGGAAGGCCTTGACGCCATCTCGGCCAAAGGCTGAATCTTGCGCCATGGTGGCTATGGTGTAGCCGGCTTTGTCCAATGCAACGGCATTGGAGATAGCGTCTTGGCTGCTATTGCGACCCGTGCGGAAAATATACTTGTTCCACTTGTCGCCTGTGATGGAATCGGCCACAGCAGGCTCGACCAACAAGATCTTTTTGTACTCCTCAGCGACTGGCAACATGGCCAATGCGACAGGTGATGCTGTCGGCCCCACCGCAATCTCAACCTTCTCGTCACCATAAGCTGCTGCCAAGAGGTTTTTGCCCAAATCAGGCTTGCCTTGGTCGTCTTTTTCAATGACCACCAACTTGCGGCCACCCACTTGCATGGTGCCACCCGTGGCGTAGTCCAAGCCCATCATCAAACCTGTTTGAGTTTGCTTGCCATAAGCCTCCAAGGGGCCTGTCTTGCTGTATATGTGGGCAATTTTCAGGTCTTTGCTTTGAGCAAAAGAAGCCACAGGCGAGATGAACCCTGCGAGGACTGAGCCAGTAGTAAGGAGCAAAGTAAAAATGATGCGACGCGACATGGACATTCCTAAAGGTAAGACTTGTGAACGAAAATTGAATACTAAAATAATCTATTTGAAGAATTTCACAGAGTGCATTGAGTAGATTTTCTGTTTGTTCATCATACAGAAACAAACATCTTTTTTAGCTTACGAACGCCTTTATCCAGCCTAAAGGTTTCCAACGGTGCGCCAGCCATGCTGGCAGTCAGTCAAGCAATCGAGGTAAAGGTAGGGCCTGGGCCTTGAACTTCATTGCCTAGATTGCGGGGCAGTGAGCTACCGCTGCGCTTGACTGTTTAAGGCGAAGCCCGCTGCACAGACGCTTTTAATGTGACATTGAGTGCGTCTAACGCGTCTGCATAATGCGCACGAGTGGTTTTGCTCAAGCCGGGTTTGGCCAAGACCTTTTCAAGTGAACCGGTCAACTGACGCGCATTTTCACGCATGATGCTGCGTGCATCCGCAGGCCATGGGCCTGCAGGTTTGACCAACACATCGGTCATGCGGCGCAGTTGCTCCCGCTGCAAGTTGCGCCGAATCAGGGTGGTTTCTTGGCCAGTTTTTGTTTCTGACCAAATGGCATCTTGAATGGTGTCGTATACGTCAGACAAACCCAAGGTCTCTTTCGGATCGTTTACCTTCATGCCCACTTCGGCCAAGCGGGTGGCTACCGCGGGTGAATACACATGATCCAGGATTCCCTTTTGCACACCGGCTACCAAAAGTGCCACCGAAGTTTGCATGCTGCCATCGCTCATGGTTCGTTCAAATCGATCAGTGGCCAAACGGGCAATGAACTCAGGCTTGAACTTGAAACTGTCAGTGCCAAAGAAATCTTTGGTAATCAAAGCCAATGCTTCTTTTTGCTTGGCTGCACTCACAGGTTCAAACACTGCGTTCTTACTGCCCGCACGCTCACGGCGAATGTGCACACCGCCAATGTATTTGGCGGCCAATGGCGCCACACGGTTGAGTTGATTAAAGCCACTTCTGAAGCTGCGGGTCAGGCGCTCATAACTTTCACCCGTGGCCAAGTTCATGTTTTGCAACCGATCCCATAATTCGCGCGACAGTTTCATGCGCTGTTTGTAATAGGCCAGCGGGTCGGCACCCAAGTCAAAGCGATTGACCATGGGGTCCACCCCGCCCATGCTGCCAAAGCCTGCGTCTTCGTCGGAGTCAAATTGCAATTCGGGCTGGCTGGCCTTGGCCAAAATTTGCGCAAGTCCCTGCGCTTCTTGGCCGGGTGCAAATTGTTTGTACCCAAACTCAATGGCCCAATAGTCGTAGGCGCCAATTGTGGACATGACGTACTCGCCCTGCTTCTCACCTTTAGGAGAAATATTCAAGGGCGTGTAATCCATCACAGAAGTCGCTACACCATTGATCTTGGTAAAGTTAGGATCTTGAATTTGCTTCAAGTCATACACCGTGGAAGCGCGGAAATTGTGCCGCAGGCCCAAGGTGTGACCCACCTCGTGCATGATCACGTCTTTCAAATAAGCTTGCGCCAAAGCTTCAGCCTCAGGGGTGTCAAGTTCTAGGCCGCGAGCTTCTAACAAGTCCAATGCGTAATGCAATTCTTGAGCAGCAGCTTCTGCGTGGTCGCACAACTCGCCGTCAGCACCGCGGACACGGCCTAGGTCTTCAACGACAGTGCGACGTGCCCCGCGTGTAAACACATCCGACATGCCAATGTCGGCATCCAAAATTTCGCCGGTACGCGGATCGGCTTGTGAAGGGCCAATGGCAAAGCCTACATCGGCACCTGTGAACCATCGAATGGAAGTGTGCTTGGCGTCCATGGTGTTGAAGTCGTCAGTGGCTTCTTGCTGCTTCACCACCAAGGCATTTTTGAAGCCTGCTTTTTCAAAAGCCTTGTTCCACTCCAACACACCCTGCGCCACACTGGCGCGGTATTTTTCTGGAATGTTTTTGTCTAGCCAATAAACAATAGGCTGTTTGGGTTCAGACACCGCGGCATTGGCGTCCTTCTTTTCCAAGCGCCAACGCTTCAACAAATGCGCTTTGGATTTGATGTTGAGATCGATGGTGTAGTCGGTTCGGGCTACCGTGAAAAAGCCCACGCGCTCATCGGCCAAGCGTGTTTGCATGGGTTCAGGCAAAGGCATGAAGCTGTAATAAAACGAAACAAACAAACTTCGAGGGTCGGGCGTAGCGGTAGGCGGCGGTGGCATGGGCACTGGCGAGGGCGTCATGGAAGGCGCTGACAATTTGGGCACAGCAAAGTGTGCTTTCACCTCCAGCCCCGTCAATGCGTTTGTGTTCTTGGTGGCAGAGAAAGAGGTATTGCGCGTGTCTAAACTGAAAGGCATGCGAAACGCGCCTTCTAAGCGCGTTTGATAACCTGGAATGTCTGAGAATAACAAGGCGTTGGCCTCAATCAAAATAGATTTTGTTTCAGGATGCGGCGCAGACACCACTGCGGCACTGCTCATCAAGCTGTCGGAAAAAGACTCCGAAACGAACTGCGCCTGGGGTGTCCCCTCCTTGGCAAAGAACTGGGTGTTCTTTGCAATCAGTTGAATTTGATTTCCTATTTTTCTAAATTCAACTAACTTTGAGCCACCCATCTGGCTGCCATACAAACCGCGTTCGCCTACCGAGCGAGGGATGTTGTAGGAGAAAAAGAAGGGTTGGTTCAATTGACTGGGTAATATCTCAAGCCAAACCTTTTCGTCTTTTTGATGCAAGGTGAAAAAGCCAGGCGACGAATTGGCGTCTTTCAGAATGTCTTTCATGGGGCGCAGCGCGCCGGGGGCAGCGGGTGGTGTGGCGGGAGTTGCAGGGGGTGTGGCGCTGGCGGGAGCAGTTGCCGGCGCTGGGGGTGAAGGCGGGGGTGTTTGTGAATGCGAAGGACTCCAAACCAGTAGGCTGAAGCATGCAACAGACATTAAAGAGAGTTTGAAACAAGGTGATTTCAGAGCATGAACAGCCATGGGGGGTTCCGAATTAAAGAGGGCAGATAGATGTCTTGAATTCTAATTTCTCGGGCACTCGGGTTAACACCAATACTTGTAATTGCGAGGGGTCACTCTAGGTAGAGTTTCAAGGGCAAATACTTTTTATAGTGTTCAAAGTCTTTATCAAGACTGTAAATAGGCCATCCTCTGGCCATTGACACCGCACAAATTAAAAAATCAGTGTTGGAGCCTTGCACCCCACCTTGTCGACATTGGTTGAAATTTTTTGCCGCCTGCTCGTGGTCTTGGCTACGAAGAGGCTCATCTGAAAATACGCTAAGAGTTTGCTTTAAAGTTTCAAATTGTTTTGGCGTTTTGACACCCGACAACAACTCTTGACGAACAGGGCCAAGCATTGCAATTCTTGAATCGTGTATGAGTTCCTTCAGCACATCGACAACCCACTCCTGAGCAGTGCCAGAAGCTTCAGCAGATTGTCGACGCAATGCTTGCGACCAAACTGAAGTATCAATGAGAACCTTCATACGGCTCTCTTCGGTTTTGAGTCTGGCTTTCTCAAACCTACTGAGTCACCGCGTTTGAATTTTCGCTGCATAGCAGCGTCATAATTTAGGTCAAAGTCAATCGTGCCAAAACTGTTCAAAATTTGAAGTTGTTTCTTTTTTTGAACGTAATCTAACAAAGCTTGAGTGACCACCTCACGCTTGGTGCGATGACCACCCAAAACCCTTGCTTCTTCAATCAATTGATCGTCCAGTGCTAAGTTAGTAGCCATGTGTGAGCTCCTACACATTGTGATGTGTAGATTAAACACATCATCAAGGCTTGTGTCAATGCCCAATTTTCAAACAACAGGGTTTGCACGTGTCTTACATTGGCAGACAAGCTTAGAAAATACAAGGATGACCCCGCTTATCCTGATCAACCCCCATGCAGCAGGCGGCCGAGCACGGAAGCTGAAGGGCCCTATTCAGGCATGGTGCGAAGCACTGCCCGCTCAAAGCGCACCACCTCAAATAGTCGCACCTGAAAGCATTGAGAATGCCCTCTCTCTTCTTTCCGATTTGCCACCTCGAACACGCGTGGTGTTGGTGGGCGGTGATGGCACGCTGAATCAAATGCTGCCGGGACTCTTGCATGGCGGACATGAAGTGGGATTGGTGCCATTTGGCAGTGGCAACGACTGCGCACGCGCCTGGGGTTTGAATCGCATGTCTTGGCAACAAGCCCTAGCTCATGCCCTGAATGCAACATCGAGGACCATTGACCTGGGTCGCTTAGAGTTGGACAAGAAGACAGTTCATTATTTTCATTCCAGTATGGCTGTTGGCTTTGATGCATCGGTGGGTCATCGTGCACTGACTGGGCCCAAGTTTTTGAGTGGTCTGCCCCGCTACTTGCTAGCTACTTTGCGTGAGTTAGCTCATTTGAAAAACTGGTATTTAAAAGTAGAAGTTGATGGTCTTTTGATATACGAGGGCCCCACTCTGCTGGCCTCTGCACTCAACACACCCACGTATGGCGGCGGCATGCCTGCTGTGCCTCATGCTTTGATCAACGATGGTCGACTCAATTTGCTGGTGGGTGGCAGATTCAACCGTTTGCAAACTCTTTTGATGTTGCCTCGATTGTTAGTTGGCAAACATTTGGGCCACCCGCGCATTCAATGCCACGCCTTTTCAAACGCCACCATTGGCCATGCTAACTTGGTGCCGGTTGCTGCTGATGGCGAGACTCTGGGTTTTGCAGCGCACATCCAAGTCACATGCCTTCCAAATGCTCTTCAAGTTGTGAAGTTTTAATTGGGGCCACTTAATTGGGGTCAGAGCAACATTAATTTGTCTGGATTTCTTTGGCACAGAGCGTTGAGCAGTCAGGCTGAAGGCGACTTCCTCATACTGGGGTACCAGAAATCGTCAGCCGCCTTCAGCCTGACTGCTCAACTGAGGGTGTGCGGAAACTTTTGGGCACCAACACTGCTGTTCGCAGCTGTGTGAGGATGGGGTGGGTGGGTGACGATTTATGGTACTCCAGCATGAGGAACCCACCCACCCCATCCTCACACAGTGAGCTCAGCACAACTGCAACCAAACAACGCGCAAAAAAATCAAACTCAATCCAGCTTGATTCCAACTTTGGTAATGATGGCACCCCATTTGCGCGTTTCACTTTCAATGAATGACTTGAATTGTGCGGGGCTACCACCACCAATGATCAAACCCTGCTTCAACATGTTTTGCCTAAAGGCGGGATCTGCCATGGCCGCATTGATTTCGGTATTGAGCCGAGCAATGATGTCTGCAGGCGTTCCTACGGGTGCAAAAATGCCGTTCCATGCCAATGCGTCAAAGCCAGGAAAACCTGCCTCTGCCACGGTTTGCAAATCGGGCCTGGATGGCAAGCGCTGTGGACTGGTCACTCCCAGCAACTTCAAGCGGCCGCCCTGCACCAAGGACAAGAGTGCAGGCTCAACAGCCAGCAGGGCCTGGGTTTCGTTTTGTGCAACCGACAGCGCTGCAGGTGGCGAGCCATTGAAAGGAATGTGCGTTGCCTCAAATCCAGCCGTGGCTTTGAGCAACTCCATAGACAGATGTGAAGAACTGCCCTGACCCACAGAGGCGTAACTCAATTTGTCGCCCTGCGTTTTGGACCATGCAATGAATTCACGCATGTTAGAAGCTGGGTGATTGGCAGGCACTGCAAGCACATTAGGCTGAGATGACGTCAAGATGATGGGGATCAAATCTTTGGCGGGGTCGTAAGGCATTTTCTTGAACATGAACGGGCCAAAGGCAACGGGCCCGTTAAATCCGATGCCCAAGGTATAGCCATCAGGGGCCGCCTTGGCAACCAAGTCCATGCCAATGGTGCCACCAGCGCCGGGCTTGTTTTCAACCACCAGCGATTGACCCCAGCCTGCTCTGAGCGTATCGGCCATGGCTCGCACAATGACGTCCAAGGAACTGCCCGCAGGCGCAGGAACCACCATGCGCACAGGCTTAGTAGGCCAGCTTTGGGCCAAAACAGGTATCGCCGTAATTCCTACCAAGCACACACTCAAGGAGGCAATGGCTTTTTGAATCAAGCTACGACGGATGTTAGAAGGTTTCAAAGTGGTCTCCATTTGGAAAAACGATGCTAGGGTACATCATACAAGTACCAATTAATTGGGGTCAGAGCAACATTAATTTGTCTGAATTTCTTTGGCACAGAGCGTTGAGCAGTCAGGCTGAAGGCGGCTTCCTCATGCTGGGGTACCAGAAATCGTCAGCCGCCTTCAGCCTGACTGCTCAACTTCTGGTGTGCGTGAAGTTTTCGGGCGCCTTCACTGCTGTTCGCAGCTGTGTGAGGATGGGGTGGGTGGGTGACGATTTCTGGTACTCCAGCATGAGGAACCCACCCACCCCATCCTCACACAGCGAGCTCAGCCAAAAAATCACTTCGCAACAGGTTGAAACTCCGCCTCACCCATTTGCCAAAGCATAAAAGCCTGTAAATCAGCAGTCCTTTGCATGCCCTGATCTGAGCTAGATCCTGATCCATGACCCGCGTCATAGTCCAAGCGCAACAACACAGGCTGAGCACCCTTTTGCGCATCGGCCAAGCGAGATGCAAACTTCAAACTCTGCCAAACATCAACGCGCGAATCATTCACACCATGCATCAACATGGTAGCTGGATATCGCACACTGTTCTTGACCGAATGGTAAGAACTGTTGCGCAGCAAAGCATGAAACTCAGCCTCAACTTTGACCGTGCCATATTCTGGAATATTCGCTACGCCATTGGCACGTTGCTCAGAACGCACCATGTCCAGAACTGGAACCGAGGGCACCGCGACTGCAAACAAGTCTGGGCGCTCCGTGATGGCACGTCCGACAAAAATTCCCCCAGCACTACCGCCATAAATACCCAGCTTTGATGCGCGTGTATAGCCATTGGCAATCAACCACTCAGCTGCTGCAATACCATCTTTCCAAGTGTTGTACTTGGTCGTCTTGTGTCCCGCCTCGTGCCATTGACTGCCTAAAGCACCGCCACCGCGCACGTGTGCAAAGGCATAAATACCGCCGCGTTCAACCCACGTGATCACACCCGAACTTCGCCCTGGTTCTTCGGTGTTGCCATAAGCCCCGTAGCCATACAAGATGGTTGGATTCTGTCCATTCAACACCACATCGGAACGCATGATGATGGACACTGGCACCTTCACACCATCATGGCTGGGCACCATAACCTCTCGAGCCACAATCTCCACCTTTTGCACTGGCTCCACAGGCGGGGCCAAATTTAAACGAACAAACTGAGCAGAGCCCGCTGAGTACACATAGCGTCGCAATGCCTGCGTCCAACTGCTGATGGCAACAACCAGTTCTGAATGATCGGGGCTGCCCACTACTGTGACGTTGCCATCTAGGGGCAAGCTTAACTTTTGGACTGCTGGTGAACTTGCACTGCTTGTCTGAATTCTTAACAACGATGTATTCACACCCTCTCTGCGCGTGACATACAAAGCATCTTGAGTCACGCTCATAGCACGCAATACACCTTCAGATTCTGGCAGCAATGTTTCAGCTGTGCTCAAATCAAGTTCAGGTACTTTCAGCTTCAAAATTTTAAAGCGTGGTGCATTCAAAGCACTTCTTAAATAGACAAAGCCATGCCCAACATCTACTTCCCGTACATCGGCAGATTGGTTGAACACTGCACGCCATTGTGCTTTATGGGCCAATACGTCATCTAACTTGGCCGCATACATGGCCAGGCGACGGTCTACACCAAAGTAAACCACCATCGCGGCCATGTCAGAACCTGGTAATTCCGCAATTGCACCTGTCGCAAAAGACGGTAACTTCAATTGCGGATACATCGATGCATTGAAAATCAAATGATCGGGATTGGGCTGCTTCAAGTCCAAGTAATAGCGCCCTGTATCGGCAAAGCGTTCAGTAGATTTCATACTTTCAAAACCAGGCCGCAAACGCGAGAAAAACAAACCTGAACTGTTTTCACGCCAACTGGCACCTGCAAATCGCACGCGATCGATGGGTGGCACCACCAACTGCCCAGTGGCTACATCAATGACAAACATACTGCCAATTTCAGACCCTGATGCATGCATGCCGTAGGCCATCAATTTACCATCGGGTGAGGGATGAAAACTTTGGATGGCGTAAGGCTTGCCTTTTTCTTTGGTCAGCACCTCAGGGTCAACCAACAATTTTTCTTCACCGTTCACACCATCGCGCCACACCAATTTAGCTTGCGATTGCCCCTGTAAGCGCTTTAAATAAAACCAACGATTACCAGTCGTTCTTTGGATGCTTGATACAACTGTGCCAGCTATTAAATTTTTTTCCTTGAGGGTATTCAGTAAAGTTTGGCGACCTGGCAAACGTTTCAATATGGCATCGGTTGCATCGGCCTGTCCACGCATCCAGGTCACGACTGCAGGGTCTTTAACCTGTTCCAGAAAACGATAAGGATCATCGACTGTCTTGCCCCAGTAAGTATCTTGCACGTTCTGCACTGGCAAGGGAGCGGGCACATTGACGCCAGCAAATCGATAAGGAGATGTGGTTTGCGCATTTGTCGGCAACGCTAAAAAAGCGGCTGACAACAAGCAAGCTAGCATGGAATATTTGCGCATAACTTAGTATTTCGAAAATTGATGGAAATAATTATGGATGTATTTTGAGGCCGCGATCACCTTATTCAGATAGCTTGAATTAATTGGGGTCAGAGCAACATTAATTTGTCTGGATTTCTTTGGCACAGAGCGTTAAGCAGTCAGGCTGAAGGCGGCTTCCTCATGCTGGGGTACCAGAAATCGTCAGCCGCCTTCAGCCTGACTGCTCAACTGATGGTGCGAGTGAAATTTCCGACAACCATCACTGCTGTTCGCAGCTGCGTGAGGATGGGGTGGGTGGGTGACGATTTCTGGTACTCCAGCATGAGGAACCCACCCACCCCATCCTCACACAGCGAGCTCAGGAATGCAATAAAACATCAATTCCCACCCGCCAGAGCCGCTGAAATCCTAGCCTCAAGCTGCAACGTCTCCTCAGCCCAATCCAGAATGCACAAACAACACACGCCCCTCTGGACTCACCAACATCGAAGTTGGCATGGTTTTAATGGCTAACTTTTTTGCAGACTCACCTTGCGGGTCATAGGCAATGGTAAACTGAGCGGGTGTATGCGACAAAAACTTGTCTGCATCCGCGCGCTTAGCGTCAACGTTAACAGCCACCACTTTCAAACCCTTTGGCCCCAACTTGGCCTGCAATGCATTCATCCAAGGAAAAGATTGGCGGCAAGGGCTACACCACGATGCCCAGTAGTCGATGTAAATGTATTGGCCCTTGGTTTTTTGAACTTCAGCCAAACCCAAATCCGGCAGCGGCTTTCCTGCCTCAACTGCCCAAACTGGACTGGCCTCAATAAGCAAAGCGATTAACGCCATATAGAATAACTTTAAATTCATAAGCATCAGTTTAATGCAGCTTGTGTTTCTTGTCGCAAATACACTTTGCCTGTGTGATCAATGGCAAAAAAATCAAAGCCTGTTGCTTGTAAAAACGCCAGGCCATCTGCCTCCTTCAACATCGCCATGGTCGTTGTGCAACCCGACACCACCGTTGCAGGCGACGTGACACTCACTGAGCGCCAGTAGCTGACGGGCATACCCGTTTTAGGATTTACAACATGACAGTAGCGCTGCCCATTCAATTCAAAATAGCGCTCGTAATCGCCACTGGTGGCCAAGCCGCCCTGCGTGATTGGCAGGGTGGCCACGACCTGATCACGCGCACGCGGATCTTGAATGCCAATCATCCAAGGCTCACCATTAGGCTTTGGCCCGAGAAAGCGCATGTCGCCAGCCAAATTCACGTAGCCATGGGTCACACCTTTTTCTTTGAGAACCTGTGCTGCACGATCGGCAGCATACTCTTTGCCAAAGCCGCCCAAGTCTACTTCCATGCCAGCCAAAGGCAAGGCAATGCTCTGGTCTTGCAACACCACATTTTGCCAACCAACGAGCGGTAACAAAACCTCTAACTTTTGAGAAGTCGGCAATTCTGGCTTTTTAAAATCCCAGGCCTGTCTGAGCACCCCCGAGGTGATGTCAAACAAGCCATCGCTTTGATCAAAGAGCTGGGTAGCAAACTGAAACAAAGCCCAAGTTTCATCGTCGCATTGCAAAGCACCGCGCCCTGCCTGTTGATTGATTTTCGCAATGACGGAATCGGTGGTGTAGCGAGAATATTTGCGTTCAATACGCAGTACTTCATCAATGGCCAACTTGGCCATCGACTCGGCCTCGTTTTGATTATGAAATGCCAATACCACTTCACAAGCGCTGCCCATCGCCTTAAAAGGAAGGCGATGAATTTGCAATGGCAATGCTTTGGACACCATTAGAATGCGCGCGTGATACCCACTTGAAGATTGCGCGCATAAAACGGCGCCAAGCCTTTGCTGCCGTTACCCGACAAAATCCAAATGCCCTTCTGGCCATATTGCTCCAACTTCACATCGACCTTGGTGTCAAGGTTAAGTTGCTTGGTGAGTTTCATCCCCAAGGTTAAACCACCGAAAGCACTCATGCGTTGATCTTCTGAAAAGTATTTGGCATTGGCCGGCGGACTGGGAGGAAAAGGCAAGATGGAAGGATCGACCTCTACATAAAACTTGGCCGCAGTTTGGGAGTAATAACGCACTGCAGGCGCAGCACTCCAGCCATTTCCGATTTGCTGCACCCACTCAGCGTCCAAGGTGTGCGAACGAATACCCCAGCTGTCGGTGTAGTAACGATAGGCCAAACGAGAGGTGGCGTTCAAATCATTGAAGTAATGGTTCCAGCGTGTCTGAAACTTTTGTTGCGTGCGATCTCTGGGCCGTTCGTCGTAAATTTTATAGGGATCAGAAAAATAGCCCTGACCTTTGTAGTAACCCATGTTGAATTGCACGATGTCGTTCATCGTGACCACTTGTGTAACCCCTAACAACACCTCACTGCTGCGCTTGGTCTCATTCAAAACAATTTGATTGGCTGGATTGATTTGATCGCGGTTGATGGCAATGCCGGCTGTCCAAGTGGTATTTTTAGTCTTCGAGGAACGCGTGGCAAGCAAGGAAGCGGCGCGAGATACGTAGTCGTTTTCACCAGAATGACTCATGCCCACCGTCAAGGTGCCGTTTGGCAAATAGCGGGTGACTGACGTATCAACTGCCCGACGAAAATCTTTCAAATATGACAAAGCCTGCGTGTGATACGCAGGCGATGCGCCAGAAATAGCGTCGGTAATGAGCGTACCCGACATTGACCATTCGGAGTTGAGTGGCACGACCAAACTACTGGAAGTGGCTTTGACGAGAATTCGATCGTCATATGCTGAAGCGCCCGACTTGCTGTCAGCCCGTCCATACACGCCTGGCGCGTCACTGGAGGTTTGCTGACTTTCTTTGTAGTTCAAGTATTTGAAACTAAGTGTGCTTTTTTCAGGGGCACTTTCAGCATGGGCTGAATTTAAAACGCAAGGCAAAGCCATGGCGGCACTGAGCAGCGCAGCGCCCAGTTCGGTGTGATGTTTAGTTGCAACCACAACCACCTCCGCCTAAACCCGAACCACCGGCCGAAGCTTCCTTGCTGGTGTAAATGTGTTCTCGGTAACCGCGCTCTAGGGGATCGTCATCAAAGGTCATTTCTGGCTTTGCCAAGTTGCCCTTCTGCCACGGCTCAACCGTTTGAACGACCGAGCAGCCTTGCAATGCCAGCAGGACAAAGACCCACATCGCTAAAACTCTCATGCGCCAATCCCTCTTGATGAATTGGGGGCAGAGTAACATTAATTGACATGATTGGCTGGCGAAAATACAGCAAAAAAAAAACCGCTGACCCAAAGATCAACGGCTTTTTAAACTGGCTGGCGGAATCGGAGAGATTCGAACTCTCGATAAGGCTCTACACCCTATACTCCCTTAGCAGGGGAGCACCTTCGGCCACTCGGTCACGATTCCAGCACTCAAAAATTATATCAGGCTTGGTCTAAA
>Ga0214919_10005543_pt1 | contig 17839 bp, 24 predicted proteins | sample LL1503_MetaG_FD_177994 | JGI IMG/M metagenome (GOLD analysis project Ga0214919, IMG submission 177994) | Freshwater microbial communities from Lake Lanier, Atlanta, Georgia, United States - LL-1503 | ecosystem: Environmental > Aquatic > Freshwater > Lake | place: USA: Georgia | collected...
CTGCTGCGGCTGTGGAGCCAGAAGCACCCGTATAGCCTGTTGCTCCTGTTGCGCCTGCGGTGCCTGTTGCTCCTGCGGTGCCTGTTGCGCCTGTTTCTCCTGCGGTGCCTGTTGCGCCGGTGGAGCCAGAAGCACCTGTGTAGCCCGTTGCTCCTGCGGTGCCTGTTGCGCCTGTTGCGCCATTTTCTCCTGCGGTGCCTGTTGCGCCTGTATAACCAGTAGCACCACGTATGCTAGTACCTGTTGGACCCATCGGACCAACCAACGCAACTGCGTATAACGGCTGTATGTTTGCGTCGCTGTCACCAATATTTAAAACCGTAAAATAAAAATTATACTCATCACTCGGGTCAATTGATAATATTTGAAAATAGTTAGTTTGATTACTATCATCCGCTATCGTAATATAACAATTCGCGCTAAAATATTGATTGTTATCATTTATTACTATGGCGACTTGACCTTGACCACCGGCTGGAATCGGATTCGGTGTAGCGGTTAAATTTACGATACCCGTAACTAATGGGCCAGGGTCTCCCCTCAGCCCAGTGTACCCGGTATAGCCGGTGTATCCGGTATGACCTGGTTCTCCTTTCATACCAGTATGACCAGTATAACCTGTATAACCAGTGTATCCCGTGTATCCCGTATATCCGGTATCACCTGATGCTCCTTTCATTCCAGTGTATCCAGTATAACCAGTGTATCCCGTGTATCCCGTATAACCAGTATCACCTGATGCTCCTTTCATTCCAGTGTATCCCGTATAACCAGTGTATCCAGTGTATCCAGTGTGTCCTGTTACTCCGGCGAGGCCCGTTTGTCCGCGTGGACCAACCAAAGCAACATTTGAATTATTTGTAATAGTGGTTGCGGTAGAGGATAGATTTAACACGGTGAGTATAAATGGGACAACTTGTACTGACAAAATTTGAAAATAATTCGTTAAGACACTACCATCATTTATGGTAATAAAACAGTTGGCACTGAAATATTGATTGTTACTATTTGTCACTAATTGAATTTGGCCGGTTCCATTGGCTGGAATGGTCCATGTACCATTTGTTTGAGAGGTGACTAGCGGCCCAATCGGTCCAGTTGCGCCTACTGTACCTGTTGGCCCTGTGGTGCCTGTTTGTCCTAAGGGACCTGTTACACCAGTATAACCCGTATAACCGGTTGCGCCTACTGTGCCTGTTGGGCCTGTTACGCCTGTGGCTCCTGCGGTGCCTGCTTCGCCTGTTGGGCCTGTTTGTCCTAAGGGACCTGTTGCGCCAGTTGCGCCTGCGATGCCAGTTGCGCCTGCGATGCCAGTTGCGCCAGTTGCGCCTGCGGTGCCAGTTGCGCCAGTAGCACCTGCGTTGCCTGTTGCGCCAGTTGCCCCTATTGGGCCTATGGCACCTGTATAACCCGTATAACCTGTTGCACCAACAATCCCAGTTGGGCCTGTGGCGCCGGCAACGCCTGTATAACCGGTTGCGCCGGCAACACCAGTTGGACCAGCAACGCCCGTATAACCGGTTGCGCCTTCTGTACCTGTGGCGCCAGCAACGCCTGTAGCGCCAGTAGCGCCTGTAGCACCAGCAACGCCTGTATAACCTGTATAACCTGTATAACCGGTTGCGCCCGTGGCTCCTGTATAACCAGTTGCCCCTATTGTACCTGTGGCGCCTGTATAACCAGTTGCCCCTATTGGGCCTGTGGTGCCTGTATAACCTGTTGCGCCAACAATCCCAGTTGGGCCTGTGGCACCTGTATAACCAGTTGCACCTGTGGCGCCTACTGTACCAGTACTTCCGACAGTACCTGTTGGGCCGGTAGCACCAGCAACGCCCGTATAACCAGTTGCCCCTACAATCCCTGTACTTCCGAGAGCACCTGTCGCGCCGGTAGCACCAGCAACACCCGTATAACCCGTATAACCAGTTGCGCCGACGGCGCCTGTACTTCCGATAGTACCTGTTGCGCCCGTATAACCCGTATAACCTGTCGCACCTCTAGCACCTGTACTTCCGACAGTACCTGTTGCACCAGTAGAACCTGTAGGTCCCACAGGACCACCGCTTGGACCAGTAGGACCACTTGGCCCCACGGGACCGCCGCTTGGACCAGTGGGGCCCGTGCCGCCACCCGGCTGACCAGCCGGCCCTGTTGGCCCTATGCCGCCGCTGGCTTCATTACAACAAGCAAAAGTACTTGAATTCCATTTCGGCATTATACTAAATTACTATATAAAAATAATAGAACTTTACACTATATATGTTGGTCACCTTCGCCACCTGTTGGTACGCTTTAAGCTCAAAGTTCCCCGCCGATACCTATCTCCGCTGGATGCGGCACCTGCTGCTCGAAATCAACAGTTTTTATCTCGTGCTTTTTACCGATGCCGCCGGCGAAGCTTTATTGCGTGAGCATTTTGCCTCGTATTATTTCGCGAATCCGCATTTGAAAATTGTCCAAAAACCGATAGAAGAATGGTATAATTACCGTTATAAAGCGTACTGGATAAGCAACCACACGAAAAACAGTGCCTTAAACAGCCGGACGGAATGGAAATTGAATATGCTCTGGGCCGAGAAAACCCATTTCGTCAATGAAGCGCGTGTAAAGCAGTATTTTCCCCCGACCGAGTTTTACGGCTGGTGTGATATCGGCTATTTTCGCGAAGGCCCCTGCCCCACCTTTGCCAGTACCACCAGCTTGCGGGCTTTAAATAAAAACAAAATTTATTATGCGTGTGTCGATGCGAAGCAATTGGCGGCGCTCCAGGAGATAGTGTTGCGGAAAAACGCACAAGGCTTGCCTGTCGAGCCTATCCCCGCCGACCAAATGTCGATTGCTGGGGGCTTTTTCATTGCGCATCAGGCCAAAATCGAGTCTTGGAAAAATACCTTTGATAAAAAATTAGCGCTGTATTTTCAGCACGGGTATTTGGTGAAAGACGACCAGATTATTATCGTGGATTGTATTCTCTCCGAACCGCACCGCTTTGAAATCATTCAGGAGCCGGATGCGAGAAAAGATGCGTGGTTTTATTTCCGGCGCTACTTGGCGGGGGGTTAGCACCCCCCAGGCCCCCCATTCTCGGATAGGTGGACAGCTTGGGGGCAGAGCTAGGGTGGGCGGACGCACTAAGATGTTTTATATTAATCTCTCCAACCAAGCTCTGCCCACCCTAGCTCTGCCCCCAAGCTCTGCCCCCAAGCTCTACCCCCCAAGCTCTGCCCCCAAGCTCTACCCCCCAAGCTCTGCCCCCCAAGCTCTGCCCCCTAGCTCTCCACCTCCCCAAGAATGGGGGTCAGGGGGGTGTCCCCCCTTAAAAGGATTTAAAGACTTTACTCGAACTATAATTAAATGGTTAGCATTCTTATGCCGATTTACAACGGCGTTGAATTTATCCAAGAATCCGTGCCTTCGATTATCGCGCAAACGGAGACCACCTGGGAACTGCTGATTGGCATCAATGGCTATCCCGCCAATTCGCCCGTTTATAACAGCGTTTTGGCTTATTTGGCCACGTTAAGGGACGACCGTATTAAACTCTTCGATTTCCCCGAATGTAAAGGCAAAGCAGCGACATTGAATGAAATGGTCCCGAAATGCCAGTATCCGTATGTCGCCCTCTTAGATGTCGATGATATTTGGCTGCCCGCCAAACTCGAAACCCAGCGGCCCTTTCTGCGGAAAGAGTATGACGTCATTGGCACGAAGTGTGTCTATTTCGGCGAGTGGAATAATATCGTGCCGACCATTCCAATTGGCTCTATCGCTCCTTTTAATTTCTTGGAAAACAATCCCATGATTAATAGCAGCGCGGTCATTAAAAAAGAATTCGCCAATTGGAATTCGGCGTGGGATGGAGTCGAAGATTATGATTTGTGGTTGCGGTTATGGCGGCAAGGGCGGTCGTTTTACAATTGCCCTGAGGTTCTCGTCAAGCACCGTATCCACCGAAGCTCAGCTTTTAATGCGAAAGGCAATAATAATCAGGTAGCGGACTTAAAACGGATACATTTATTATAAATGTATATAAAGTTATTTTTAGAAATGACTTTATATGTCGCTTTGTCTAGGCCTAAGGAGGGACGCTCTGCTGCGCATGCCCTGACCCGTTCTTTGGGAGGTCAGGTGCTTGGGGAGTAAATGTCTCGGTTTAAAGATTGAAATAAAAAATAGCTTCGCTCAATCTCTCATACCTAGCACCTACCCCGGGGGTCCGGGGGTGGGAACCCCCGTCGGAAGAGATGCGGTTTATCCAAATCAGTCATCGCGTACATATAATTCGTCCGCCGGCCTTCAATATCGCTGTAATCTTCCCTTTGAACAACAGTCAAAGGCGTGATTAAAAACCAGTTGTCTTTCTGCTGTAATTTCAGCCAATATTTATCAATCGCAAAGTCAACGTGGCGCTCGGGTTCACGTAAGAGCCTTTGGAGCCCTTCTTTGTAATTTGCGAGCAAGGTATCGAAATAATGCCCGGCCACCAAATAGCAGGTGGTTGTTTGGCAGCGGCTGACGGCGACACAGGTCTCGTCAACGCGTTCGTATGGCGGCACATTATTGCCACCCAAAAGCACGACATCCCATTTGTGGCCTTTGGTCAGAAACGTGTTCATTTGTTTTATAAATAAATCGGGTTCCAGAAAAATCGTATCGTCTTCGCAGATGAGCAGGTGGTCGTAGCTGCGCGCTTTAGCTAATTCCAAACATTTAATATGACTGAGAGTACAGCCGACTCGGCCATCATTGAGTTTAATCGCATTAAACCGCTCAAAGGTGTGTAAGCCCACGCGCGGCAATTGTAATTCGATGTTTTGCCGCCGGTCGGTGCGTGCTTCGAGATTGATGTAGAAGACGTTTTTGATGTCGGAAATCGGCATTATTAATATATACTATAGTCATCTTTAAGTATATTTAGGGGGCTGCTTCGCTTGCCCCTGACCCCCCGTGCTTGGGAGGGGGGACACCCCCCTGACCCCCCGTGCTTGGGGAGGTGCTGTGCTTGGGGGAGAGATTGGGTGTTGCTTGGTGTGGTGCTTGGGAGAGAGATTATTGATTAATTATTTCAGTATTTAACCATTGCGTCCGCCCTCAGCGTCCGCCCGGCGGGGGTCAGGGGGCAGCCGCCCCCTAAAAGTCAAAAATATCCGCCGCCTGTGTTTTTGTCGCCAAAGCATATTCGCCGACCCGCTTCTCAAAGAAATTCGTTTTGCCTTCAATTGATATCAGCTCCATAAAATCAAAAGGATTCGCGGTTCCATAAATCGCCGCATAGCCGAGCTGCAAGGCTAACCGGTCGGCCACAAATTCGATATACCGCGACATTTGCGGCGCATTCATTCCAATTAAACGACACGGCAACGCCTCACAAATAAATTCTTGCTCGATTTTTACTGCCTCGGTAATAATCAAATGGACCATTTTCTGGGGCAGCGGCCGCATTAATTTTCGGTACAAGAGAATCGCAAACTCGGTATGCAGTGCTTCATCGCGGGAAATCAATTCATTGCTAAAAGTCAGACCGGGCATGAGACCGCGCTTTTTTAGCCAGAAGATAGAGCAAAAGGCGCCGGAAAAAAAGATACCCTCGACGCAAGCGAACGCAACGAGACGCGCGGCGAAAGAGGCTTCCTGCGAATGTATCCACTGCCGGGTCCAATCGCCTTTCTTTTTAATACACGGGTAATGCTGTAAGGCGTTAAAGAGTGTCGTTTTTTCGGTCTGGTCGGTTATATAGGTCTCGATGAGCAGCGAATACATTTCGGAATGGATATTTTCCATGGCGATTTGAAACCCATAGAAAGCACGGGCTTCGCAGAGTTGGACATCACTCATGAAGCGGGTGGCCAGATTTTCTAAGACAATACCATCAGACGCAGCAAAAAATGCAATAATAACCTTAATGAAATTCTTTTCATCACTGGTTAAGGTGGCCCAGCAGGCCAAATCTTTTGACAAATCGACTTCTTCGGCACGCCAAAAACATTCCACTTGCTTTTTATACATGGCCCAAATGGCTTCATCTTTTAGCGGGAACATGACGAACCGTTCGTCTGTCTCTTTTAAAAGTGGTTCTATGTTTGCCGCTATGTTTGCATGTATGCTTGCACCGGCCATTCCTAAATAATAATGTGTTTTTATTTCTAATATTTAATTGATATTATATATATGGCTGATATTGCCCAGCAAGATAAAAGACTGATGGATTTACAAGCACAAATCGAGCGCAAAGAAGCACAATTAAAGCAAGATTATCAGCGCTTACAAAAGGATGTTAAGCAGAATCCCTATTTACAAAACGCAGTGGACGAATACAAGGCCTATTTGACCAAGGCGGAAGCGGAGAAAACCAAGCAGATTAAAGCTTTAACAACCTTGTTGAACCACCTTCCGAGCGATGATGACCGAGATAGGAATGAGATAAAAAGAGAGATTAAGAATATTAAGCGTAAATGAAATAAGCGTAAATGCGCCTAAAATAATATATATTAATATATAAGAATGAATCAATATGATGTAGCGGTTACGCCTTCGCCTTATATAGTCACCTCCTTGATTACCAGGGTACAAATTCGCGTTATTACTCTCTCTTTATTTACAAATGTAAGTGTGAATGCTATTTTATTTTCCGATACGGATTTTATTGCGTCCAAAACATATCTGCTAGAAGGCGACGATTATACCAATTGGGGCAACAACGATGAATATATTGTGGATTATGTGTTAGCGCAGCTGGGGTTGACGCAGGCGGGTGGGGCGCAGGTCGTAGTGACAACGGCCTAACGCAACAGCATGTCTTTATATCGTTTTTTTATATTTTTATAATATAAAATGGCACTATTGAAGTCTATTAAAAGATTTTTTAAAAATCCCGCCTGTGGATGTAAAAAAACACGCGCGCACCGGCAAAAAACACGCGCCCAGCTGAAAAAAACACGCACCCAAAGGAAGCGCGGAGGCTGGCTAAATCCGGAAAATAGTCCGGCAGAGAGTGTCATTGCCAGTCATGGCCATAGCAAAAGGTCTAAGCACAGGTCTAAGCGCATGCATTATTAAGGGTAAATACCGGCCAACGCCGCAATTGGACCGGCCACTGCCCGGTGCGCTGCCGTTCGCATAAAGCCGCCGGTGTACTGCGTTGCCTGAGCAAGTCTTTACGTGCTTGATATATTTTTTTCCAACGGCGTTGAACAATACGCAGCCAAAAGGTCTTGAGGTAAGCTACTTCTTCACAGCCCGTCAATACATCCGCTTGAATAATTTCTAAGCGAATATATTTGTTGGCCACGCGGCGATAATTGCGGATAGTCGGGTGTGTTTCGTGTAAAAGCATCAGCCGAAGCGCATGGCGATAGCGGCGTAAGTGATTTTCTTCGGATAAATAGGCCTGGGAATAAAAGTCGGCGATAGTGATGGGGGCATATATCAGGAATTGCGTATGGACATTTGGGCTGCTAGATTCGTCTTGGCCGTGGATAGCCGGATGAAACACTTCACAGATTGCGAGCTGGTAGGCTTTGCTAGTCATTCTTAAAAAAGCCCTAAACCAGAACCCTTATTCAATTTTTTCTATTATAGTATATATACTATGAAAAGATACGCTAAAAAAAATGAGATAGCTGCTCTACTTAAAAACAAAAACGTTTTATATGTCGTTTTATTCTTCGCCATTGCGAATTTATTTAGTTATTTAATGCTGAAACAATTAGATGCCGTCGCTTTTTTCATCATCATCGGCTTTTTAACCACTTACTTTAGTAAAAATATGATTATTGTCTTGTTGACGTCTATGCTTAGCACCTTTCTGTTGGTTCAAATTAACCTCTTGGGAAAGACACAGGAAGGTTTTGATGCCTCTGGCAATTCGGTTGAGATTGCTGAAGCCGACAAGACTGCTGACAAGACTGCTGAAGCTGACATTCCTGCTGAAGCCGACATTCCTGCTGAAGCTGTCAAGCCTGCTGCCATGCCTGCTGTGCCCGCTATAAGTGCTGGCGCACCACCCGACCCCGTGTCCGGCACCAAACCTATCGACAGGAAAGCGGCTATTACACCCAAGCCTGAATCCAAGACCAGCACCGCCAAAACTACCGAAAAGTTCTCGCAAAACATCACTCCGGCGCGTTATAGCGCACTCGATGACGACGACGCGCCGCGCCATAAACCCAAAGTCGATTATGCGGCCACGTTAGAAACCGCTTACGATAATTTAGATAAACTGTTGAGCTCGGACGCTATCCGCAATATGTCGGCGGATACTGGGCGCTTGGCCGAAAAACAGCAATTGTTAATGGGCAATATCGAAAAAATAACACCGATTATGGAAAAAGCCGGCAGCATCTTACAAGGGTTTGATATGGGCGCCATAACCAAATTAATGAAAAATGTGGGCGGCAACGCTAAAATGTTGCAGGACAATCGACCGGACCTCGATATTGAAGGGGAATAGTAATGTGTATAAATATATATGTATATATAAATGGCGCGCCGCTGTCCACCAGGCGTACTGTGTATTGAAAATGTCACGATTATGTTTATTTGTATCATTTTCCTCATTCTCGGGGGCGCAATTTATATGTATAACCGCCGGCCCACGCAATGCGGGTGTGGGAATAAGAATTGCCGGTGCGGGCACATGCAAGGCGGACACATGCAAGGCGATGCTGTGAATAATACGATAATGTTTACACCGCCCCAGGCTCGCGGTACCGGCGACGATGTTTTTTACGACCTCTATAAAGCGCCGCTGCGCGACGACCGTTGCTTTACCGCCAGCGGTGGGGTGCCTATCAATGTGTCGACCCAAAGCTGCGCGGATGCCAAATACCGCCAGCTCGGTATTCTCACGCGCTATGGCGGCAAAGACGAAACCATCTTGCCGCTTATGGGCCGGCCGTTGTTTTCGAAGAGAGATAAGTGGAATTTTTATACGTTAAATGATAAAAACAATATGATTAAATTGCCGGTGAAAGTCCGCGGCAAGAGTGGCACCAGCGAGTATGGTGTCGACAATGTCTACAGCGGCGATATTGTCTTTGTCGAAGGGTACAATGATGCGTTTAAAGTGACAACCTACGATAATGATGTGGTGAGGTATTTGCCGAGTTTGTAGGGGTTTGTTTACATAACTTTGTGTAAAGATATGTAAATTCTATGAAAACAAACCAAGAAAAATAACGCTATAAATTATTTTACTAACGCTATATTAATGAATACTAAACCAAGAGAAGTACAGATGAGAAAGGCTAAAGATATAAATAAACCGATTTCATTATTAAAAGATAACAAAACAGGCAATTTAAAGATTGCTTTGGATAAACCGAAAGTAAAACAAGGTGGCAATAAAAAATACCGTAGACAAACTTATTTAAAAAAAACTCTAAAATATAAACGAAATATTAAAGGGATAAAAACTAAAAAAAATACAAAACGTAGGACGTAAGCTTAAAAATATAGTTTTCCTTTATATATTTTAGTGTACTTTTTACAAAACTTCAGGCATCAGTGAAATATCTTTCGTTGGATAATCCAAATATTTCTTAAACCAAGCATTTCTCTCGAGTTGTGTCGTTTTTAAAGCGTATTGCTGGGTATAATGCGCTGGAAAACTATTTACAATAGTACGCCAACGTGAAAATATAAAATTCCTAATCGGTTCATTTGTATTTATATATTCTTTATCCTCGGCGGTTAGGGTCGTATACAACAAATTGTATGTATCAGAATCGTAATATTCGTCCGGTATCATTGTTATATTAAAATAGTTTTATATTTATATCATTTTACAAATATAAAAAATATGTTTGGCTCCAAACTCGGTAAGTTTTTGCGGTACTTTTTCCAAAAGTACTTAGCACTTCCACCGACTCCCACATTCAATACACGTCACGAATGTCGTCATGGGTTCATCTGCCGACCGAGTTTGAAGCTGATAGTAGCTACATTTCTTGGATTTACATTTGCGGCAGGTAAAATTGTCGGTCGATGCTTCTAATTTTGGCGCATATTTGTTCTCGTCGCGGACCTTCTTTTCTTCAATAAGTTTCTGCCAACGAGCCGGCGCCATATCCTGGTGCGTCATCGCACCGACTTCATGCGGCTTGATTTGCTTGCTGAAAAGGCGTTCGCGAAATTCGGCCGATTGTTTAAGATTGACATAAATTGAGCGGAGGCGGTCCAAATAGAGTTGGACGAAAAAGGGATTATCCCACTTCTTGACAATATTGCGTTCGCCTGCGTCCTTTAGACAATAGTTATAAATACCTTTTTCCATGTTTAGAATGCCGTTGCTCGACAAGGGCGGACAGAGTTCTTGGAGCTTGGCGCTGACTTTTTGACGGAATTCTTCGGGATTTTCAATAGTACGCATTTTGAGTTGAATAAGAGAGATATGTTTATATGAGTTTCAATTTTATTACAACCTTTACACCTTTTAACATTTCAAACGCCCATTTTTATATTAATTTTCCATTAATATATATTTTATTATCATAATTACAATAAAAATCAAAACATTTTATTTCATTATCAGTTGAATAAGTCGGAATAATGTTGTTTGATGAAAAAGATAATATACCTATAATAATTTTTGTCTTTAATTTTTGAATATTATTTTTTTTTCTATACTCGTTTAATCCTTTTATTAATATATCTTTCACTTCATTATCTAACCCTTCGTGGTCATCTGAAATATAATCAACACAATATTTACCATAATATGTCTTATTGTTTTTTCCAACTTTATAAATAAAAGTAATAAAAGGCATATACATTATTTATTTATTTATATTTAAGTAATTTGGGCGTTTTAAATGAGAAAAGGTGTAAAAAAGGTTGGGCTAAAACTTCAATTACATAAACCGCTTTCTCATTTCAACTAATTCCTTGCGTTCTTTAGTCATCGTCCGAAAAAGTATACACTTCTTCTTCTAATTCCGATGTAATATCTTCTATTTCTTCTTCTTTTTTCTTGGGTATCACTTTCTTGGCGACGGTCTTCTTTTCTGCAGTAGGTTTTTTTTCGGCGACGGGCTTCTTTTCCACGACCTTCTTTTCCACGACCTTCTTTTCAGCGACTTTCTTTGCCTTCTTAATCTTTACGACCGGCAAGCTCTCCTCTTCCGAGACTTCGGCCGATTCCAGCAGCTCTTTGTCGGAAACAACAAAATCATCTTTCAGGTAACCATCAGCGGTCAAGAGTTCTGGCGCTACGTTCGCCAATTCATCTTCGCTGAATTCATCTTCTTCGCCGATGTCTTCAAAACCGCCAAACAGATGTTCGTAAATTTTCAGCCACATTTCTTTGGTTAAGTCCTCATGGGGGGCGGCTGCCCCCCACACCCCCCCGCCTTCTTGGGTGGAGGCTTGGGGGTGGAGTTTTGATTGTGCACCGCCTTCTTTGGTGTTTCCACTGAGTTTATCCCCACTAGCTTTGGTTTGCTCCCCACTAACTTCGGGGGGTCCGGGGGGTGTCCCCCCGTGAATAACCGCACAAGTACCAAAAAACAACTCTTTGTCCAGCGGCGGCGGAAAATCGTACTTATTTTCAAAATTCGCTTTCCCTGTTTTCTTGGCCCAAACCGAAATATACATGGGTTTATCGCCTTTACACACTTCGCCTTTAATTTTCCACGTGTGGCGACACAAGAAATCATCACTAACCCGAAACCCGCATTTCTTATAAAGCGACTCGGTGGTCATTTCTTTGGTTTTTAAGGTTTTCACTGTGCCATTGGTTTCTATTAAAACAATCGAAACGCTTGTATCTGCTTTGCTAGTAATGGTAGCCATTTTATTTTATTATTGAAATAGGTTTAAATAGTTTGCTTATTATATAAATAATGCGCCTCTATATTTTGTCCAATGCCAATTTAAAAAAAAATATACTAGGCAAATTAGAGCCATATTTACAGAATACGCGATTCATTAGCTATATTTGGTCGCTTTCCGGTCTTTTACAAGTTGAAGACAACAAGATTTATCGTATGAGAATTAAGGATGTTCTCTCGCGAAAAACCTTGTTGGGTGCTTATCCCGCAACGATAGACGAAAGTGAGTTTATCCGCGAGGAAGAATGCTTTCAAATCGCGCCGCGCTCTTATAATGAATACATGACGCTGAAATCGTATCGGCTGCCTGCGAGCGATTTTGAATGGATTTTGGAATACAAAGACGACGAATTACATGATAATTATTTTAGTTTGAGCAACACGCAGGATATCCATTCGCCGAAAATTAAAGCGGAAATATTACAGTTTTTGAGCTTATAAAAATTTCTCCCTTCGCTGATTTATTAACCTGAATGTTGTTTAACAAAAAATACAACATTGAAATTTTTAATTTCTTCATAATTTTTTAAATCAACGGATAAATCAAAATCAAGTGGTCTTGACGCACTATTTACGCCATATCTCTCATAGCCCCATCTTTCCGTCTCTAAAATATCTTTTACAGGAACTAACAAGTATCGGTCAAATAGAGTGCCATCATGTAAATCAGAATCTACTTTACTGCTAAATTTTGATTTATAATAGGAACCCTTCGTTTTGAACTCATTTATTAAATATTCTTTACATTCTAAATAGTCTCCGGTTAATTTGTCTTCACCATAGGGATAGCCCAATATATTTTGATAAGCTTCATTATAATAACTATTACTATCTTCAATACAGCCATCGTATAACATTTTTTTTATTAAAGCAAAGTTTGTTTCATTTATTTGTAGTATGAGGTCAGATAATAAAATCTTTATACCAATTGAGGCGGTTGCTGTTTCAGATTTTCCCATTATTGTATAATTATATTGTATTTCTCCCTTTTTACCGAATTTTTTTTCTAAAAAAATTTAATAAGTTTATATCGGCCTAATGTTCTATTCGCCTATATAAAATGTTTTTTTCCATACTAAAGTGGGTTATTATATCTTTAACTTTAATCTTCTTAGTTCATCATTTATACATGTTTTTATTAAATACTTTGACGGTGCCGAAAATAAAGGACCTAGTGAATAAACCCAATCAACAGTATAAGGATATTTTCGAGACGCTTCATACCATAAAACCGGACACTGCTGCGCCTAATACTGAGCAAATAGCCGATGAATTAACCTCGTTTCTAAGTGATTTAAAGAAAACGACGGTGGGCACAAACGGAGTGGGCGCAAATGGAATGGCAAACGGAGTAGGTCCAAACGGAGTAGGTCCAAAAAACGCACCTATAATCGGTACTAGCGATATTGATTCCTTAGGCTATTCTCTCTTTTAATATATAGAAAAAACACATAAAGCTAAGCCGCGTTATTATAATAAAATGCTTTTAAAACCCGAAGAGAAAATGTATTTATTAAATCGGTTGCCTGCCTTGGAACTTTCCTATGAACCCAAATTACATAAGAAAGTTTATGCCCCCGCTTACTATATTATACCGAAAGGGCCCAAGGCCTTAATTTGGTATACTTACTGGCACGAGCAAAATGTCTGCTTGCTTATCAAGTTGAATGAGCGTGGCAATTATAGCGATGTACAGCTGTTTCCGACGACTTTTTCGGACGACCTCGCGCTCGGTACGATTATTTACGGCACGTATTTTATCTATACCAATCGAAACTATTTCACAGCGGAGCAATTGTATTATTACAAAGGGTTGCCGGTTAATAAAAAACTGTATTTGAATTTATTGTTAGAGCTTTTTACGAAACATATTGGCCAAGTTGCGTATACCGCGGACAGTTTAGTGGTAGGCCTGCCGGTGTTGACGGAAACCTATGAAGAAGCTTTAGCACAAGAGGTGCCGTATCAAACGTATGGTATTGCGGCAGTGAGAAATGATGTGGCGCATACTACGTTTGCTACTACTTCGCATGCTACTACTTCGCATGCTACTACTTCGCATGCTACTACTTCGCATGCTCCTTACGTGCCGCCACATACTACTGCGCATGCGCCTACTACGTTTGCTGCTGCGCATGCTCATACTGCTGCGCATGCTCATACTGCTGCGCATGCTCATACTGCTGCGCATGCTAACGCCTTTGCGCATAAAGCCGTCTTCAAAGTCCGTGCTGATTTAGCTGCGGACAATTATCAATTGTACACCGCCGAAGATATTTTCTACGAAACCGCAATGGTGCCGACCTACAAATGTAGCGTCATGATGAATGCGTTATTTCGAAACATTAAAGAAAACGCAAATTTAGATTTATTGGAAGAAAGCGATGAAGAAGGTGAGTTTGAAAATACGCAAATAGACAAGTTCGTGGATTTAGCAAAAACGGTTTTTGTCGAATGTATTTATTCGAAACGGTTTAAAAAATGGCAGCCAGTCAAATCGTTATCCCATGCCAAAATTATTACTTTGAAAGAGCTACAGCATTTTAATAGTAAAAAATAAAATGTAGCGAAATTATATAAAGAATGTTTGGAGGAGCTTTAAACAAATTGTTTCCTAAGAATGGCGGCAGCCGAAAGCGTGCAGGCACCCGCCGAAAGCGGACCGGCAGCCGAAAGAGCGGAGGCGGGGGACTTGTTGCTGGTGCGTTGAACGCATTGCAGGCCCAAGCCGCCGCTGCTGCCCCTGCTGCCCCTAAGCAAGCCGGTGGCCGGTCGCGCCGCCTGCGAAAACGCTCGGGCAAAGCGCATCGGCGGTCAACACGCGCACATAGCGCAGGCGGACGCAGACGCCAACGCGGCGGCAATAAACATGTTCCTCTTTCGCCGTCCAACGTATAAATTTTTACTCTTAAATATATATTTTTACTCTTAAATATATATTTTTACTCTTAAATATATATTTTTAATAATAAGAATATATATATATGTTGAGTATACACGGCGGCAAAAAACGCAACAGTAAAAAAAACAACAGTTATCGAATGCGGTATGGCGGGTACAAATTAAGCGATGCGGCCGAATTCAATGGTGTAGCAACAATGCCTGATGCGAATTTTGCGAAAATCCCGACCATTCCTCCCCCGAGCACGCAAGTCGGTGGTGCGTATGGCTATGCGAGCGGTGGTGAGGCGGCCACGTTTGGTGGCAATTATGCGCCTCCCGCGCCAATTTGTACCGGCGGCAATTTAGACCCCAGCCGCGGGGGAAATAATTTCATGAGTGGAGGCAGAAAAAGACGCGGGGCCAAGCGTACAAAGCGTACAAAGCGCACCAAGAAGCACGCAAAGAAGCATGGCGGCACAAAGCGCCGTGCCAAGAAATGCGGTGGCAAAAAATGGTCGCAAAAAGGCTGCCATAAAATGAGTGGAGGAATACCGCTTGTGATGTAATTTAACTTGTGCTTTAAAAATCTTCTTCCTGTGGTTTAATACGGCCAAAGGTATTGATGTAGCGGGCGGCCGCTGCGGCACCATTGGCCAATAAATTCCCTGGGGTACAAGTTTTCACCGAAGGAGCTTTAGGAGCTTTCACCGCGCAAACTTTAGTAGCGCCAGCTTTCACCGCGCAAACTTTAGTAGCGCCAGCTTTCACCGTTTCATCCCATTTATCCAATACATACAAATGACTCTTTGTATGCATTACCGTATATTTGTTGCTCTGGTAATATTTCCGCCGTTTCTGCCACTGGCTCAAAAACACTTCATGCGAATCGACAATATCCACGACCAAGGGCCGCGCGTGTTTCACTCGCAAAATGCGCCCGACCGCTTGGATAATATCCGTCTTCGGTGTCGCCAACACGAGCGTCGTCAAAGTTTTGATATCCAGTGCTTCCGAGGCCATCGCATAGGTCGCAATAATAATCTGGCACGTCTCGCTTTTCTTCAAGGCCGCTTCTTTCATCCCGCCCACGTAATACCCCACCGTCGCCAGTTGCCGGTGCGCAATCGCATCATGGAGATACTCGAGCAAGCATTTGTTATGCGCCAAAACCATAATCTGCTGTCCGGCCATTAGCTTCAATTCTTTTTCCAAGACCGTCAAGATGAATTCGCTGCGCCCATTAAAAGCGCACAGTTTCGAAATCATCGTGCTGTAAGCCGGCGAGCCGCGATAATCATAGCACATTTCGTTAAATTCCGCGTCCGCACTGACATACTGGATGGCTTTCACTAAGACGGTGTCAGTCGTTTCGCGTTCTTCACTATACACAATCTCGCCCAGAAACATTTTAAAGACTTTCGTCAAGCCATCTTTCCGCTGCATGGTGGCACTCAAGCCCAAGGTATAGAGTGTCATGATTTTCTGTAAGGACCGACAAAAGACTTCAGAGGAGATATGGTGGCATTCGTCGACAATGGTGAGACCAAAGGACGCAAAGAGTTCCGGGGGATATTCTTTCATCGAGAGCGACTGGAGCATGCCAATGACGATATCTTTGCCCTCTATATCAATGATTTGGCCCTGAATGCGCCCGACTTTGGCCCCTGGCAGAAATTGCTCGATGCGTTCAATCCACTGGTTGAGCAGGAAGCCTTTGTGGACAATGACCAAGGTTTTCTTTTGGAGCTCGGCGATGATGTTTAAAGCAATAACAGTTTTGCCGCGGCCGCAGGGGATTTCGAGGAGCCCACCGCCCACTTTCAAAGCGCTTTCTTTATAAATTTTCACAATATTTTTTTGATAATCGCGCAAGTCGCCCAGAAAGGTCAAATGGATATCCGCCCCCACCGGCAGCCGGTTTTCTTCAGCTTCGCCATAATTTTTCAGACCATAATAGCGCGGGAGATAATATTTTAAAGCGGATTCTTGGAAGACGGGGTAGGCGGGTGGCTGTACAGGGGCTTTGGGGATATAGGGCCGCACGTTTAGCTCATCGCGCAAAACCCGCTGCTCTTTAATATCGAGACATTCTTTATAAATAGTGTAGCCTCTGGGTCCGAGATAGGTGCTCACGCCTGCCATGCTTGTGCTTGGTGCTGTGCTTGGTGCTGCTTTGCTTGTGCTTGCCATTGTTTCTTTCTTTATTCTTTCCACTATATTTCTAATCAATTTTCTTTTTTATATATAAGAGATGCAAAGTTTTAAGAAATCATTTGACCATTTGGTTTCAGAAAATCCCTCACAATTAATTTTAGGTATAATTTTCTTCTTTTACATTTTATTCAATATCCAGACCCCGTTCGTTTTAGCCGGACCCATTGATACGCTCTTTGGCAAGGTTTTAGTGTTGGCTGTCGCTGTCGTGATTTTCTTCAAAACTAATCCCGTCGTCGGTGTTTTAGGCTTTGTGGTGGCTTACCAGCTTATTAAAACGGCCAGTATAACCACAGGCACATATGCCAAAAAACATTATTTGCCCTCGGAAGCCAGTAAAATGCAAGAAATGCGGGCTTTTAACAATGAGCAGATTCAAGTGCAACATACCGAAGACCCGACTATCGCGCAAACACAGCAACGACAACAAGAGCAGCTGCTACAAGGACAAATGGCTGCCTCTACCAATCTGGACGGAGCTTTAGAAACCGAAACAGTCGCCCGGATGGCACCACTCGTGATGACCGGCGGCGATTCTGGTTTAAATTATGGCCCTATCCTAGATAACCAGCATTCGGCTGCCCTTTTAAGCGAACTTTAATTTTCATATAAAAAATTGAAATACTTTTCATATGAAATAATACAGCAAATGCCTGACATAGTACTCGCTGAAGACATAGTACTCGCTGAAGACATAGTACTCGCTGAAGACTTAATGCGTCTGCCCCGCCCCCCCTTTTCGTACCAGAACCACGTATTAAATTATAACAGCATCCAAGCCTTTGCTTTAGCCTCGAAAGCCCAGAATGACGCCAACAATCAACTCCGCGAAAACATCATCGGCGCCATCTTGAACAAACAGGTGCCCGGACTTTATTATATCGATGGCGACCGCTGGCAACTGCTCAAAGCAG
>Ga0214919_10005545_pt1 | contig 17831 bp, 22 predicted proteins | sample LL1503_MetaG_FD_177994 | JGI IMG/M metagenome (GOLD analysis project Ga0214919, IMG submission 177994) | Freshwater microbial communities from Lake Lanier, Atlanta, Georgia, United States - LL-1503 | ecosystem: Environmental > Aquatic > Freshwater > Lake | place: USA: Georgia | collected...
CCATGGAGATGTTGGACACTGCCAACACCTACGACGACAAAGTGGCTCTGGTGCGCATGATTGTGGCGGAAGACACATCGCGTGTGGCCAGTGTGCTCAAGAAGATGATCAAACTAGCCTAAGGAATGACCATGGCCGAAAAAGAAATCAGCAAATCGCAGGCAGACATCGAACTCGCAGAAAAACTGCGTGTAGAGATGTCCAACATCAGTGGCGCACAGCGTGCAGCCGTTTTGATGTTGCTGCTAGGCGAGCAACAAGCCTCCGAAATTATCAAGTTTTTGAATCCAGGTGAAGTACAAGCTTTGGGCGGCGCCATGGTGGCGGTGTCTGATGTGTCACAAGAGGCTGTGAACGCCATCTTGGATGAGTTTGTGACCACCATCAAGAAACAATCGAGTTTGGGTTTGGGTTCTACAGACTATGTGGAAAAAGTATTCAAGCGCGCTTTGGGCGACGACAAGGCAGCATCCGTTTTAGGCCGCATCTTGCCAGGCCAAAGCACCAAAGGCTTGGAAATTTTGCAGTGGATGGATGCACGCGCCATTGCCGACATGATCAAAACCGAACACCCACAGGTGACGGCCATTATCTTGTCTGTGCTCGACCACCAAGTGGCTGCCGACGTGTTGAATTTCTTGCCCGACGAAACGCGCCCCGAAATCATTCAACGTGTGGCCAGCTTGGAAACCGTACAGCCCTCTGCCATGCAAGAGCTTGAGTCCATTATGAAGTTGCAGTTCTCTAACAACACCAGCTCGAAGTCATCTAGCTTCGGTGGTATCAAAGCAGCTGCTCAGATCATGAACTCTACCAAGACAGCTTTGGAAGCTTCTATCATGAAGGGTTTGGAGGGCATCGACCCCGACTTGATGATGCGCATTCAAGACAATATGTTCACCTTCGAGAACCTTAGCGCAGTGGACAACAAAGGTATTCAAGTGCTCATGCGTGCAGTGGACAACAACCAGTTGATGGTTGCCATGAAGGGCGCCAGCGAAGATGTCAAAGCACGTTTCTTCGACAACATGTCAGAGCGTGCACGCGGCATGTTCAAAGACGAGATGGATGCCAAAGGTCTCATGCGCTTGTCCGATGTGGAAGAAGCACAGAAACTGATCATGCGCTCAGCCCGTAAGTTATCTGACTCAGGTGAGTTGGTCTTAGGCGGAGGCGATTTTGTATAACCCCTTACCCGCAGGCAAGTCTGCCAAATTGGCTGTGCCGCGTGGTGCACCCGTATGGCAGCCCCTGAAACCCCTCAAGCCTATTGAGTTGCAAAACGCTGGGTTTGTGCAAGAAAATTATTTGCAGCCCAAGTCTTCACACTTTGCTTTGTGGACCGTTGAAGAACAACTGGAAGCTGGCAAGATGGCAGATGCCGCTGAAGAGCGCGCCAACTCAGAAGGAAATGAAGATGCAGACGCTTTAGGTTCAGCTTCGGACGCTGGTCATACAGATTCCGGCAATGACCCAAGCACTTCACTTTCTGGACTAAATGCTGAAGCCCTTGAAAAAATTAAAAAAGAAGCCTATGACCGCGGCGTAGCCGATGGCAAGAAGCTGCAACAAGAAACCCTCATTGAACAAGCACAACAAACAGAAGCAGAAAGCCTAACGGCATTGGCCGACAAGGCCAATCAACTTTTGATCAGCATTGAACAGGGTGTTGTAGCTTTGCAAGAAAACCCAGCCTCTTGGAACGAACCCCTGAAACGCTTGGCTTTGCATTTGGCTGAACAACTCACGTTGACTGAACTTAGCATTTCTGCCAGTGGCATTCAAAACATGATTGACCGCTGCATTGAAACTTTGGATGTGCAAACAGCCTCCAGTGTGGTGGTAGAACTCAACCCCACAGACATGGCTTTGTTGCAAGCCCACAAAGCAGCACCTGGCGAAAAAACACACCAGTGGCGCTTGGTGGCAGACACTCATTTGTTGCCAGGCAGTGTGCGCGTGCGCGCAGACGACGCCGTGGTCAGCGACCTCATAGAACACCGCCTTGAAACATTGGCGCAAGCCTTGTTGCAAGACACCAAACCTTGGCAAGCTCAAACAGCTTTCCAACCCGAACGGCTTGCTGCCCGAAGGGGCAAAGCAGAAACTGTTGAAGATGCATTGCCCAGAGGGACCAGTTCAAGGTTTGCACAAGCAAAAGAGGAAGCTGACCTCGTTGACACCGAGTTTGATGATGTTGTGGACACTTCAGCTTCACCCCAACCTGCAACGCCAGAACCTTTGAATTTATCTGCGCTCGATTTACCTGACTTGAACTTGTCTGATGCCAAACCATTGAGCGAAGACGACGAATCAGGAGCCTCAAATGTCTGACTTTGCAGCAGAAGTAGCCAGGTCCATGTCATTGGCACGCGCATCCAGCCCTGAGCGCTGTGGCACTTTGGTTCGCCTAGTGGGCCTGCGCATGGAAGCGCGCGGCATCATGGCGCCCGTGGGCTCTAGCTGCGAAATCATTGGCCAAGATGGCCACAAAATTGAAGCCGAGGTAGTGGGCTTTAACGACAAAACTTTGTACCTCATGCCGCTGACAGAACCTGTGGGCATTGGCCCCGGTGCTTCAGTGCGCATGGCTTATGACTTGGGCACCGCCTGTTTGGGTCCTGAACTTTTAGGCCGTGTCATAGATGGCCGCGGCGAACCCTTAGACGGCAAACCCAAGCCAGCTTGCAAGGCACGCTTGAGTTTGCTGGGCTTGCCCATCAACCCCATGGAGCGCGGCCCCATCGACAGCGTATTGGATGTAGGCGTGAAAGCCATCAACGGCTTATTGACACTGGGCCGCGGCCAACGTATTGGTTTGGTGGCTGGCTCTGGCGTAGGCAAGAGTGTGCTCTTGGGCATGATGACCCGCTTTACCAAAGCCGATGTGGTGGTCATTGGGCTGGTGGGCGAACGTGGCCGCGAAGTGCAAGCCTTCATTCAAGAATCATTGGGCGAAGAAGGTCTGGCCAAGTCTGTTGTGGTGGCAGCTCCAGCCAACGTATCGCCCGTGCTGCGCTTAAAAGCTGCACACATGACACATGTCATAGCAGAATATTTTCGCGATCAAGGCTTGAATGTCTTGATGTTGGTCGACAGTTTGACGCGTGTGGCGCATGCGCAACGTGAAATTGGCTTGGCCATTGGCGAGCCGCCTACCGCCAAAGGCTATCCACCTTCTGTGTTTGCCTTGTTGCCCAATTTGATTGAACGTGCCGGTGTGGGCCGTCATGGCCATGGTTCTATTACTGCCATTTACACCGTGCTGGCTGAAGGCGATGACGCCAACGATCCGATTGTGGACATTGCCCGCGCTTCACTGGATGGACAAGTCATGTTGTCTCGCAAACTGGCCGACGCTGCGCACTACCCTGCCATTGATTTGAACGGTTCCATTTCCAGGGTGATGCAAAGTTTGCTGTCGCCAGAAGATTTGAAACTGGCCAACAAATTCAGACGCTTGTGGTCTTTGTACCAACAAAATGTAGACCTCATTCAAGTGGGCGCCTACGAAACTGGCAGCAACCCCACTCTAGACGAAGCCATTCGACTTCGTGAATCAATGGAGTTGTACTTGCGCCAAGACATGCACGAAGGCAAAGACGAAGCCAGCACGCGTGAAGACATTCGCAACATGATGGCGGCATCAGCATGAACGACACCGTAGTTGCACGCCCCTGTTGGACCGTCTTGGCCAAAAAGGCCGAAGACAAAGTGTCGCTGATTCAACATGAAATGGTGCAGGCGCGCCAACGCCTTGAGAGCCTACAGAACAGCCAACAACGCATTCAAAAAATGTACGACGAGTACCGCGATGGCCTGACAAAGACTGATACCGAAAGCATGGGCATGCGCGAAGCCATGAACCAACGCCAATTCATGTCGCAACTGCTTAATCTGATGCAGCGCGTAAAAACCGACATCATGTACACAGAAAATGCCATCATTGGCATCAAAGAACAACTGGTTGCCCAAGAACACGAACGCATCAAAATGCAAACTTTGGCCGACCAAAATGCCATGGCGGTGCAGCGCGAAGAAAACAAAAAAGACCAACGCCGCATGGATGCCTTGGGTGTCATGCAGTTCAACTTAAAGCCGCAAACATGAACCTCACTGGCGGCATGGCTTGGCACTGGTTGGCGTGGCGTTCGCAAGCACGCTGGGCACCTACGTCCCATGCTATTGAGCAATGGTTGCTGGCTAACGCGCAAGCTTTCAAGCCAGGCCATGTTGAAGGACAACCCAGTCTGTTGCTCATTGGTGCTAGCGCTGGTTGGATGATGTCCAATCAATGGCTGCAGCAATTTGCCAGAGTAGACACCTACGACATAGACCCCTTGGCTGCCGTCTTGTTCAAGTGGCGCCATGGCGCAGCGCTTCAAGCAGCAGGCACTGACTTGCATTGCCACAAGCGCGATGCATTTCAAGACTTACCAGGTTTGCTATCGGCACACCCAAAGTCTTGTGTATTTTTTGACAACGTGCTTGGGCAATTGCGTTTTCAAAATCTGGCCACCGATTGGCAACAGGTTGAAAGACGGTTGAAGCAATTCAAAGTGCTGCTCAAGCGCCGTGAATGGGGCAGTCTGCACGATCGAATGTCAGGCCCCACCACGCAAGACATTGCGCACATGGACGATGTACCCGTTCGCCATGCCGACTGGCATGACCAACATTGGTTGACGCAGTTGAACGCGCAAAGCCCGTGGCTAGATCATTTGACGCACGAAATTTTTCCGACAGGCGTTAACGTACATAATTTTGCGTGGAATTTTTCGCCCAGTTACAGGCATTGGCTGCAGGCCGGATGGGTGCGGCCATGAACTTGTTCGCTGGCTTATTTACCGCACACAAATTTGAAAAGACTGACCAAAGGTGTGTCGGGGGGAATGGTTTGCCACTCCCGCATCACGCCTTGCGAGTCGACAATTTCGCCTGTGAGCATGGGGCCGCTGTGCATGGAAAACTGCAAAATGTGCACCATTTCTTTGCGGCAATCCATTTCCATGTGTGTGCGAGTGGACACAAAGTAAGCACCGCGTTGCGCCTTCTGTGGCGTTCTGTAATCGAGCAAGCTCCAAAAAGATCGAATGGGGCCGTTTCGTTTGATGGTGCCATCGTCGACATAAATAATGCCCGAATCGGTGGTGGTGATTTTATGCCATTCGGCGTGTGCGGCCATCGGCGCTATCAGGGCCACCAACATGCCGGCAAGAGCTACTCGCCATTGAAAAGCGCTAAAGAATCCGCTTTTAGCGGCCGGATATTTCAGATTGTGTTCAATAGCGTTCATGCTCGCTACTATAAAGTAGTGCCAACATCTTGAAAAGAGTTTCTCTATGCTGAGCTTCAAACCTCCAATTTGCATTCCATTCGCTCGATTGGCTTTGGCTACATGGCTATTAAGCTTATTGGCACTGACCGGCTGTGGCGGCGGCTCAACTGGCCCAGCGGTCCTTGAAGAAACAACCACGACCACGATCACGCCAAGCCCGACCACCCCTGCCCCCGCAATTCCTCTCATTACCCCGGGTGCCTATGTGGCCAGCCTCTATGGCAAAGACTGGGTGGCCATGCTGCTGCCCACCACCCAAGGCTCAGGGACTGTCACCAATTTTTATGGCATGCACTACAACGCCGCTGACCCAGATTTGTTCAGCGGATCGGGCACGATCACGGGCACCAGCAGCGCCAACTTGTCACGCGTATTTGTTTATCCCAACATCACTGCCTCGGCTAGAACAGGCACTGGCTCGCTGACTTATGTTGGCAATGGCGCAGTTCGTGCCAGCTTGAGCTTTCCTTCAACAGGTTTGGAGCAAGGCAAAGACATCAATGTGGTGGCCAGTCCGCCTAGCAACTACAAGTACAACACTGCGCCCACACTGGACTCTGTTCAAGGCACATGGCAAGGCCGCTGGTCCTATGGTTTTGGGTCTGTCGACAACTTCAACTTAAGTATTTCTGCGCAAGGCAATGTGTCCAGCTCTGAGTCATTTCAGCAAGATTGCGTGTTGACACAAGGCATTTTGGCGCCTAATTTTGATGGGACCAACCTGTTCACATTCAGCGTCACCATTCCAACTGCCACCCAATGCTCACTCAAAAGCCAAACCCTTAACGGTGCGGCATTTGTAACCACCAGCCCTGTGGCTGGTAAATCACAGCGCCTCTACATCATAGGCGTGACCACTGACGGACGAGGCATTAGCTACAAAGCAGACCGCCGATAAATTCAAGTTTTCAAGCTTGGCACCGATTCTGCCTAAGCACGGAAATTACATTCTGGGATAGACCATGTTTAAATTAATTGCCATCATTGTGTTAGCCATCTCCACAGCGGGAGCAGGCTACTTTGGCTGGACGCAAAAAAAGTTGGGTGCTGCAGCCACTGAACAAGTTGCTGAGCTCACTCAAAAAGTAGAAGAGGCTGATAAAAAAGTTGAAGCTACCGAAGGCGAGTTGGCAGCCAACAAAGAAATGCTGCCGCCCTTGATGACCAAGGCACAAGAACTGGAAGCTGTGAAAGCGGCCTTTGCTTCTGGCGCGGTTTTGAAAGATCTGGAGGCAGCTTATGCCAAAGAGAAAAAAGGCATCTCTACCGAGCGTCAATTGGGCTTGGCCGGTGTTCGCCTCTTAACCAACGGCACCAAAGATCCAGCCACCGTAGAGGCCTTCCAAAAAGCTTTGGAAATGACCGACTGGAAAGGTCAGCAAAAAGTGATTTGTGCAGCTCAGAATGCATTGGCTGCGGCTGGCGAAAAAGTGAAGGTCATGTCGGAATGTGCGCCTGAAGCGGCAGCGGGCAAGGAAGAAAAAAAAAGTGATTCCAAAGTAGTCCCAGCGGACAAGGCTGAAGGCAAGGATGCCCACGGCAAAGACGATAAAAAAGGCGACAAAAAGGGCGACAAGAAAGATGCTCATGGCCCTGCCGATACGCATGTGGCGCACTGGGACTATGAAGGCGCCATGGGCCCAGAAAACTGGGGCAAAGAATTTCCGACTTGTGGCAAAGGCAAGTCACAAGCACCTTTGAACATCAAAGGCCCGTTTGAGAAAGTCCGCTTCAGCATAGCGCCCGATTACAAACAAGGCCAGCTCAAAATTGTGAACAACGGTCACACCATTCAAGTGAACGTGCCCAACGGCTCCAAAATTCGGATTGACGGCAAACCATTTGACCTGCTGCAATTTCACTTCCACCGGCCCAGTGAAGAACACATCGACGGCAAACCGTCTGCCATGGTGGTTCACTTCGTGCACAAAAGCCCAGAAGGCGAATTGGCAGTGCTGGCCGTGCTGTTGCGCGAAGGCAATGAAAATCCTGGCATTAAAACTTTATGGACACATGCCCCCAAGGCTGAAGGCCCTGAAGTGATTCCTGATGGGGTGATGTTCAACCCTGCTAACTTGCTGCCCAAGGAAATGGACTTCTTCCACTACGATGGTTCATTGACAACACCACCTTGTACCGAAAAAGTGAAGTTCTACATTTTGAAAACGCAGGTGAACATTGCCAAAGAGCAAGTGACCGACTTCCCGTTCAAGATGAATGCGCGTCCTATTCAGCCCGCCAATGGCCGACCAATTTATACAAATTAAAGGTCAACTTCTAGATTCATCATTTTCATTTGAGATTGCCATTGAGGCGTAACCTTTAAAAGGGTTACGCCTTTTTTTTCATCAATGCAAAGCGTTAGGCGCAATAAGTCGCACAGTTGGGAAATAGGTTTGGTAACGTTGTGTATCACGCGTGAGAATGGGGGCTTGGTTAACCGCGGCGTGAGCGCCTATAAAAAAGTCCCCTAGAACATTGTGTTTAACACCGCCTCGCTGCCGATACAAATGAAATGCCTTAGCCGCCAAGAATAACGCCGGCCTAGGCATTTGAATCATTTTTAATTGCATTGTTTTGACGACGTTCTCAAGATCTTCGATCTTGGTGAAAGCTGACGACAGCTCTGCGTAAATAATAAGGTTGATGCTTAAGACATGAATTTTGGACTGCATTCTCAACTGGTGAATTGACCAATCGGCCCACTGCGGTTCGTTGCTGAGCACATCGACCAGCACATTGGTGTCAACAAAAATCAATGCTCACCTCGCATGAGATCCATTAAATCTTGCGTTCGCCAGTGAACATCTGCCTTTCCGCGGACTTGTTCAAAGCGATCTTTTTTCTGTTTTGCTACAGTCGCACCCCTTTTACTGCTTTTAGCGCCGGCTACAGCCTTCTGCAACAGGACGTCACCGTCATCGTTCACCGCAAAGTTAAGTTTGCAACCCGGCTGCAAGTCCAGTGCATCTCTGATTTGTTTAGGGATGGTGACTTGCCCTTTGATGGTCAAGGTCGTTGTCATAGCGACTCTTTTCTTACTTTATTTTAAAAGTAATACTTTACCGCTGCGCCATCAAAATGTCAATGCGGTGCAAGCAACTGCAAGGCGTTAAATTTCAATTACTTGGTCGCAACCATCGATCGTTTTGTACGCCACAACAAAAATACCACAATGCTCAAGTTCAATGCGTTCCAAATCACGCCATTGACAAACGCTGCGTGGTACGAGCCCGTTAAGTCAAATACTTTGCCAGACATCCAGCCACCCAGCGCCATACCAATCATGGTGGCCATGATGACCGCCCCTACCAACACGCCCACCTTTTGCGCAGGAAAATATTCGCGAACGATGATGGCATACGACGGCACAATGCCGCCCTGAAACAAACCGAACAACGCCGAAATCACATACAAGGACACCATGCCATCAAAGGGCAAAAACAAAAGCAAAGCAATACCTTGAAGAAGAGATCCAAGCACCAGTGTGCGCAAGCCGCCAATCCGATCGCAAATGGCGCCAGATATCAAGCGACTCACAATGCCACACGCCAACATGAGCGACAACATTTCAGAACCACGTGCCGCACCAAATCCAAGGTCTGAACAATAAGCCACGATGTGAACCTGAGGCATTGCCATGGCCACACAGCAGGCCACGCCCGCAACACACAGCAATGCATGCGCAGATTTAATGGACAAACCAAACGGCCTTTCTGAAGCCATCGAAGCCGCACTGCCTGGCACCGCCACGGCCAGCAAGGGTGGGCGTTGTCTCATTAAAAAAGACAAAGCCAACATGCCTAGGCCACACACAATGCCAATCCAAATGTAGGTGTCGCGCCAGCCCAAAGTTTCAACACCTTTCTGGGCAATCGCTGGCCAAATGCTGCCCGCCAAATAATTGCCACTGGCGCACACTGCCACGGCAATGCCACGACGTTTATTCCACCACAAAGAAGTGTCGGCCAACAAAGGTGCAAACGTGGACGAGCTGCCCAGCAACCCCATAAGCAAACCATGCGCCAAGGCAAACAACCAAATACTGGAAGCCATGCCGGCCAAAATAAACCCGCTGCCCACCCCCACCGAGCCGATCCAAAGCGCTACATGCACACCCCACTTATCAGCCAACTTGCCCATGGCCAAACCGCCCGCGCCAAAGCCCAGCATCATGAGGGTGTAAGGAAGTGAGGCGTCAGCCCTTGAAATGCCAAACTCTTTTTGCACTTCAGGTAGAACGACTGACACCACATACATGCTGCTGCCGCCCAAGGTCATCAGCAACAACGTAATGAAGAGCCGGCGTGCGGCATAAGACGAGTCGATTAAATCGGCATTGGCATGATGGGTAGATAAACTGCTCACCCTTTGACCATATCACCTCAGGCCTTATCTGATGATCCCTGATATCCCTTAATAAACCCTAACTTATACACAACGGTATTTCCATCCGATACGAGATGTATGCGAATGCAAGGAAGTTGCATGTCAATTAGCTAGACAAATCAAGGCATTTGGATAAAATGAAACCCACTACTCCCCCCTCACCGAGTCATTCATTTGATTTTGGTTTGGGTTAAAAAGCCACCTTCGGGTGGCTTTTTTCATTTTCATAGGCAATCACATTGAACCAACAGCTTATGAACGATTGGTAGAAAAGAAGACTGACGTCAACATTGCCATGGCCATGTACAGAGACGCCTGTAAAGGCCTTGTCGATCAGCTGATACTGGTCTCAAATGATTCAGATGCTGAGCCTGTACTATCAGCTATCACTGAAGACTTTCCTAAACTAAAGCTTGGATTGATCATGCCTTTAGCCTTTCCAGAGGAAGGCAAAAGAAGTCGCCCGCCAAGCAGCGGTTTGGCTAGGCTATCGCACTGGGCTCGAACTTACATTCGAGATGAAGAACTCAAAAATGCACAACTGCCTGAGCTAGTTCCAACCAGAAAGAAACCAGCCAAAAAACCAGCACACTGGTCATAAAAACAGGGCATTTCACGATGCTATAATCCCGCTTCTCCAAGGCCCGGTAGCTCAGTTGGTAGAGCAGCGGATTGAAAATCCGCGTGTCACTGGTTCGATTCCAGTCCAGGCCACCAAATTTAACCGCCGTATTACTTTTTGTACTACGGCGGTTTTCTTTTGCATGCACGCTTTCATTGGGATACATCTATAAAAAGACTGTGGGTAAAGCCTTGAAAATTTCAAGATCCGTGTCTACAATGTAGAAACATGAACAAGGCCACCCACATGAATACTGTGATCCGAAAATGGGGCAATAGTCCAGCGCTTCGCCTCCCAACCACTGTTTTGAAGGAAGCAGGGTATCAACTTGAGCAAAAGGTCGAGTTAATTGTCTCCAAGGGTCGCATCATCATTCAGCCTTCCCAAAAAATTGAATACGATCTAGAGTCTTTGATTAAGGGAATCAACGCAAAGAACAGCCACATTGAGGCCGACTTTGGAACGCCTTTGGGTAAAGAGTCGCTTTAATGGCAAGGTCTTATGTACCAGAAACTGGCGATATTGTTTGGCTTGAATTCAATCCGCAGGCAGGACACGAACAATCTGGTCACAGGCCAGCGCTTGTCATGAGTCCTTCAATTTACAACAGCAAGACAGGCCTAATGGTTTGCTGCCCCTTGACCACTCAAATCAAAGGACACCCCTTTGAAGTCATCACTGAAGTTGACGGAAAAGACTGTGCAATTCTTTCTGATCAAGTGAAGTCACTTGATTGGAAAATCAAAAAAGCCAAAAAGAAAGCCATCGTGTCAATGGAAACCATGCTTCACGTTAAAGCAAAAGTCAAAGCACTTTTGCAAATTGCCTAACTTATTCAAGCAGTACCCAATTGAAATCCCCCATCAGCATCGTCGACGTAGACCGCATCGATAGTTGGACGCGCTACAAGCCTGGCATGTGCAACTCATGCGCAGCCAACTGCTGCACCATGCCTGTCGAGGTCAAAATGGCCGACCTCATTCGCTTGAACTTGGTCGACCCCTTTGAAGCCGAGCATGAAGAGCCCAAACAAATTGCCAAGCGGCTTAGCAAAGAGGGGCTCATTGATCACTTTAATTTCAAAAACAGCATCTTTACGCTGGCGCGCAGAAGCAGTGGCGACTGTCAGTTCTTAGATGCCAAAGACAGGCATTGCACGGTGTATGCCAATCGGCCCACTACTTGCCGTACGCACCCACAAGTGGGGCCCAAGCCTGGTTTTTGTCCTTATGGGGCTTTGGCGCAAAGCCGCTCAAAGTAAATGAAATGGCTCAAAAAGACGTATAACTTGAATCACCCAGCTACTATCCGCCATGTTCAAGAAAATACTCCACAAAATCTTGCTTGCCTTTAAAGCGATTCCACAATTGTGTGTTTCGCTCATCAAGCAGCTTTTGAAATTGCTGTTTGCGGCCTGCTTTTGTGGCCTGTCACTGGCATTCTTGCTGATCGGCATCAGCATCATTGGCGCTCACACTTACATGTTCTTGAAAACGGGAGCGTGGACATTGGCGGCCACACCCGACATGCCTTTTACGGTTGAGTTGGAAGCGCAATGGATTGGCGCTTGGAAAATTTTCAGCTGGCTTCCTGCCTCCTTAATTTTCATGGCGGCTGGCATTGGCATTTTCTTCGTCTACCTGAAAATCAAGAATGTACTTCTCAAAATGGTCGCCACTGACCCAACCATTCCGGCGCCAGCGCCTGTCTCAAGCGCCAAATAAATCAGGGCGTTTTTTCTTCACCCAAGAGTTTCTTTTTTTGCAATTGAAACTCGGCCTCGCTGATGATTTCTTTCTTTTTCAACTCGTCCAATTTCAAAAGCATGCCATACATGTCTTTGAATTTTTCAGGCGTCATTTGAGCCTGCCCCGAACTTCCGCAAGCCGCCAAGAACATGGGCGCGACCAATGCAAACACCACGCACCCTGTCAATTTGATTGTTTTCATGCGCACTCCTTGAAAGCGTGGATTGTCTAACCCCATTCAATTATGTGCAAGTTCTTTGCAAATAGCCTTTGGGTTCTTACAAGGGTCCTAAACAAATATCCAATTTAGCCGTAAGTGTTTGGTGAACCACAAGCTCCATTTTCTTAAGCCATTTGTTGCCTTCTTGGGCGTTTTGGTACTCTGCGCTTCCCTTTCGGGGTGCGGCGGAGGGACTGAAGCTACCGCAACAACCAACGTAGCGCCCACGGCCAACCCTGGACCTAGTCAAAACGTCGTTGTAGGTGCAGTGGTCAGCATGGATGGCTCGGCCAGCAAAGACTCCGATGGCGGATCATTGACCTTCAAATGGGCTCTCATTGGCAAGCCCGTAGGAAGCGCCGCAAGCTTAACCAATCCCACCTACCCCAACCCCAAATTTACAGCCGACTTGGCTGGAAATTATGTAGTGAGTTTGGTAGTCAACGACGGCAAGGCCGACAGCACGGTGGCCACTGTTTCCGTCACGGCCACAGTGGCCAATGCTGCACCCGTTGCCAATGCCGGAGTCAATCAAAGCGTTGTCATTGCATCTACCGTCACACTGGATGGCACAGCCAGCACAGATGCCAACAACGACTCACTCTCTTACAAGTGGGTGTTGCAATCTAAGCCCGCAACAAGTTCTGCCACGCTGACTGCGGCCACATCTGCAAAGCCAACTTTTAAAGCAGACATTGCAGGCACTTACGTGGCCACTTTGGTGGTGAGCGATGGTAAAGCTAACAGCGAGCTTGCTGCAGTTTCAATATTGGCAAGCGCCACCAATTTAGCCCCCGTTGCCAAACCTGGCGTCAATCAAAGTGTTGTGGTGGGCAGCAAAGTATCTGTAGACGCATCTGCAAGTTCAGATCCCAATGGCGATTCAATCACTTACCGATGGTCTTTGCTATTCAAGCCTGTTGGAAGCACTGCTACTTTGTCTTCAGCCACGACGGCAAGCTCCACCTTCACTGCAGATTTAGCAGGCACCTATTTGCTTGGCTTAACCGTGAACGATGGCAAAGTAGACAGCCCCGTAGTAGTCTTAACCATTACGGCTGCCAAATTAAATGCGGTGCCCGTAGCCAGCGCTGGCACCAACCAAAACGTGACAGCCTCAAGCTTAACCACGCTAGATGGTACGGCCAGTACAGACGCCGATTTAGATGGCCTCAGTTATACGTGGTCATTGATCTCCAAGCCGAGCAGCAGCAATGCAGCTTTGTCTTCCACCACCTCTCCCAAGCCCACCTTCACACCCGATGTGGTCGGCACGTACGTCGCAAGCTTGGTGGTGAGCGATGGCAAAGACCGCAGCCCAACGGCCGTTGTCACGGTCATTGCCTCTTCCTCTAACTCAGCGCCTGTGGCCAATGCAGGCGCAGCGCAGAGTGTGTCAACCACTGCTGTGGTAACACTCAACGGCACAGGCAGTACCGATGCCAATGGCGACACCTTGACTTACCGCTGGACTTTAACTACCAGACCAACCAGCAGCACTGCTGTACTTTCCTCAGCCACTGTAGCATCTCCCACTTTCACAGCAGATCTTGCTGGCAGTTATGTGGCCACTTTGGTGGTGAACGATGGCAAAGTAGACAGCACCAACACCAGCACCATCACTGTCACAGCCTCGGCAGCCAACTCTGCGCCCGTGGCCAATGCCGGCCCTGCACAAACAGTCAGTCGTTCAAGCGGTACCATTACGGTAACCCTGACTGCAGCTGCCAGTACCGATGCAAACAGCGACACGCTGACTTATGCGTGGACGACTGCATACCAACCGCCAACAAGCAGCATTGCGCTTTCTTCTGCAACCGCCGTTTCGCCCACTTTCGCGGCAACTGTTGCTGGGGTTTATGTCTTCAACTTGATTGTCAATGACGGAAAAGTGGGCAGTGCTGTAGCAACCGTTGCCATTACGGTCAATTGACTCCGATTTCTTAAGGCCATGGGCCCACTTTAGGCGCCTCACTTCTTCAATGGCGGTGTTACCATTGGACTATCAGTTTCAGCCTAGGGCGCGAGACGCCAAAAAACGCCACATTCACCCCTTAAAATGTCGCGAAACCATGCTCGAAAACACACCTTCTGAATTTGACAACAGGCCACTTTCAAATGGGCCTTTGTTTCAATGGCTTGGCGTGCAATGGCAAGGCACTCACTACGCCATTTCACTGAACAGCATTGCCGCTGTTTTCAAAGACGCTCAGGCCAGTCCTTCTAGCGCATCCCATCTCCCATTGGATGTGGCGGTGCACGATGGCAGTGCCATCTTCATGAAGGCTTTCTCTGCGTGTTTTGCCCTTCCACCAAACCTCCAGTTTCAGCCCTCAAGTGATTTACCTCAATGGGCCATTGTGCTGAATCCACCTATGTCGTCTGCCACGGGTTGTCGCGTGCAATCGGTGGTGGGTCCGTTTTGGGCCAAGGCTGGCCTGGCCTCTTTAGACCACGATGGGCAAAGTTGGACGGTGGTTTATCGGTCTGGCGAAATGTCTGGCGATAGGCCTAGGAATATGTCTGGAGAAGCGCATGCTTGAAGGCAGAAAGCTCAGCATTGAGATGCAGCGCGACAGCAACAGCCGCGTCTGGACCTTTCTTTCTTTGCTCATTTCTTTAGCTTGCTTGCCCTTGCTGGCCAGCCTGTGGATTGGCTTGGCCATTGTGCCGCCAGCCCCCGACAAATCGCAAGACAACATGGCGCAAGCGCATGCCAAAGTGCTTGAAAGTGTTGATAAACTGAAGAGTGGCTTGGCGGCCGATCAAGCCATTACCCCAGAGCTCTTTGCTGAAATGGCTGAGTTGATACCGGTGCTAGATGATTTTGCGCAAGCCTCGGCCAAAGCCACTCAAGCTGCTGCCGATTCTAGAGATGCGCAAATTTGGCCAGGCCGTGCCAATCTTATTTTGGACGACCTCAACACACTCATTTTGGCCAAAGAGCCTACGCTTAATTTTCTGCGCACACGCGATGCATTGAGCGCGCTGTACAAACCCAAGGGTGCCATTTCACCTCAGGCCTCAGCATCACTTAGTGCGTTTCGTGAATTCAGCACGGGTGTAGCAGAGTGGGTGAAGCTCACAACGACACCCTCCCTCACTTGGGGTTTGCTGCTCAGTTCAAAAACGTCTTGGCGCCAAATCAACGCCCAAATGGACGCCTTAGAGGCCGAGACCAAACTCACAGACAGTGCATCGGCAGCACAAGCCAAAGCGGCTCAAACTCTTTTGACCGCATTGAATGCCAACAACTTGGTGCAAAGCATTCGATCGACCGATGAACAAATGAGCAAAGTGTGGGCGGCTCACGAGCGTTTGTTGGCGTCGCTCAATCAGCTGCCCCCTGTGCCCAATGTCATTGTTGCGCCAGCGCCTTTTTCTTGGTCACAATTGGCTTTTCCTGGTAAGGCCTCAGAAGGTTTGATGGGTGCGCTGTCACTTTTAATCATCGGCCTTGCGGTGCTGTTGGCTGCGCACATTTCTCGTCAACAGCATTTGCAGCACTTGTCGAAAAAATGGCTTGCACTCACGCAGCAATTAGAAAACACATTGCGCGATGTCACGCAACCACTGGCCACTTCAATCAACCAACAAGAAGAACTGATTGCGGAGTTCAACCGGCTGCTAGAGCAATCTAAGTTGCTGCAGCAAACCATGAACACGCCCATAGAGTCGCCAGAAAAGTCTTTAGAGGATCAAGCATGGCGTGCTGCTGCGCGCATGCAATTCGACTTGGAAAGCGAGCTGATGCTTTTGCGCGAAAAGCTGTTGAATATTCACCTGCAATTTTGCTCAGGCGCCACCCACGAAAACTTGGTGTACGACTTGGCCTTCACGGCCGAGGGCATTCAAACGGTGTTAACCACCGCCTCCGATTTGGGTCGCTCGTTTGCCCTGCTCAAGGAGCACTTGCATCAAACCGATGCTGTGGGCAACGACGAAGAAGTGGTGGCCATGATGTCGCAAATTTCGAACCTTAAAACTTCGGTCAAGCGCATGACCCAACAACTGCGCGACCTGTCTAACAAATTGCAAGTGGCCGTAGAAGATGTGCCCGATGGCAAACGCTTTGAGACAGCCAACGCTCAAAGAGCCAATGAAAAAGTCAAAGGGAGGCCCCATGGCAACCCATCAGTTTGACCATTTGTCGTTGGTGGTGTCCGATGCCGAGCTGAGTTTGCAAGGTTTAACACGAAGCATTCAGGTGGGCTCTGTCGACATGCAACAGGGCGCTTTGTATGCCCGTGATTTGTCGGGTGCTTTGTCGGTATTGGGCCTAGACACTGCGGCCAGTTTGGTGGAAGACGTAGCGCGGCAACTCACGCTGGGGCAACCCAGTGTGCTAGATGTCGCGCAAGGTTTGTTGCCCAACGTGGCCAGTGCGCTCAAGGACATTCAACTGGGTCACATCCTGGAGCCCGATGAGCAGCTCAAAGTGTTCGGGCCATGGTCCTCTAGGCTGCAAGTTTTGGTCTCGCGCGACACAGCATCCCTTAGCAGCTTTGAAGCTGTGGCACCCAAGAGCACCACAGCACAATTGCTTGGCCAAGGCGACCCTGGCTTTAAAGCCATGCGCATGAAAGGCCTGAGCCTGATTCAAAACGCGCGCATCGTAAACCAGCGCGACGACGAACGCACCGTGGTGCAAATGGACGCCTTGCTCAGCGAGTTGCAAGACTGGACTTTGCGCGTAGGCCAAGTGCCTTTGTCGCAACTGTTCCCCCTGTCGGCGCAAGCCATGCAAGACGTTTGGCTTGACAGCCCTTTGCTGGACTTGCTGGACCCCTTAAGAGAATTGGGTGCTCAGGCCGGCAGCATTCAAGCGCAATCTAGAAGCCTCACCATTTACATGGACTGGCTGGGTTTGAACTTGAGCAACGAAAATTTTCAAAAGCTGGGGCAATGCATGGCGGTGGTGGCGGGCCACGTGAAGCGCTTGGCCGATGGCTACCGCTTGGTGTTTCCGTGCAGCCTATCGCGCATGCGCATGACGCCCTATGTTCAAAATGGCCAGCGCTATGCGGTGGGCTCAGGGCAGTTCATTCAGTTTGACCCCCATGCCGACGGCACAGGCTTTGCGGGCTTGCTCACTGTGTGTTCTGGCCTTGCCAACCAAACCCTTCAAGTAGAGCGTGTGTTGCCGGCTCAAAATATGAATATTTTTGCAGTGCCCCCAGATATTCCCAAACCAGAGGGTGTTTCGGGGGTGGCTCTGGATGCCATGGGTGAAATTTATCACTGCTTGAGCATGGCCTGAGCTTGAATTAACCAGCTAATTTATGCGTACTTTGTTATCTATTGTGTGTTTGATTTTCTGCTTGGCCAGCCCCGCTCAAGCCGCATTAAGCGTTCAGGCGGAAGATGCCGTAAAACAGTTTCTTGATCAACATCCTTCTTTAGAAGGGCAAGATTTCAGCATTCAGTGGGACGCAAGCAAGCTGGAATTTCCTGTTTGCGCTAAAAAACCCACTGTGGAGCTCTTAAGAAAAGACAAGGCTTGGGGCAAGCTGC
>Ga0214919_10005546_pt1 | contig 17830 bp, 17 predicted proteins | sample LL1503_MetaG_FD_177994 | JGI IMG/M metagenome (GOLD analysis project Ga0214919, IMG submission 177994) | Freshwater microbial communities from Lake Lanier, Atlanta, Georgia, United States - LL-1503 | ecosystem: Environmental > Aquatic > Freshwater > Lake | place: USA: Georgia | collected...
GCTATTACAACTACAGGTGTAATTAGCGGCTCTAATGCGTTGTCTGCATCGTATGCGTTGTCTGCGTCGTATTGGAGTGGATCAATTACTAACGCTTTATCTGCGTCTTATGCGGCGAGCGCCTCAAATGCATCAAATGCTGCTTTATTTAATAGTACAGCTTCATCCGTTTTTGCTACAACAGGTAGTAATACCTTTACTGGTACTGCTTACCACTCAAATACAAATGATGCAATTGCGTTTAGTGGAACTACATCATCCATCTACACTGATGGAGGATTACAAGTTACTAAAAATGCATATTTTTCCTCATCAATGTTTATTAAGGGTAACTTAACTATATATGGTACTCAAAGTATAAGTTATATTACTTCATCTCAGTTGAATATTAGTACTAATCTTATTACAGTTAATACTAGCACTCCATCTTTACGTTTTGGAGGTATTGCAGTTCAAGATTCAGGTTCAGTAAATGGATTGACTGGCTCACTATTGTGGGATTCACAAACTAATAACTGGATTTATTCTAATCCTTCGGGTTCTGGTAACTATGATAGTGCTATGGTAATGATGGGACCTCAAAACTCAAGTGGTTTAGGTAATGAGGTAGGAATTACTGTAAATGCAATTCCTAAAGGTGCGGGTGGTCATCATATGACTTCATCTGCTATGTTTGAGGTAAGTGGTAGTGTTGGTATTGGTACTTCAACCCCAGGATCTGCTTTAGATGTTGTAGGAACAATCAGAACAAGAACATCATCAGGAGCCGCTTCATTGTTTTTACAAGATAACAGTGCAATAAATAAATGGGAAATAGGACATATTAATAATAATTTATATTTTTATAATTATACCTTAAATAACAATTCTCTTTACATTAGTTCAAGTGGAAATATAGGAATAGGAACTACATCCCCTAACTATACTTTAGATGTAAATAATTCAGGAAGATTTATTAGTACTGGAGAGGCATTAAAATTACAGTCTGTAAATGCTTCTGGTTCTTATATAACATTTTCCCCATCATCAGGATCTGATTATGGTTATATAGGTAATGCATATCATCTTTTTTATTCTCCTTCTAATGTTTCTACTGATTTTGGTATTAGAGCAACTGCAAATTTGATTTTTTCAAGTAATGGAGCAACTGAAAAAATGCGTATTACAAGTGGAGGAAATGTTGGTATAGGAACTACTTCTCCAAATGAAAAATTACAAATTAGTGGAGCAGTTGCAGTAACAGGAACTGCAACAACATCCTTTGCAAGCTCAACAACATTAGATTGGTATTCAGACGGTGGAAGAATTATTGCTAGAGGTGCTAACACAACAACAAGAGGAACATTTAAAATTGCTTTAGAATCATCCAATTCTAGTTTATCAACATATGCTTTATCATTTGATAATAATGGTAATGCAACATTTTCTGGTACAATAACAGCAGGTGCTACTTTTCAAAATACATACCATTATTTTTATTCATATGCAGGAAGTGGTACTCAACAAATTGCTGTTATAGGTACTAACTCAGCAGTAAATGGTGGATATATTAAATTTATTAATGATAGTTCTGCTGGTGGAGTTAGAGGTGTAAGATTAGGAGTTCAAGGTAATGGTACTGCACCAACAGGAGGAACCGATGTTCTTACTATTTTAGACAGTGGTGCTACATCTGTTCTTTATGGATTTAGTGCAAATAATGGTAATATCCTAATTAATGCTGATGGTAACTATTCTGGCTATTCAGCAATATCATTTAGTGGTAATTTATCAAATGGAGGTGCAAAAATATTTGGAAGAAATAACGGTATAGATGCATTATATATATGTGGTCCTACAAGTTACGGTGTAACTATGAGAGTTAATGGTACATCTGAAAGTGCTAAATTCTATAGTAGTGGTAACGTAGCTGTAGGTATGCAAAGTAAAAGTCTTGTTGTTGGTGCAGATAGTGATAGTCCAAATGCAACATTAGATGTTAGAGGTAATATATATGCCACAGGTGCAATTATAAATATAGGTGGAGTTACTAGACATTGTTTTGCAGGTAGTGTTCAAGGTAATCAAAGTGTATCATTCACAGTAAATAACCAAACCCAATCAGTATTTAGAGTAACTTGCATGATGACCCATTATGGATACATTGCTAGTTACGGATGTGCAAAAATGTCTTTAATTGCAAATGGTCCCACATTTCAAGAAGTTGTTATATCTGATACTACATCTGCTAATGGTGGTTCTTGGTCAATAACACAAGTAAGTTCAACACAATTTACTGTGACTAAAAATGCTGGTTCATATGGTGGTGGTGGTAACTACTTTGTTGAAATTGTGGGTAATAATAGTTATTAAAAAATAAAATTATAAAAATGAAAGAATATTGTATTTTTAATGGAGATGGAACTTTAGCTTTCACATGCAACACCTTAAATGGTTTAGATAATTATACTAACAATTCTAATTATACTATAATAGAAAATGAAAAATTAGATTCTAATTATCAATATACATTAGTAGATGGAGTAATTGTAAAAGGAGAACAATGGCCTATACCTGAACCTCCAACAGAATAAAATAAACTTGGTTGTCTCCTATCTCTATTATATATTTATATACAGTAAACAAATAAAATAAAAATATGTTATTATTCATTACATTCGTTATTATCGCTGCAGCTATTGCATATGGTATTAACAAAAACAAATCAAAAATCGCCGAAACTATTGAGAAAGTTGAAGAAACTATAGCTCCAGTAGTTGAGGAAGTTAAAGAAGTAGTTGCTAAAGTTGAAACAGAAATCGCTAAAGCACCAAAAGCCCCTAAAGCAAAAACAACAGCACCAAAAGCTAAAAAAACAACTAAGAAGTAATTATGGAAAAAATCAGTTTAAAATTGTATGAATTCTACAATCTAGAATCAGAATTAAACGGAGTTACGAATCAACAAACCGGCGAGAAAATCTCTGCTGGTTTATTAGCTGAAAAATTAAAGTTAACAACTAAATATTGGTTAACTGAATTAGCTAAGAAAGTAGCTGCTGAAAAAGCTACAGTTGAAACTCTTAAAGAAGAGTTAATCAAAAAGCACGGCGAAACAGATGAAACTGGAAACATTAGTATCCCAATGTACATCGACATCGTTAAAGATGAAGATGGTAAAATCGTTGATGGTAAAAACAATCCAAAGTTCATTGAATTTCAATCAGAATTCAACGCATTGCTACAAGAAGAAAAAGAATTAGAGTACAAACCAGTATCACTTAGTGAATTAGAAAACATTGAGTCAGATGGTAACTATCCTACATTCTTTAAATTGGTTGTAGCTGATGAACAAGCTTAGTGAAATATTTCAGGCGTGGGTAGCTGCGGCTAGCCCATCGCCTTCACAAAAGCTATTAGCTGAACAACGTACATCCGTTTGCGATACGTGTGAACATAAAACTTATACTAAGTTATTAGATTTATACACGTGTGGTTTATGTGGATGTCCGTTAAGTCGTAAGGTTTTTAGTCCTGCAGGTCCTAAAGCTTGCCCTGGTAATAAATGGAAAGAATAACTAAAATATATCTAGTTGAAAATATAGAACCAGGTACTAATAAAGTATATATTGGTAAAACTATAGATTCTAGAAAATCTGCTCATAAATCAACATATGGACCTCAAATTAGTTATACTTATATAGATGAAATACCTTCATTAAATCATGATGATTGGGAACCTATAGAAACATATTGGATTGAACAGTTTAAACAATGGGGTTTTGAAGTAGTAAATAAACGTAAGCAAGGGGGTAGTGGTGCTAGTTTTCATAAAGAAGAAACCAAAGCAAATATGCGTAAACCTAGGTCTACTACTGAAAAAATGCGTAAACCTAAATCAGAAGAACATAAAGCTAATATGCGCAAACCAAAATCAGCAGAACATATAGCTGCTATGGTTGCTGGTAGAACAGGAATAAAACATACTAATCATAGCAAAATGCCTGAATGGTATGGTGAATTTATAAGCAACATAAATAAAGGTAGAGTATCACCTAATAAAGGAAAAACAAAATCAGAAGAGGCAAAGCGCGCCATATCAGAAAAATTAAAAGGCCGCGTCTCTCCAAATAAGAAAAAACAATAAAGTATATGTCACAATTAACTCCTGAAGAATTACAATCTGTAAAAGATTTACAATCAAAGTACAATCAAACTGTGTTTGAAATTGGCGTTGCTGAAACGCAAATTTTAACATTTGAAAGACAAATCGCAAAGCTACGCGACGATAAAACAGCTTTGGTTAAAGATCTTGAAACAATCGAGCAAAAAGAAGCAGCATTAGTCGCTACTCTACAAACAGTATATGGCAACGGCGCAATAAATCCTGAAACTGGAGAAATAACAGCACCTCAATAAGATTTTTCGCGGTTTATGGTGGTTTTTGGATATTTATTATTAGGTCAATCCTAATAAAATTCCAAAAATAACATAAAAATGGCAGAAAAAATCATTTCTCCTGGTGTATTCCAGAACGAATCAGATAAAAGTTTAGTGCAAAGAGGTATTCAAGGTACGTCAACCGCTATTGTAGGTCCTACAGTATTAGGTCGTCCTTTTGTACCAACTACTGTAACTTCATACTCTGAATTCCAATCAAAATTCGGTACTACCTTTAAAAGTGGTAGTTACTATTACGAGTATTTAACTTCAATTGCTGCTCGTGAGTATTTCCAAAACGGTGGTCAAACATTGTTAGTAACTCGTGTTGTTAGTGGTTCAGGAAACGTTGCAACTTATGCAAGTGCAAACGTTACTACTACTAACGCTAGTGCATCATTTACTCTTGAAACATTAGCTTGGGGTTCTCAAATGAACAACACATCAAGTCTATCAGGCGGTGCTTTAGCATCAGGTAGTACTAATAACGTTCGTTGGGAAATTACAAATGTAAACACTGGTAGTGGTACATTTAACTTAGCTATCCGTGCAGGTAATGATAACGATGCTCAAAAGAATTACATCGAAACTTGGCCTAATTTATCATTAGATCCAAACTTACCTAACTTTGTTACTCGCGTTATTGGTGATAATAAACCAGTATACTCTGTAGACACTGATGGTAATCCTTATATCAACATTACAGGTTCTTATGTTAATGCTTCTCAATATGTGAGAGTATCATCTGTACCTAGTCCACAAGTTGATTCAATCGACAACAACGGTTTCTACAAATCAGGTTCTTACCTAGCTGGTTTACCAGCATTAGGAAGTGGTTCATTTGGTGGTTCATTTACAGGTGGTGTTGTTGCAACAAACATAGAACAAAAGATGAACGAAACTATAACAGCCGCTAACATGGAAGGATTTGCAGTTTCTGATTATAATATAGCTTTAAACTTATTAGCAAATAACGATGAATACAAATTTAATGTATTATTAGCTCCAGCTGTTAGTTTAGATAGTGCTGCTTCTACTACAATAATTTCAATTGCTGAAGCTAGAGGTGATGCATTCGCTCCAATCTCTGCAGGTGCTTATGGTACTTCAGTTGTTACAGCTACACAAACAGCTGCTGGTCAATCTAGCAACTACTCAGCTGCTTATTACCCTTGGATTCAATTATACAACTCTAACTTAGGTAAGAATGTATGGGCTACTTCAACAACAGTAATGGGTGGTGTATTAGCATTCAACGATCAAGTTGGTGCTGAATGGTTCGCGCCAGCTGGTTTAAACAGAGGTGGTGTTCCATCAGTATTAAGAGCTGAAAGAAAATTATCTCAATCAGATCGTGATACATTATATGCTGCAAATGTTAACCCATTAGCTACATTCCCTGGAGAAGGTGTTGTAGTATTTGGTCAAAAGACATTACAACGTAGAGCTACATCATTAGATAGAGTAAACGTTCGTCGTTTATTGATCGCATTGAAAGATTTCATTGGTCAAGTAGGTAATAACTTAGTATTTGAACAAAATACAAACGCTACAAGAAATAGATTCTTAGCTCAAGTTAACCCTTACATGGAATCAGTAGTACAAAGACAAGGCTTATATGCTTATAAAGTTGTAATGGATGATACAAACAACACAGCTGATGTAATCGATAGAAATCAATTAGTAGGTCAAATATATATTCAACCAACAAAAACTGCTGAATTTATAATCTTGAACTTTAACGTATTACCAACAGGCGCTACATTCCCTGCATAGGGGGATGTGGTTCCAATATTTATTAATAGCAATTAAAATTTAACATAAAATGGCAGTATTAGACGCTAACGAAATCATGTTCACCGCTTTTGAACCAAAAGTTCAGAACCGTTTTATCATGTATGTAGACGGGATTCCCGCATACTTGATTAAGAGTGCAACAGCACCAGGATTCGAAGCCGGTGAAATTATCTTAGATCATATCAACGTTTACCGCAAAATCAAAGGTAAAGTACGTTGGAATGATATGACTTTAAACTTATTTGATCCCGTAACACCATCTGGTGCTCAAGCCGTAATGGAATGGGCTCGTTTGGCTCACGAATCAGTAACAGGTCGTGATGGATATTCTGATTTCTACAAAAAAGACTTAACATTAGACATTTTAGGTCCAGTAGGCGATATCATAGGTGAGTGGATTGTAAAAGGTGCTTATGTAAAAACAGCAACTTTTGGTGAGTACGATTGGTCTAATGAAGCACCAATTAACTTGACAGTAACAGTCGCTATGGATTATTGCGTATTGAATTTCTAATTATATTTCAATATTTTTATAGATAAGGCGTCTGCTTTGGCAGATGCCTTTCTTTTGCGTATATTTATATATACACAAATAAAAACGTTATATGGCAGAATTTAAAATTCCAACCGAACAAGTTACATTACCTTCAAAAGGTTTATTGTACCCTACAGAATCACCACTTGCTAAAGGTGAAATAGAAATGAAATATATGACCGCTAAGGAAGAAGATATTCTTACCAATGTCAATTATATTCGTCAAGGTATTGTATTAGATAAATTATTACAAGCACTTATTGTTACACCAATTGACTATAATGAATTATTAGTTGGTGATAAAAATGCAATATTAGTAGCAGCACGTGTATTAGGTTATGGTAAAGACTATGATATCACATACACTGATGAAAATGGTAATGAAAATAAAGCTACGGTTGATTTAACAACATTAGAAAATAAAAATGTTGATTATTCAATATATAAAGCAGGATCAAATGAATTTTCATTTGCTTTACCTAAATCAGGTAATTTAATAACATTTAAATTACTTACCCACGGTGATGATAAAAAAATTGAAGCTGAAGTTAAAGGATTACAAAAACTAAACCCATCAGTTTCTCCAGAAATGACTACACGTTTAAAACATATGGTTACCTCAATAAATGGCGATCGTGAAATTAAATCAATTCGTGATTTTGTTGACAATGCATTTTTAGCACCTGATGCTAGAGCATTACGTGAATATTATAACACAGTATCACCAGATATAGATTTAAAATATTACCCAAATGGTAATTATACAGGGGAGGGTATAGCAATTCCTATATCGCTTAACTTTTTTTGGCCTGACGCCCGAGTTTAGATTATACTTATTTAAACAAATACACGAGATTGTATTTAATAGTAATGGCGGGTATGATTGGTCTACTGTTTACAATATGCCTACTTGGTTACGTAGATTTACTTTTGAAACATTAAAGGAACACTACGATAAACAAGCAGAGGAAATGAGTAAACAACAAAATATGTTACAAAATAAAAGTAGTAAAGATATACCACGTCCCGACATAGCTTCAAAACAACCGACATATACATCAAAGGCGCCTAAGAAATAGGCGCTTTTAATATTTATATGATGTAATACTAAATTATGGCCGACGAAAATAACATACCAGATCCTGGACAAGTAGCATCACTAACCCGTGCTGAACAGGTTCTTAAAGATATACTGGAAAAACAACTAAATACTCGTTTTAAATCAAATGAAGAATTTAAAAAATTAGTTGATGCTACTACTGAATATCAAAAGAAATTAAATGAAGTTGAAATTTCTTTAGAAGGTCAATTAAGTTTATATTCAGAAATAAACAAGCAAGTTCAAAATTTTGGAAAAGGGTTAACAGACAATATTAAAAAAGCCAATTTACAAACTAACACTCAGTTAGGCTTAAAAAATATATATTCTACTTTAAATAATTTACAAGGTAGCTTAATATCAAATCAAGAAAATTTACTTAGAGGAGAATTATCATCTAATGATGTTTCAAAAGATATTCTAAAAAATAGATTATTAGCACAAAATCAAGAAAAACTTTCTAATGATTTAAGATCACAACAAGTAGATCTAACAAAACAGATTGATAATTTTTATAATAATATAGGGGCCAATGGGAGAAAACTTACTGAAGAAGAAACAAAACAGTTTAAACAATTAACAAGTCAAAGAAATGCTATAGGTCAAATTGTTTTATCTTTAGATAGTGCAAATACAGCACAAGCTAGTATAACTGCTGAGTTAGAAAAACAATTATCCAATATTTTAGATATAGAGGCTCACACTGGTGTAGCTGGTAAAATATTAAAGGGATTTGGTAAAATTCCTCTTATAGGAGATTTATTAGATATAAATGGGGCTCAAAAAGCTATGAATATAGCAGCTGCTAATGGTGTTAGAGGATTTGCTTTAATTGGAAAAGGGGTTGAAGCTTTAGGTCCAAGCTTAAAAGCAGCATTAGGCCCTTTAGGATTAATAATGATAGCAGTTGATGCTTTTAAAGCATTAATAGGCGCTATGTTTGATGCTGATAAACAAGTAACATCAATAGCTAAAAATCTATCAATATCTAAAGAATCAGCAGCAGGAGTAAGAAGATATTTTATAGATATATCAAATACAATTGATACAACTTATAATAGGCTCCAAGATGTAATTGATGCTCAACTTCAGTTATCTAATTTATCCAAATTTACACTATTATTTTCTAAAGAAGCAATTGAAAATCAAATTGCTTTAACTAAAGAAATAGGTTTATCTGAAGAAGAAGCTGCTAACTTAAATAAATCCTTTATTCTTAATAATGAAGAAGGTAGTAAAGGTAGAATAACAGTTGAAAAACAAATATTATCTTTAGCTAAACAAACAGGACTATTAGCAAATGGTAAGAAAATATTACAAGATGTTTCTAGAGCAAGTGGTCAAATACTTCTTAACTTTAGAGGAAACTTACCTGCACTTACTGATGCCGTATTACAAGTAGATAAACTAGGAATTGGTTTAGAAGATGCTAGATCAATATCAAACTCATTATTAGATTTTGAATCATCAATTAGCAATGAATTAGAAGCAGGTGTATTTTTAGGTAGACGTTTTAATTTAGAACAAGCTAGAGCATTAGCATTAAGAAAAGATTATGTTGGTGCTACCAAAGAGGTACTTAAACAAGTAGGATCAATTGAAGAGTTTGAAAGTATGTCTGCTATTCACCAACAAGTGATAGCTAAAGCATCAGGTATGACTGTTGATGCATTGAGTGATTCCTTAATGTACCAAAAGTTTTTAGGTATACAGAGTGAAGCAAATCTTAAACGACTTTTAGATGCTGGACAAAAAGATGTAGTTCTTAGAGCAGCTAGAGGTGAATTAGCTGTTGAGGAACTAGATAAAAGCTTACGTGCATTAGATGCTCAAGAAAAATTTAATATAGCTATAGATAAAGCTAAAGAAATATTTACCAACTTGGTGACAGGGGGTACTTTAGATACTTTAGCTGATGTTTTAAAAAGCATTGCTGATTCTTTAGCTTCATTAACAGGTCAAACTGCAAAAGTTCAACAAAGAAGAGCAGCAGCTGAGCAACAAAATGCTATAGAAAGTATTAGAACAGCAAAACCAGAGGATCAAGCAAATCTTATAAAACAGCTATTTGAACAAAAGAAAAAGTCTGAAGAAGTTATTGATGCAAAGCCTGGTGAATTTAAACAAGGTTTATTTGCTGTTCTTTCAAGAATTGGTAGCTTAGGAATAACTAGTAATCTATTTGGCATACAAGACAAATATGCCAGTATGTCAGAAGCTGCTGAAAGTGCTCAAAAAGATATTGACGGACTTAATAAGCAACTTGAAGGGATGGGCAGCGTGGGTAAAGATGCTATTAAAGGTCTTCAAGATTTAGAAGATGCTGATAGAAAAGCAGCAATTATGAGATATGGAGCTGGTCCAAACGCAGCAGCCTTTACTAATACTCCACAAAAAGTACAAGATGGTATATCAAATACAGGACCTTTCACTATAACAGATGGTTATGGAAAAACAGCCATCACTACCGAAGGTGATAAAATAGCGGTTTCACCAAACATTAATACTAAACCATTGGTGCCATCATTAGATTTAACACCAATGATAAATGCATTTAATGACTTTAAAAATGATGTAATTAACGTAATAAATAAACCACAACCCGCACCAACATTTGTATTTGAAGGTAATGGCGCTCAATTAGGTAAATTTATCGGTAGTCAAATAGAAACAGGTACAGCACAAAACATATCTACAGGTTACAAAGTAGCATAACAATTAAATATTTATATAAAACAACAATACAATGGCAACAAAAGGAATCTTATCAAACCTAAAAAACATGGCTTTAGGTCTTAAAGGCGATAAACCAACTACATTTGGTGTTGATCCAATCCCACCAGCTTCATTACATCTTACCTATTCAACAGATGGCAATCCAAATGTTAAATGGCGTACTAATGGACTTACAGGGATGAAACCATCTCCATCAAAATTAGACGATATTAAAAGTAAATACACACCAGGCAAAGGTTCATACCTTAACACACTACCAACTAAATAGTAAATGCCAGGCTCAAAACTAGTAAAGTTAAAAACGGATCTTAAGTCCCTTAAATATGGACATGACCGTCAAGGGGATGGAAATAGTGGTCAACCATACATCACTACTAACATTCCTAATAGGCTATCTACTAGTCCTTCTGACGATGGGTATATTAGAGGTGGATGGTCTTTAGCTAATAAAGCATCTAACGAGGATCAGTTAAGAATAAGTAAATTTCTTGATGATAAACCTAAAGGACCTTTATTTATTTCTCGTCAAATTGGATTACAATTAACTAATCCAAAACTTGAAACTAGACAAGTAAATTTAACTGGATTTGGAACGTTAGGGAGTTTACTAACAGTAGGATATAATGCATTTAACCAATTATTACCTGGTCCTACTCGTTTATACAACGAAGGCAAAAACACATTAGCACAAATGCCAGTAAATGCTTTTGGCACTCACTTTGAGCGCCATGGTTTATCACCTGTACAAGATGATAATACTAAGTATTTAGCTGTTGCTTATAATAATAACCAAAATGGTAATAATAGATTAGTTGCTTTAACAAAGAAATTAATTAAACCTAATATTAGTGATCCTAAAAGTAGCAACATTATTTTAGGTACTGTAAATGCTATTTTAGGTGCTGTAAATGTATTTAATACAATAATAGGTAGAGGTACAAACCCATTACTACCAAACTCACCATTATTACAACCGGCGGATTTAATTATAGATCAATATAGTGGAGGTCCTGGATCAACTTATGGTATTGGTACAACAGTTATTAGACGTTATGATGTAACGAGTAATGGTAGAGGACAAAATGTTCAAGAAAGAGTAGCACCTGGGGTTCCTACAATTAATTATAATAGTACAACTGGTGTATCTGATCAGTGGTCTAATGCTGCTGGTGATTTATCTCCTTTAGTAAAACGTAGATTAACATATTTAGATAACAATAGACCTACTAAAGCCCCTGAGTATTTAGGTCAAACTGCTGTTAAATATGCTTCTTCAACAGCAAAAAATTATCAAGCTATTAGAGATATAAGTAATAACTTTGAAACAACTCAAAAATATGATGTTCAAGGTGCTTTACGAATTAAATCATCTGGTAATCCTAATTTTAGTGCTTACTTTAATGGTAAAAAAACATTAAATGTAGCAAATAGAGAAGATAAAAACATTTTATCAATTATATTTACAATCATAAACCCATTTGATCAAAATAAAGAAACAATTGCTCTTTCCGCATATATGAAAGGATTTAGAGACAATTTTGATGGTACTTGGAACGAATATAATTATGTAGGCCGTTCAGAAAGTTTTTACACATACGGTAAATTTAAACGTAATATTGGCTTTAGTTTAGACATACCTTGTTTTAATGAAAGTGAATTATTAGATAAATACCAAAAATTAGGACAATTAGCATCAACAACTGCGGGTGCTTATAATGAAAATAATTTATTAGGTGGTGTATTGATACAATTAAATATAGGAAATCACATTAATGGCGATTATGGTCTTTTAACTAATTTGTCTTATGAAATACCTGATGATTCATCTTGGGATATAGATGCTAAATTAGCAATGTATATTAAAGCAACATTTAGCTTTACTATTGTACATTCTACCTTACCTAAATATACTTCAAATAGTTATTTTGCTTCAGGCCCTGCAGCTTCAAATATTGAAAGAATACAAGCCAATCAACAAGCTATAGCATCAGGAGTAGGTGACTATTAAAATAAATAATTTATGAATCGCTACGATAATTCAATTACAGAAAAAACATCATACGGTAGACAATATTTTAAACAAAAATACTACCCAAACATACCGTTGTCATCAACAGATGAATATGTTATCACAACTATAGGAGATAGACTTGATACTCTAGCTTATTCTTATTATCGTGATAGTACCTTATGGTGGGTAATTTCTATGGCTAACAATAATGTAACTAAAGGATCAATATTTCCTCAACCAGGTACACAATTACGTATACCAACAAATATAAACGCTGTTATATCATTATACAACCAATATAATATAACCAGATAATGTTATGTCAATATTTAGAAATACATTTACTTCAGAAGTTAAAGGGCAATTAAAAGCTCGACAAAACGCTGCTCAAAGAAAAAACCCTAATGATATTATATATCAGAATGCTCGTAATTCATGGGTAAGAATGACATCTGGTGTCAATGTTGGTGGTAATAGCAATTTAGCTAATCAATACATCTTACAAGGTGGTGTTTTAAATAATAAAAAATTAAGAGAAGGAGTTGGTGATGCCTCCAAAGTATATAGTAATTATGCCCCATCTTTAAATCCATATACTACAGGAGGTACAGCAGGTCTTAAACCAATGCCTGGTATTATATCAGTAGATGTTAAGTCTAAAACAGCATACGGCTCATTAAGAGAAGTAACTGTAAATTTTTCATGTAATAACATCCAACAATTAGAAGATTTAGAACTACTATACATGCGCCCAGGCTATACTGTATTAGTAGAGTGGGGGTGGACTCCATTTTTAGATAATGCTGGAAATATTCAAAACAATATTAGTTTTTATAATGGTGTTTTAGATGGTAAAGCAAGTAATGGTAAAAATGATAGAGAACAAATATTTTTAGATTTATTTAAAAAATCAAAAGAGCACTTTGGTAATTATGAAGCCCATTATGGGTATGTAAAAAATTATAATTGGACTGCTAGAGCAGATGGAGGATATGACTGTACCACAACAATTATCTCAGTTGGTGAATTATTAGAATCATTAAATGCTAATTGGGTATCATTAGATACAGCTAATATAGCTAGCCAAAAAGGATTAATATCTCAATATATAGCAGCCCCTACAGCTACTAATGCTTTCTCTCAACAAATTGATTTTACTCCAAATAATGTAAATTTTAAAAAAGATCCATTAGCAGAAGCTTATTCTCAAAATATACTAGCAGGATTATGTTATGAATTATATAATTTATGTGCTACTGCATCTATAAATAATCCAACTTTACCTACAATATTAAAGTCACCAAAGTATAATTATGATTTATATGCATTTAATATACCATCACAAGTTACTCCTCCCTCTCTTTCAACAGATGGTAAATTACAAACTTATATTACTTTAGAATCTTTTGTTGAATTATTAAATGATCATGTTACTGTAGCATTTTCTGATAAAGAATTTAAAAATGTAAAGCCTTTTTCTAGCATATCTACAAAACCAAATTTATATGATGCCGAGGGTTATACAGCAGAAGAAAAAGAATCTTTATTATGCTTAGCTCATCCTTTACAAGTATCTATAGACCCATCAGTATGTCTTATAAATAGTCCTGTTTGGGCGGGTGGGATTAATTTTACTAATATAGGAGAAAAAGGAACATCTACAAGAACAATTCCTAAAATTTCTTATTTAAGTAATCTTGAAACAAAAGGAGTAAAAAATTTCAGATATGGAGATTATAAGGTATATGAATTTGGAAAAATAGGTAATATATACATTAATATTAATTTTATTTATCACTTATCTTTAGATTCTAGACTTCATACAGCTAATCAAGAATTAAAAGTGTATGATTTACTTAAACATGTTTTAAAAGAAGTACAAGAATGTATTGGTGGTGTTAATAGTTTTGAAATACACGTAGATCCTCAAGATAGTGTTGCTAGAATAATTGATGTTAACTATGTTGATATTAATAAAAGAAGTGATGTATATAATAATGCCGCTGAGATAGAAATGTCTAATACAAAATCAATAGTAAGATCATATAACCTTCAATCTCAAATATTCCCAGAACAAGCAAATTTAATTGCTTTAGGGGCTCAAGTAGGGGGTGGTGGTAATCAATCCTCACAAAATTCAACTTTACTTGATTTTAACAATAATATAGAAGATAGAATAATGCCTAAAAAATTATCTTCTGTTTATGGTTCTTCAAATACAAATGTTAATAATAATAATACTATTGATAATGTTAAGAAAAATTTATCTTTAAGTATTGAAAAAATAAGTGCATTGCTTGTTCCTGATGTAGATTCAAAACCTGCTGTAAAAGTAATTTCAAACGGAAATGAAATATCTAAAACTGACTACAAATCAGCATTATCAAGCATTATTAGATATTTCCAAGGCATAACAAATTCAGATACTAAAAATAGAGCTATTATACCTGTTAAAATATCATTAACAATGGATGGTATTGGTGGTTTAATTATAGGTCATTTATTTAAAATACCACAACAATTATTACCTAAAGGATATAGAATAGATAGTACTGGAGGTAAACTATTACAAATAGTAACGGGTATTAGTCATAAAATTGATAATGGAGATTGGACTACTACTATAGATGCTTTAAACATGATAGCTACTGATGCAAAAGGAGCATTAAAGTTTAGTGACTTAATAACATTAACTGATAATGGAATTAGTGTAAATGCCCCTAATACAAATCCAATACCAACTAAAGGTGAAGCCCCACCAGACAGTATTAAAACAGCAGTTCTTAAATTCAAAGCAGCTGGATATAATATATTTGCTACATCAGCTTTAATTGGAGGTTTACTTCAAGAATCAAATTTAGATCCAAACCAACCTACTGGAAATGCTTATGGTATAGGACAATGGTTAGGTGAAAGATTAAATAAATTAAAGCATTTTAAAGATCATTGGAGTAGCTTAGATGTTCAATTAGACTTTGTAATTTATGAACTTAATAATAGCGAAGCGGCTGCTGGTAGAAAATTAAAAAGTGCAAGTAATATAGAAGATGCTATTGCTGGAGCAGCAGCATACGAAAGATATAGTGGTATAAATGTAGGTGATGGTGTTACTTATGAAGAAGTAGTAGCAGCTAGTGAAACTGGTAGAAGAATTGGATTTGCTAAAGACATTTACAATCGTATTAAAAGTGAAGAATTTGAAAAATACTAATTTAAATCATGAGTAACGAAATAAGAATACCAGCAAGTCAAATAGTATCAGGATCTTATACATCCAATGGTACTTATGTTTATAAAAATACTAAAAAGATTTATAAAGGGTATTATTATACATACAAAGGTAAATCTTATATAGGTAAAACTTTTGATTCCAATGCAACTGCTGAAGAAATAGTATTAGCTAAAAAGGCAAATTATACCTCAAAAGATTTTTTATATGATGTTTTAGCAGGTGTTAAACAAGGATCTGTAATGCCAATAAATTCAGCTCCTGTTAAAAATAAAGCCGCTGTATTAACATCAATACAATTAGCTAATCAACAAGGTTTCACTCCTGTTATAGGAATGAATTCTGATGCTGATATTAATTCTTTAAATACTGTTTCAAATGAACAAGTAGCATCATCAACAATAACATCAAAGAAAAGATATTTTTTTAGAGTTTTAGTTAGCCTCAAACCCGAAACATATAGATTTGGAGAGGTAAATAGTGAGGAACAATACAATAGCTTAAAAAGTAGACCTAATCATGTGGTTGCTATTGTAACACAAACCCAAATACCAGGTCAAGAACCAGTATTAGATGATACTGAACTAAATGCCGCTGAAAAAAAGATGCCTGGATTAAAAACTTTTTTGAAAGTCGATGTTTAAGTCTTATATTTAGGATAATAAAAAGGTTATGTTTTACATTATTGAGAAATCATCTCAACTACAACAATTATCATTTGAGGATTGTTTTGTTAGGTTTATTCCTTTCAACAACAATTTTCATCCCGCACTTACTGAATTAAGTTTGGTCTATATTAGACCACTTGATAGTAAGAAAGGGTACATACTGTGTTTAAATCATAACGAATCACTTTCATTAAATAAAGATGAAGTATTTAATTGGTTAAATGATTTAGGTAAAATATGGGTATTAGATAAAAAACAAGCATTACATCATTACTATTCAGATAAATTATTCGACGTAAATTTCCTCGAACCTGTTGACATCAAATCGTTAGACAACGCGTGCATTAGCTACTACTATAGCAAGTACAATTCGTTGTCTAACGTTAACTGTTTAATTCCGATTAGTAAGCATTATGAAATGTGTGAGGCAATATTCAACATGGCACTGCCTATTATCAAACAATATACACTAAGCGACACAACGTTTCAATTTAACAATTTTCGCACAGCAAATGTGTTCTATAATATCGAAATCAGCGGCATTAAGGTCGATAAAAACTGCTTTATTGAGCATTACCAGGGGAAGTTAACAAACCCTCAATTCAATTTAAATCGCAGTAAAATATACACTCAATACAATCTATATACCACTACATCTCGCCCATCTAACACGTTTAATAGCATTAATTTTGCCGCATTAAATAAAGATAATAGCGAGCGTATGTGTTATCGTCCAGAAAACGATAAATTCATCGAATTAGATTTTCAGGGGTATCACCCACGATTAATCGGTGAGATGATTGGATTTAATTTTCCTAAAGATAAAAACACATATGATGTATTAGGCGAATTATTAGGTGTAACACAGCAAGAGGCTAAAGAATTAACATTTAAACAGTTATATGGTGGTGTTTGGTCTGAATACCAGTTAAAACCGTTTTTTAAAGATGTACTTAAGTATACAGATGATATGTGGGATACGTACCAATACGGAAAGCGTTTAGTGACTGAGAATAAGATATTTATACCTGACGCTAATATGACTCGATCAAAGTTATTTAATTATATAGTTCAAAGTAAAGAGACATCAACTAATGTTGATTTACTAAAATTAGTATTTGATAAATTAGAAGGTAAAAAAACAAAATTAGTATTGTATACTTACGATGCGTTTTTATTTGATTATAGCAACGAAGATAAAGGTTTAATCCAAGAAATAGTTAATATATTGGATTATCCCGTCAATATTAAACAAGGTAAAACGTATCATGGTTTGGAGAAACTATAAATATTTATTATGGAACAAACTATACTAGATTTGAACAAGCTTTTCTGTA
>Ga0214919_10005547_pt1 | contig 17829 bp, 14 predicted proteins | sample LL1503_MetaG_FD_177994 | JGI IMG/M metagenome (GOLD analysis project Ga0214919, IMG submission 177994) | Freshwater microbial communities from Lake Lanier, Atlanta, Georgia, United States - LL-1503 | ecosystem: Environmental > Aquatic > Freshwater > Lake | place: USA: Georgia | collected...
CTGAAGGGATGCTGTGACCAGCCAGATCTGTATCGCGTGAGCTTGTTCGGAAAATCATTTGTAGTGCTGACTCATATCGCAAAGACTCTTCAAACGCTTGGCGGGCTAGGGCAGGGTTAGCATGTAATTTTGCATATTCTTGTGGATGCTTTGCGAGTGTAAGGAGAGTGTTTGCCATGCCGTAAATCGTGGTGTCGACACCGGCTGACAAGAACGATCGAACTAGCATTGGGGCCTGTTGGTGTGTAATTTCACCTGCATCTGCCGCGCGGTAGATTAACTCGCCCAAGCCGTCAGGTCGCAAGGCACTTCGCTCACAGTGCTCCATGATCCAAGAAGATACTGGAAGTAAACGCTCCATTGACTTTTCGAAAAGTTCGTTACGGGGCCCCAATGCATTGAAAACCATATCGCCATAAACCAATAAATTCTCACGTCCTTCTGATTCCAGGCCAACTGCGTCGGGAAAGATTTTGAGAGGGAAGTGCTCTGCGAAATCTTTCATGCCATCAATGGTTCCGAGTTCCAGAAGTCTTTTCATCATGATTTCTGCTTCAGTTTGAAACATCTCTCTGAGTTGTTGTACTGTTTTGGGCGAGAGAATGCGTGAGATGACCGTTCGAACCGCCGTGTGGTCTGGTGGATCTGCTTCAAGCAATAGACTTTTGGGTCTGAAAGGTTTTTCGTGTCGGAAATTTGCAAGACCAACACCCGCAGAAGAAATGAATGTTTCCCAGTCACTCAAAACTGCTTGAACTTCAGCATGCCGGCCTGCAACTAGTAGGTCGTATTTGGGGATGTAAGCCAGAGGCCCTGCCTCTCTAATTTGTTCATGCATTTCGTAGGGCTCGGCAATCATTTCCGCGCTAAATGGGTCAATGTCGAGGCGTGGAATTTGATCGAATGAAATGGTCAAGGCGGTCTCCTTTGTATATTGGTAGGACCACTTTATCCAAAACTGGTTGAATAATCAACAAAAAATATAAGCCTAGAATTTGGGGAAAACCACTAGTGCAATGCATTTGTAAACAAGAAGTGTTGTGAATGATGACCGTACAATTGGCCCAACCAGATTGGATGACCAGGTTGCAGAGCAGTATCTGATCGTAAATTTTGCGTATTCATTAACGGTAGAGTAATTTTATTTTTATGTTGACTCAAAAAGATAACGAAGCCTTGACCCGCGTGGGTCCAGGTACTCCAATGGGTAATCTAATGCGGCAATATTGGTTGCCATTTCTTGGCGCTGGCGAGGTTGTCAAAGACGGTCAGCCTCATCGTGTCCGACTTTTGGGAGAGGATCTTGTAGCTTTTAGAGATACCTCGGGAAACGTCGGACTGGTAGACCATGCTTGCCCACATCGTGGCGCGCCCATGATTTTTGGTCGTAACCAGGGCGAGGGGCTTGCATGCATTTATCACGGCTGGAAATTTGATGTGAGTGGCCAATGTCTTGATATGCCCGCTGAGCCAATCGACAGCCCTATGTGCAAGCGAATGAAAATCAAGGCCTATCCGGTTCGGGAACGTAACGGGTTGCTTTGGGCTTACTTGGGTCCTCATAGTGAAGCACCTCCCGAACTCCCGGATGTTGAATTTAACAAGGTACCCGAAACACATTCGGTACTCACGTTTCGAGTTCAGGAATGTAACTGGCTTCAAGCCCTTGAAGGCGAGATCGACTCTGCTCATGCAGCCATCCTTCACGGCTGGCGGACAAACAGCACTATCAGTGAATGGCGACAAGCTGGAGATCTTGCTCCTAGTTTTGAATGTGTACAACACGATGCAGGAATTAGCATTGCTGCACGTCGTAAAGACGGTTTAGGCGGTAACTATGTCCGTGTGAATCAGTTTTTGATGCCTTTCTGGACGCTGGTGCCGCCCCAAAAACAATACCCAGAACTCAGTGGCCACGCATGGGTACCAATTGATGATAACCACACACTTGCGATCATGTTTTCTTATACGCCTGATCAGCATTTCTACGAAAAGACACGTAAATTGTTCAAGGATGGATATAAAGGACGTGAAACGGGCCATCACAGCAGCATTGCGTATGAAGATCGACCTATCACTGATCCGTATCACAAGTACTGGAGTCGGTACAACCGAAAAAATGCATATAACTATAACTACGATGATGGCATGCCAGGTCTTTGGCTTGAGGATGCAGCTTGTCAATCTGGCGTTGAACCAATTTACGATCGAACAAAAGAGCATCTTGGAACCACAGACACGGGTATAGCGCGAGTTCGCCGTCTTCTCCTTGAATCAGTTCGCAAAAATGATCAGGGTGAGGTACCAGTTTCAGTGAGGCAAGGCCAATTGTTGATGAAGCGAGCTATCTCTATCACCATTCCAGAAGGTGCGGATTGGGAAAAACTCGGAGGTGATTTCATGATAGCTGAACTTGGTAAGGGATTTGGGTACACACCATGAGCTTAAATTTAAAGAAGGTACGCATCCAGCAAATTCGTTGGGAAGCAAAGGATATTTTTTCTTACGAACTTACTGAAGAAAGTTTTGCAGAACTACCAGCATTTACTGCTGGAGCACACATTGACTTGTACTTGCCGGATGGGAAGATTAGAAGTTATTCATTGGCCAGTGATCCTGCAGATCTCAGTTCTTATGTGATTGCCATTCAGCGTGAGGATCATGGTCGAGGTGCTTCCAAATGGCTTCATGATGTCGCACGCGTAGGAACATTGCTTCCCGTGTCTACGCCAAAAAACGAATTTGAACTAGCAGACGAAGCTGACGAGTCGATTTTCATTGCAGGAGGAATCGGAATTACACCTATCCTCGCAATGATCAAGCGACTGGATTCGCAGGGGCGAAAATGGACTTTGCATTACGCCACACGCTCTCGCGAAGCTACGCCATTTGCTCGTGAACTTGACAGCCTCGCCGCGGGGCGAGATCGTGTCAAATATTCAATTGGTGGAGAGCGCGTTAACCGTTTAAATATCCGACAGGTCATTGCATCCGGATCAAACGGAGCGCACTTTTATTGCTGTGGACCAACCCGAATGATCGATGAGTTCGTTACTGAAACCACCTCGATCAGTCCATCGCATGTTCACATCGAACGTTTTTCTGCAGTCAATGAAGCGGCTGTCGAAGGTGGATTTGAGGTCATGCTTGCAAAGTCCGGAGGCAAAGTAAAGGTTGCCCAAGGCCAGCGTATGTTAGACGCGCTTTTGGACGCTAATGTTTCTGTGCCATATGCTTGTTCTAATGGAATTTGCGGCACATGCCTGACTAAAGTTATTCGTGGGAAACCTGATCACAGAGATGATTTTCTGAGTGATGACGAAAAAGCCTTGGGTAATTCGATCATCGTATGTTGCTCTGGCTCTTTAAGTTCTGAGCTTGTTTTGGATCTTTGAACGGTATGTTTGAAAATTTCACCAACGAATTTCCGGACCACAAGCCGAGAGAAAAAAACGCACCATTGGCCTTAGAAGGGCTCCGGGTCATTGATTTCTCACATTTCATTGCTGGTCCTTTTGCCACGATGATTTTGGCCGACATGGGGGCAGAGGTCATTAAGGTTGAGGCCCCAGACAAAGGTGATGACCTTCGACGCTATCCGCCGCTACATCCCCAACTCGATCAAGGTGCGCCGTTCATGTGGAGCAATCGAGGGAAAAAAAGTGTTTCACTTGATCTTAAGTCGCCATCTGGTGTTGAGTTGGCCAAAGCGCTGATTAAAAAGTCAGATGTTCTGGTTGAGAATTTTTCATCAGGCGTGATGGACCGACTTGGACTGAGCGAAGAGGTGTGTCGACGAGAAAATTCTCGCCTCATTTATGTTGCCGTTGCTGCGTACAGTCGAAGTGGAGAATTCTCGGACAGACTTGGCTTCGACCCAGTTGCCCAGGCTGAAAGTGGCTTTGTATCGATGAATGGTTATCCCGATAGGGAAGGGGTACGGGCACTCTCGCCAGTCATGGACATCAGCACTGCCATGATGGTCAGCAATGCAGTCATGGGTGCTTTGCTAGCAAGAGAGAAATCGGGTGTCGGGCAACGTGTCGAGGTTTCTCTTTTCGATACGGCGGTGTTAATGACGGGTTATGCAACTATGCAATCTTTGTTCACTAGCCAAGATCCAAAACGTCATGGTAATACCAGCCCAGATACATGTCCGTCTGGCGTATTCCATGCAAATGATCGTTCTTTTTATATCAACAGTGGTAATGACAATATTTTCCAACGACTCATGACGCAAGTGCTTGAACGCGCTGATGTTGCGGCTGATCCAATTTATGCCACAGGACCTTCACGTAGCCAAAATCGTGAAAAACTGTTCGGACTAATGGAGGAGGCATTTGGCAAGCACCCTTGGACGTACTGGCAGAAGAAGATGCGATCGTCAGGTATTCCTTGTGGTCTTGTTCGTACCGTCGGTGAAGCTATTCGATCTGCGGAGGCCAGAGATCACGAGTTGGTCACCCGTATCGATCATCCTATGTTAGGTAAAATTCCAAATGTGCGACTGCCTATTAAGTACAGTTCGACGCCCTTAGCCGATCCTCGGCCTGCGCCATCCATTGGGCAAGATACAGCCAATGTCTTGAAGTCAGTTTTGGGGTATGACGATCTGCAAGTTAAAGAATTGGCTGATTCCGGAACTTTCGGCAATAACGGTCGCAAGTTATGCCCTTGAAACCGAAGCGAAGCTTGAGGGGGAAAGCCGCAATTGTCGGTTTAGGCGAAACTGTCTACTATAAACATGGCAAATCACCCTTCGGTGAATTCGAGCTTGCTTTGCAGGCAATTCTTGCTGCCTGCAAGGATGCAGGCCTGGATCCTCACGAAATTGATGGATTTTCTGGTTACAGTGATGAAAGAAGCGACTCTACCCGCTTAGCGTCAGCTCTCGGCATTCATCGCATGCGGACCAGCTTGATGCAGTGGGGCGGTGGTGGTGGTGGTTGCTGCGCAGCTGTTGCCAATGCAGCAGCAGCTGTGTCGACAGGGATGGCTGACTGCGTGGTCGCATTCAGGTCGCTTGCTCAAGGACAATTCGGACGTTTTGGTGCTGCTGGCAGCGATAGCACAATCTCGGGCGAAAAGTCATATTTGATGCCTTACGGAATACTGGCTCCACCTACTCGTTTTGCCATGCGTATCAGGCGATTCATGCATGAGCACAAGCTAGAACAAAAAGCATTGCGTGCTGTGGCAATGGCTTCTTATCATCATGCACAGGCTAATCCGCGAGCATTGATGAATGGAAAACCACTGACTGAAAATCAATACGACGAGTCAAGATGGATCGTGGAGCCCCTACATTTATTTGACTGTTGCATGGAAAATGATGGTGCTGCTGCCGTGATTGTTGTCTCAGAAGAACGAGCCAAAAAATTTAAGCAAAAACCTGCTTACATCATGGGAGCCGCTACTGGCGCTAGTCATCGATTCGGTGCTATGGCCCATAACTCACCAAACTATGGGAGTGCTGATTTTGAAACACTCGCACCAGATCTCTTCAATATGGCTGATTTGTCACCTTCCGACGTAGGCAGTGTCCAATGTTATGAGAACTTCACTGGAGGCGTTGTGATGGCACTTGCCGAACATGGATTTTTTAAACCTGAGGAAGCAAATAATTTTTTACGCCTCGAAAATTTGATTGCCCCAAATGGGTTTTTACCTCTCAACACTAGTGGCGGCAATCTAGCTGAATGTTACGTGCACGGATTTGAACTCATTGTAGAAGCTACTCGCCAGATTCGCGGCACTTCGACGAGCCAAGCGAAAAGGAACGATGTCGCCTTGGTAATCGGTGGTCCCATGGTGTCGCCGACGAGCAATCTATTGCTTGGATCGGAGGAAGTCTTGTGAAAAATGATTTAACCTTAAACTTGACCAGTAATCGATATTTACCAAAAGGGTTACCTATTCCGGTTCCTGAAGCAGATGGTTTGTCGGAGCCCTACTGGCAGGGTCTCAAAGAAGGTCTATTGAAAGTGCAACGATGTGTCAAATGTGAAACATGGCAATTTGCGCCTGAATGGATTTGTCACCGTTGCCATGAAATTCACCCCGACTGGGTTACTGTAAGGCCTAAGGGACGAATTTACAGTTGGGAAAGGGTTTGGCATCCCGCACATACAGTAATACGAAATTACGGACCGTACCTCGCTGTCTTAGTTGAGTTACCTGAGGCAGGTCATGTCCGTATGATTGGAAATTTACTGGGTGATCCTTTACAAGATGTAGTAATAGGTCAAGAAGTTGTTGGAATTTTTGAGCATCACCCAGAAGAATTGCCTCCTTATTCATTGCTTCAATGGCGATTGGCTTGAGCAGGATACCCGCATATGGTAAGCAATCAGAATGAAGCTTCATTGGGGCCTTTAAAGGGTTTGAAAGTTGTTGAGTTTGCAGGACTCGGCCCTGGCCCATTCGCTTGCATGCTGCTCTCAGACATGGGCGCAGATGTTGTGACTGTGGATCGGCCTGGCGCAAAGTTAGGTGATCCTTCGCGCATTGTGAATCGAGGCCGAACCGTCGTTTTAGCTGATCTTAAAGACCCAGCTTCGAGGCAGCAAATCATTGAACTTTTGGATGCTGCCGACATCTTGGTTGAAGGCTTTCGACCGGGGGTTATGGAAAGACTTGGATTGGGGCCCACGGAACTTCATGCGAGAAATCCAAGATTAATTTATGGGCGAATAACAGGTTGGGGGCAACAAGGGCCGCTCTCGTCTACAGCAGGTCATGATATTGACTATATTGCCTTGACTGGAGCGCTGCATGCGATCGGTACTGAGGACGGTGGTCCTACGCCTCCCTTGAATCTTGTCGGGGATTATGGCGGTGGTAGTCTGTACTTGATCTCTGGAATTCTCGCTGCACTATATGAGCGGAGCCAGTCCGGGCTCGGGCAGGTTATTGATGCAGCGATCACGGATGGTGTTAATTCTATGATGACCCATTTTCATGGCAGTGCGCATCGAGATCAGTTCATGACATCTCGAAGCGCCAATACGTTAGATGGCGGTGCTCCATACTATTCGGTCTACAAGACTCTAGATAATCAGTATGTGGCTGTAGGTGCGATTGAGCCCATTTTCTTTGCTGAGCTGTGTCGATTAATCGATCTTGACCTCTCATGGTGCGATGCTCAATACGACACATCTCGTTGGCCAGATTTACGCCAAATTATGGCAAGCCAGTTTGCGCAAAAGTCGAGGAATGACTGGCAAAAATTGCTGGAGAACACTGATGCTTGCACAGTTCCCGTTCTTTCTTTGTATGAGGCTGCAGATCACCACCACCTTGTTGCTCGTGCATCATTTGAGTTCGTCGATGGTGTTCGGCAGCCAGTGCCAGCACCACGTTTCTCACGTTCTACAACTGGAATCACCCAAGGCGTTCCCAAAACCATTACTTTGATAGAAAATGTGTTGAGGCGATGGACGTAAGGCGTGACTACATCAACGTTTAACTTTAAAAAACTGGAGACAAAATGAAGGGTATTGATATTTTTGCAAAAAAAGCATTGACTTGCTTATTGTTCTTACTTGCGAGCCTCATTACCCCGGCATGGGCTCAATTGGGCGAAAATTTCCCTTCCAAACCAATACGTCTTGTTGTGCCTTATCCTGCGGGCGGAACGACTGACCAAGTTGCTCGTGCGATTGCTCAACCTATGCGTGAGATTCTTGGTCAAACCATCGTGATCGATAACAAACCAGGCGCCGGTGGCGTTCTGGGTGCTGACTTTGTTGCAAAGCAGCCCGCCGACGGATATACCTTATTGTTTGGAAACAGTGGTCCAAGTGCAACTGCTTCACTGCTCAAAAAATTACCATACGATATCAAGGGTGATTTCCGTCCTATCTCGGGCGTCATAAAGGTGCCATTGATATTGGCAGTGCCTGCAAACAGCCCCCACAAAACAGTCAAAGAATTTGTGGACTGGGCTAAAAGCAAAGGTTCAGATTTGAACTACGGATCGACTGGAATTGGGGGCAGTTCACACCTCGCCACTGAATACTTTAATCAGCTTGCAGGAACACAGATACAGCACATTCCGTATGCAGGTGGTGCACCGATGGTCACTGCTTTTGCAGGTGGACAAATTCATACTGCATTCGTCACTGGGCTTGATGGCGCTTCCATGATGCAGGCGGGTCGCATTCGTTATCTTGCTGTAGCCTCTCCTGTCAGAACAGATGTTTTGCCAGGTTTGCAAGCTATTGCTGAAGACGTGCCAGGTTTCAGTGCTGTTGTTTGGTTTGGTGTACTGGCACCCAAGCAGGTTCCTGATGCAGTTGCTGAACGACTTACTTCTGCAATCATGAAATCGATGCAACGTCCTGAGATACGAAAGTTTTTTTCTGATCGGAATGTTGAGCCGTATGGGAGCACTGCTGCAGAACTGGGTGCCTTGATCGACAGCGAAATCAAACAATGGTCACCAGTTATCAAACGTGCAAATATTAAAGTTGAATAATTCAAGGGATCTCTATCAGACGGAGAACGTGCTATGACCAACTCAAAAAATAAAAAGTAAGCTCATGACCGATGAAGACAGTAAAGATTTGACGCGAGTTGGCCCCGGAACGGTAATGGGAGAGTACATGAGGCAATACTGGATCCCCGCAGCCAAGTCGTTGGAAGTGAAATCTGATGGAGATCCGATCCGACTTTTGATTTTAGGAGAGCGTCTTGTTGCATTCAGGGATACAGATGGACAGGTTGGAATCATGGACCATCGATGTCCGCATCGATGTGCATCCTTGTTCCTTGGCAGAAACGAAGAAGGAGGAATACGCTGCGTCTACCATGGTTGGAAATTTGACGTCAATGGTCAATGTCTTGAAATGCCCAATGTGCCAATTCACCAAGAATTTAAGGAAAAAGTTCATGCCCGAGCTTACAGAACAGCCGAGAGAAATGGTTTGATTTGGGTTTACATGGGCCATAAGCAGGATGATCCTCCACCACTGCCCATGATTGAGGCCAACTTGATAAATGAAGCTGAAATCTGGTGTCTTCAACGCGAGTGCAATTGGTTGCAGGCGCTAGAAGGAGATATCGACACTTCTCATGTCGGGTTCCTTCATGTGGGGATGCTAAACATTGATGATCTCGATGAAAATCATCCTATGCGACCTACGATTCTCAATCGTGCACCTGAGTATGAAGTCAGTACGACCGAGTGGGGCACGATGTATGGCGGGTTCCGCATGAATGATGACGGTCAAATGTCTTGGCGTGTTGCGAATTTCATGTATCCATTTTGGACTCAGACTCCAAATATCAAATTTGCAACGCGCGCAATTGCTCGTGCCTGGGTCCCGATGGATGACAACCATTGCATGCTTTTTGATATTTCTGGTGGAGTTGATGAGGGAAATTCCGCATACAACACAAGACGCAAAAATGGCGAGCCATTGTATGAACAATTTGTTTATGAACCCAACTCAACAGATTGGTATGGAAGATGGCGCTGCAAGGATCGTAGTCACAACGATTGGGGTATTGACCGCGAATCTCAGCGCAACGGTAAGCAGTTTACAGGTATCGGAAACATCACTATTCAAGACCAAGCTGTTACTGAAAGCATGGGGCCTATCACAGACCATTCTTTTGAACATTTGTCACCAGCAGACCAAATGATTGCAAGAACGCGTAGATCACTTCTAATCGCGGCACGCTCATGGAAGACAAAGCTCACTGCTCCGCCAGGTTCGGAAAGGCCTGAAGTTTATTTTGGAGCACGAGCAGGTTCATTCCTTGCTGAAAAAGGGGTCAGTTTGGAAGCAGCGTATAGCGAACAATTGATATCAGCCGTGAGATGGACATAACTCATGAATACTCCAAAATTCCCAACGGATTGTCAATTTGATTTTAGAAAAAAAACGGTCTTGGTGACTGGCGCAGGGCGAGGAGTAGGGGCGGAGATTGCCAAAATGTTTTGGAATTCTGGCGCCAACGTGGCATTCACAGATGTTGATCCCATTTCAGCTCAATCCACTGCTGAATCTGTAGATGCAGAGCAAGAAAGATCTCTCTGGCACCAATTGGATGTACGACAAAAGAATTCGTTCGAGATTGTGCTTGAACTGATGGTCAAGCGCTGGGGACGTGTGGACATAGTTGTGAACAATGCTGGACATGCCAAGCGAACGCCTGTCCAAGAAATTTCTGTTGATGAATTCGACGAAATTGTGGCTATCAACATGAGAAGCGTGTTTCTCAGTTGTCAGGTTTTTGGCCCACACATGCGAAAAAATGCTTATGGGCGGATCATCAACATCACATCGCTTGCAGGTCAAAATGGCGGTACTGTTGCCTCAGCTCATTATGCTGCCGCCAAAGCGGGCGCTACGATGTTGTCAAAATATTTCGCGCAAGATCTTGCAGGCAGCGGCGTCACAGTCAATGCCATTTCTCCAGGGCCCATCTCTACAGCCAAGGGGCGACTGTCACCAGATCAAATCAAAATGATCGAAAGACGTGTGCCGATTGGTCGATTCATGGAAGCGTCTGAGATAGCCAGTGCCGTTGCACTGCTGGCTTCTGATCAGGGCGGTTTTTTTATGGGTGCAACGCTGGACATGAATGGCGGCTTGTTAATGCGATGATATTAATTGATAGGCAATGAGTCCTTGGTAGATTTTGACTGTATTGCATGATTGGCACAGATCCTGTGCTTTTAGTAAGATGGATTGGCTAGTTCAAATGTGTATGCTTATGGACGTTGATCAATATTCAGGCAAGCTAAAAACTCTATGAAATTTACTGAAGAACAAATCGTATTTCGAGACACCATCAGACGCATGGCGGAAAAGCATGTGGCACCCATAGCTGCTGAGGTCGATGAGAATGATCGATTTCCGACGGAACTTGTGGAGTTGTTTGGTGAGATGGGCCTAATGCAGTTATGGATACCAGAAAAATATGGAGGTCCAGAGGGTAACCTCACATTGATGTGCATTGCTAGAGAGGAAATTTCGCGATTTTCTCCAGCTTGCGGTTCTATTGCAGGCTTGAATACCATGTTCATCATGCCACTTTTGCATTTTGGATCAGAGGAGCAGCGTCAACGCTTTTTACCTCCTTTGGCGAAGGGTGGTGTGGTGACCGCTATTGCAATTTCTGAGCCTCAAGCTGGCTCCGATGTGAGTGCCATGACCACCCGAGCCGTACGCGATGGCGATAGCTATGTCATCAACGGTCGAAAACAATGGTGCAGCTATGGTGTTGAAGCTGATTACATTGTGGTGATGGCCAGAACGAGCGGGGATCGTGGAGCCGAAGGTATCAGTGCTTTTGTGGTCGAACCAAAAAAGACAGCAGGTATGACCTTTGGACGCCATGAGCGAAAGATGGGATGGCGCGGCGCACCCAATACCCCGATTTTTTTGGACAATGTTCGTGTCCCTATTGAAAACTTAATTGGCCAGGAAGGGAAGGGATTCAAAGCTTCCATGAGGGCGCTAGATCTCAATAGACCTACCATTGGCGCGCAAGCTGTTGGCTTAGCTCAAGGTGCTCTTGATGTATCCATTGCTTATGCTAAAGAACGTAAGCAATTCAAGCAAAGCATTGGTGAATTTCAAGGCGTTCAATTCATGTTAGCTGACATGTACATGAACATTGAAGTCACGCGTGCACTCGTATATGAATGCGCTAGGGCAGGAGATGAAGGTGATTGGCACAGGCTCAACATACTGGCTAGTGTGGCTAAATGTTTTGGCAGCGATATGGCCATGAAAGTCACTACAGATGCAGTCCAAATTTTTGGAGGATATGGATATACCAAAGATTATCCTGTTGAACGTATGATGCGTGACGCTAAGTTGGCCCAAATTTTTGAAGGTACAAATCAAATCCAACGTATGGTGATTGCTAGACAACTTCTTGCTTAATCACTATTTAAATTCTTAAGGAGACTAGTATGAAAAAAATATTGTTCATATGCTTTTTTATACCGTTATCTGTCTTGTCTCAGAGCTTCCCAAATCGTACTGTCCAGATGTTGATTCCCTATCCTGCGGGTGGGACGACCGACGTGATGGCCAGGGCGATGCAAGAGCCATTGCAAAAGGCATTGGGGCAAAACATTGTTATTGAGAATAAATCAGGTGCTTCGGGTGTTTTGGCTGCCAGAGACGTTGCTCGTGCTAAACCAGATGGACACACTTTGCTATTTGTAAATAGCGGTAATCTAACAGTAACACCGCATGTCCAAAAAGATGCAGGTTATGACGGCGTAAAGGACTTTGCTGCTGTTGCCCAAGTCACCACTGCGCCTTTATTTGTCATTGTCCCAGGTACTTTGCCTGTCAATGATTTGAGTAGCTTTATTGAATACGCAAAAAAACAACCTTTGCCATTGCCATATGCAACCGCTGGTATTGGTTCGTTTGGACATCTCTCGTCAGAATTGTTTGTCAAAGCGGCTGGCTTAAAAATGACGCACGTGCCCTACAGGGGGCAGGCGCCAACGACAAATGCTGTCTTGACCGGTGAAGTTGCTTTGCTTATTACCAGCATGTCCAGTGTTATGAGTGAATTTATCAAAAATGGCAAACTCAAGTTGCTGGCTGTTACCTCTAGCCAGCCATGGCCTAGTTCGCCTGGCGTGCCAACAGTCAACAGTGTATTGCCAGGTTATTCTGCCGAAACATGGTTTGGATTTGTGACTACTGCAGGAACACCGACGGACACCATTTCGAAGCTCAATATTGAAATCAACCGAATACTTCTTACGCGAGAGTACAGCGAAAGAATGTTGGCACTTGGACAGCAGATCACTATCAAGACGCCAGCTCAATTAAGTGGTCTGATAGCGGAAGATTCTGCGCGTTGGGGACAAGTTGTGCGAGAAAACAATATTCGCAACGAGTAATTCATTATTTTTTCATTTCTCTCACTTCAATAGAAAGAATTACCATGTCTCGTTATGACAAGTACCATGATTTGAAAATCGAAGTTTCCAACAAAGTGGCAACTGTGACCCTCAACCGTCCTGATGCACGCAATGCAATCAATCAGCGAATGATCAGAGAACTGCGCTCCATTTGGGATGATCTTGGCGAGGATATGAGTGTCAATGCTGTTCTATTAACGGGTGCTGGCGACTATTTCAGTGTTGGTGGTGATGTTAAGGCAATGTCGGTTCGTCCAGGTGGTGATGTACTTGAAGAGGGGGAAGTACACGATCCAATGATTGGTCGACGCTTAGTCACTCGACATCTTGAGCTCGATAAACCTATTGTTTGTGCCATTAACGGCGATGCGATAGGACTGGCTGCAACCACTGCTTTGCTTTGTGATGTGGTCGTCATGGCGGAGGATGCGCGCATTGGCGACAGCCACGTTAATAAAGTAGGGCTAGTGGCAGGAGATGGTGGAACAGTCATTTGGCCATTACTGGTAGGCATTAACAAAGCCAAAGAGTTTTTGATGCGAGGAACCTTATTGAAGGGAAAAGAGGCTGAAGCACTTGGACTTGTCAATCATGTTGTACCGAAGAATGAAGTATTGACCAAAGCACGTGAAATTGCACAAGAGCTTGCCGATGGACCAACCTGGGCTATTCGCTGGACCAAGCTGTCAATCAATCAAGTCATCAAAGATCGAGTCAATCATTTGCTAGAAGCTTCAATGGCACTGGAGCAGGTTACTTTTGAGTTACCTGATCACAAGGAGGCAACGCTTGCTTTCAAAGAAAAGCGAAAACCAAAATTTCAGTGAACGTTGATATGTTCCTATGCTCCTATGTTCCTATTACCTTGATCTGTGATCGCCCATTTCAATTCTAATTCCATCAGATCGGCAGTGATGATCAACTCTGAACATCTCGCTGTTAAGTCGTTTGCACTGAAGAATGTAGATGGCTCTACTGATGACGTAGAACGCGCAGTTCGCCTTTACCATGCTGTCCGCGATGGTTTTCGCTACGATCCTTACAAAGTAGATCTTTCGATTGAGGGTCTTAAAGCTAGTCGCGTGTTAGAGGATGGATTTGGCTGGTGTATTCCAAAGGCGGTTTTGTTAGCAGCTGCCTGTCGAGTAGTCGGGATACCTGCGCGATTAGGGCTGGCTGATGTTCGAAATCACATGTCTACAGCTCGTTTGCGTGAGATCATGGGGACCGATATTTTCTATCGTCATGGCTATACCGCTATTTATTTGAATGGCCGTTGGCTCAAAGCTACACCTGCGTTCAACCTTGAACTGTGTGAAAAAATGCGTTTGCATCCCTTAGCTTTCGATGGCGAGCAGGATTCTATCTACCACCCTTATGATCTTGATGGTAATCGTCATATGGAATACGTGTCCATGCAAGGGGAGCATGATGATGTGCCACGTGAAGACTTGCTTCATGTCTTTGCAACGCATTACCCCCACATGAAACGTTTGGATCTAGCCAGCTGGGATGATGATGTTAATGCTGAAGTGAATCATTGAATCGTTACCCTTGATGCCCCATCAGCGTGGTAATCCCAGCCCCTTTTGCGCAATCAGACTTCGCTGAATTTCATTGGTACCAATGCTTATTACCCACATCAAGGAATGCCTCAGGTTCTGTTCATAGCGTCCGTTGCGGACAGCGCTGTGTGAAAATTGAGAGAGAGCTGCTACCGGTCCAAGGATGTCAAGTACAGTTTCACCAAAACGTTCCATCAATTCCCCTGAAAAAACCTTGCTGATTGCTCCCATTTCGGGTGGCGTTGTACCACTTTCTGCTAACTCAGCACAATGCATCATAAGTTGCCTTCCGACTTCAATTTCTGCAGCCAATTGTCCGATCTGCTGACGAACCACTGGGTCTTTTTGCAAACTGGTTTGAGCGCGAATGTCGGATAAAAGTAAATTGAATGCATGTGCGACTTTCAACACAATACCACCACCAATGATGCCACGCTCATTCGCTAGGGCATCCGTGAGTACTTTCCATCCGCCATTAACATTTCCCACAATGTTACCGATTGGAATTCGAACGTTGTCGTAGAAAATGTTTGCAAAACTACCGTCGTACATTGTCTCTGCGGGTTTGACAGTTATACCTGCTGTGTCCATTGGCACTATGAACATACTGATTCCAGCATGCGCAGGCTTGATTTCTTTATCTGTTCTTGCAGCCAAAAACATGTACTTGCCCCAATAAGTGGTTGTCCAAATTTTCTGCCCGTTGATAATCCAATGATTGCCATCCAATACCGCTGTAGTTCTTAGTGAGGCAAGGTCTGAACCTGAGTCGGGCTCACTGTAGCCCATTCCGTGCATTGCAGCGCCACGAAGAATTTCAGGTAAATAGGTTGCTTGTTGCTCAGGGGTGCCGTGCATCATCAAGGCATTTGCTTGAACTGATGCGCCTACCCTTGGCGCTTCAGCTCTTTCCATCATTTCAATGAAGGCCAATTGTTCGCGAACTGTTCGGTTTTGTCCGCCATATTTTTGGGGCCAGCCCATTCCAATCCAACCGGTTTGACCAAGATCCAGGGCAAAACTGGGATCAAATTCTCGATCATGAAAGGGTAGTCGATCGAATGATGACTTGCGATCGCCGCTCCAATGAGAGGCGAGCCAGTCAGCAACTTCCTGCCGAAATAAGTTACCCGCCTCGCCTAGATCATAAATGGGTAACGTTGCATTTTGTTCGTCGAGCAAGTGACTAGCAAGTTCACGACGAGCACCGGCTGATCCCCCCGCCACGATCATATCCAAATGGACTCTTCGAAAATGGCGCGGTGCTTCGTGTTCTTCTGCATATCCTATGGCGCCAAGCGTGTGATGATTTTCAAGTGATATTTGCCTTAAAGCATTTCCGGCATACGTGAATGCAGCAGCACTGAAATATTGCCACTGATGCTGGCCTAAATCGAAGGCTTGCGTTGCATGATTTAGCGTTAGCCTGCAGCCATGCAAAGCAATCAGGTTATTGGCCAATTTATGCTGAATCGCCTGAAATTTTGCAATAGGTAAACCAAATTGTTTTCTTTCCTTTGTATATGAAACCACTTGTTCAAATGTACGATTGGCGGCTCCATAGGCGCGAGCAAGAAGGGCAAGTCTGATCCAGTGCGACCAATGATCAGTGAGTTCTTCAGTCAATTCAATCGCCAGCGCTTTTGCGTTGTGCATATGAATTTCCGACCAGCCAGCATGACCTGTCAAGCCCATAGCGCGTGTAGGGTGAATCTGTACACCTCCAGCCAGAAGATCCACAACTACCAATTTGTTGGCGTCAGACATACCAAGGAGATGGGTGGCGTATGGTGCGCTATCGACAAATCGAAGTAGGCCTTGGGCTTTTCCATGTGTAAACGTTAAAGCTCCAGTATCTTGTTCAGCGTTTTTTACGTTAGGTGCCAAAGCGAGTCGGACGGTCCCAAGATGAAGATTCAATTGGAGATGTTTTGCTTCATCTGAATATTTGTCCAATCGCGACATTAACAGGTTGAAGAGGCTGGCTCCTAACAGAGGGGCCGGACATGCCGCGCGTCCAGCCTCCTCCATCAAGATGACAATTTCACGCAGACCACCTTCACAAGGGTCATGCCCCAATGTGGCAAGCCCTTGATTGACCAAGCCTTGCCATAAAACTTGTGCTTCGATTGCGCTTTCGCTTCTGGAAAGTGCTTTGCTGGCAGGCCAATTTGTTTCAAGGTATCCACGCACAGAATCGCGCATCATCTGTCGCTCTTCATGGCTAGGAAGCTGCTGTATTGACATCTCAAAATCTTTCATGAAACAGAACTTAATTTATCCCAATACACCTTGTTTGCGAAGTAAAACTATTTCGTCTGAATTAAGTCCCAGCTTTTCTTGCAGTATGGCGTCACTGTGTTCTCCCAACATGGCCAGTGTTGAACGCGCGTGAGTTGGTGTTGCGCTCATCAAGTAAGGTGCATTGGCGACTTTGAATGTGCCATCACCTTCCCCAAGTTCAGTTAGGAATTCGCGTTCCTTAACTTGAGGATCTTGCATTGCCTCTGCCACCGTTCGATAGCGCGAGCAAGGTACCCCGGCTAACATCAAAGCTGATTCGCATTCAGCGCCAGTTCGTTCCTGGGTCCATTTCTCAATGAGTGCCAGCAATTCATTCCAATGAGCCTCCTTAGCAGCTACTGAGGAAAATCGAGGGTCTTTTTTACCTTCGGAGAAGCCAATGACATCAAAGAGAACATCAAGATTTTTCTGTGTCACTGCAGCCACCATGACCCAACCGTCACTGGCTCGCACCGGCTCATACACCTGGCGTTTTCGTTCGGGTGGAAACTGGGCGGCTTGTATTTCGTATATCAGCATTGACAAAACCGAGTCCATAAGTGAAACATCAATCGATTGTCCGATTCCACTTTTTTCTCGCTCGTAAAGAGCCATTTGTATAGCACTGAAAGCGTAACTTGCGCCCATTACATCTGCAATGAAAATGCCATTGTTAGCAGGACGTTCGGTATCGTGCTGGTACTCGCCGTATGCAACTTCATAACCGGCAGCGGCATGAATTACTGGCGCATATGCTGGTGCAGCTGCTTTCGGTCCTGTTTGACCAAATCCTGATATCGACGCGTAGATAAGTCTTGGATTTGCATTTGCTAAACTGGCGTAATCCAAACCAAGTCGCTTCATAACGCCTGGGCGAAAGTTTTCAACCACCACATCGGCTTTGAGTGCCAGTTCTCTGGCAAGTCGTTTTCCTTCAATTGTGGCCAGATCAAGAACCACACTGCGTTTTCCGCAGTTCATAGATGCATAGTAGGAGCTGATTCCTCCTCTCATGGGAGGGCGTTGTCGTACGACGTCGCCTTCTGGGGGTTCGATTTTGACAACATCGGCACC
>Ga0214919_10005548_pt1 | contig 17827 bp, 13 predicted proteins | sample LL1503_MetaG_FD_177994 | JGI IMG/M metagenome (GOLD analysis project Ga0214919, IMG submission 177994) | Freshwater microbial communities from Lake Lanier, Atlanta, Georgia, United States - LL-1503 | ecosystem: Environmental > Aquatic > Freshwater > Lake | place: USA: Georgia | collected...
GCAGTTGAAGGTGTAATGATGCTGACCATAAACAGGGATAACGATTGACACCTTGGGCCTTTGATGGGCTGGGCAAGTGTTCAATGCCAGGGGGGCGATCTGCTGCAAGCCTTGAATGTCCAAGACCCAGTGTGTTGAGGGCACTTGCGGCGGCGCAAGTTTGTCTTGGATGCGTTTGAGCAAAACAAGCAGGCCTTGCTCTCTGAAAATTTGCAGCGCAAAAGGCCAACGCTTGAGGCCCCGTTTAACAATGCGCAGTTTGTCGCTCATTTTTCGAAAGGGTTGGGTCATGCGCCAAGAGATACTGTCTATGAAGGTGCTGATGATGGCTTGCTCACGAACCAATGCTTGCTGTAATTCAATTTGGGCCCGGCTCAAATCTTCTTGCAGTTGGCGTCGCTCAAATTCAACGCGCTGCTGCTCTGACTCAAAGCGTTGCTGCTCTGACTCAAAGCGTTGCTGCTCTGATATCAACCGCGACTGTTCGGATTCAATTTGTAAATAGGCCGATTGCAATGAGACTTGCAGTTCATCTAAAAGGGCATACCAAGCTTGACCAGATCGTTCGGCCACGCCAGCCAAGGCCGCATTGAGTTGGTCTGCCTCTTTGACGCGTTGCGCCAGCGCCAAGCGTGACGGTTTGTGCCCGCATTCCACACCATGTTCATACAAGTTTTGCAAGCTGCGCGGTATTGACGTGTCTTGAGCGGGTTGAGCGTTCGGCAGAGTCAAAAGATTCAAAACAGCAGGGGTGATGGTGTGTGGTGTTAACCATTCCAAAAGGGTCTGCCCATAAGCCTCACGCAGTGCTAAGGCTTGCGGGTGTAAGTTGATTGTCGGTCCATGAGCGCTCGCCAACTGTTCCAAAACCTGGTTAATGTCTTGCGCTTGGGCCTGTGCATCGAGCGCATGACCTTTTGCATAGCTGGCCAGCCTTTGCGCCACTGCACCGGTACCGGCATCAGCCAAAATGGGCAGGCCACTGGCCATGGCCACGTCCAGCGTGTAGGAATACGTCTCTGGAATTTGCGATGGAAACCATACCCCGTCTGCGCGTTGCAAGGCCAGCAAGGCGGGCAGGTCTTCGTCTTCGTATTGCCCTGACAAACTCACAGGTAAATCAGGTGACAAGGGAACGGCTTGAGATGTGTAACCCAGCAAGACAAAATGCAGTGGCCGTTTGTTGAGCAGGGCTTCTGTGGCGCAGGCCAAAACCCGATGCAAACCCTTGGTGGGCGAAAGTCCCCCCATGACCACAATCTTGCAAACGGCTTGCACAGGCTGAAGCCATTCATGGCGTGGTGGGTGCGCCAAGACTTGCAGGGCCAAAGTGGGCCAGTGCGATTTGAGTTTTTGCGCAACAAGGTCTGACGGTACAAAAATACGCTCGGCTTGTGTCAACAAGTGGTGTTGGGTGTCGCGCCATGACGTAATGGACAAACCCCACACATTGGGACGTTGCGCAACGCAGCCGTCGCACCCTGCCAGATCGGGTTCGCCGCAATAGCGCCCATCAGCTTGCGACAAACTGTATTGCGGGCAGTACGCCGCAAAGTCGTGCACCGTGATGTCTGTTGGCAAGCCGAGTGTTTGGGGAAGCGCTGTCACCTGAGCCGGGTAGCCATGCAGATGGTGAATATGCAAGCGGGCGTATTGCCGCGACTGCAGCAATTGAATGACATCGTCCCAATCCACAACGCTAAAGAGCAATGTGTTGCCTCGCGCATCTTGCAAGCTGACAGTATGGGCATCATGCGGACGCAACACCTCAACACGGGAGTGTGGACGCAGCAAGTGCACAAGATCTTGTACGTGTTTTTCAACACCTCCACCTAAGGCATGCGTCACCAACAACAAGCCAGGCTTGAGGGCTTGCCCTAATTCGTCGAGTTGCTTTTCATCCAAAGCGTCTTGGATGCGTTGCCGATAGTACGCTATGGGGTCCGCTGCCACAAATTGTGCGATGCGTTCGCTGTAATCCGGGAACAATTGCAGCAGGGCTGCCAAATGGCGTTGCTTGAATTCGCTGGTGTCGCCTAAAAATGAGCGGCCACCGTGGTGGACCACCAGGGCATCGGAGCACAGCCAATGTTTGAAGCCTGCCTCGCTGGCCCGGCAGCAAAATTCGTTTTCTTCGCCGTAGCCGCGGCCAAAACGTTCAGCGTCAAACAAGCCCACGGCGTCCAAAGCCTTGCGGCGAATGAACATGCAAAAGCCCACCGCAGTGGGGATTTCGGGATAGCTGCCATCATGGACTTGTGCCAAGGTTTGGCAGAGTGCCGTCAGGTCCAAATCACCGACTTGGGTGTTGCGGCAAAACACTGGGTAAGAGCAAATCTCTGCGTTGTTGGAAAAGGGGGTCACCGTAGCCGTGTTCGGGTCTGCTTCAGCGCAAGCCACCAAGCGGTCCAACCAGGTAGGCGTGACCTCGGTGTCGGAGTTGAGCAAGACCACGTCGTGCCGGCTCATGGTCATGCCGCGGTTGACGGTTTGCACAAAACCCAGGTTGCGTTCGTTTTGCAGGTACAACACACGCTCGGTGCATTGGGATTGCACTTGAATCAAATAGGGGGCAACGCGTGGGTCTGTGGAGGCGTCGTCGATCAGCACAATGCGGGCATGCACAGGCGTCAAACGCAACACGCTGTCCAGGCAGCGAACCACATCCGCAAAGGCGTTGTATACCGGAATGATGATGTCGATCATGCCAAAGGCTTTCGCAGACGCAGGACGACGTTGTCCTCCCACGCCCAGGTTTGATTGACTTGCCATAGCTGTTCAATCAAGTGCTGTTGGTGTTGGTTGTGCGCTTGCAGTGCGGCCAGGTCGGCTGCGGTAGCCAGGCCCAGGGCTTTGGCCCAACGTGCCCACAAGCTGGCAGGCGCGGAAGGGCTAGGCGTTGCTGAAGGAGGCTGCAGACTGAAAGGGCCAACCGTGCGACCGGGGATCTGTTGGCTGTTGTACTCGGCTTGCAAGCCGTACACTTGAGCCAGAGTTTCTATCAATTCAGGGTGGTAAAAACGGACGTGTTCAGGGTCGCGCCAAAAGCCCAATAATTGGCTGCGAATGGACTCTGGATCCGGAAATGTGAACACGGCTATCCCACCGGGCTGCAGCGTTTGAGCGCACAACTGAATCAAACGCTCCACCGCGTCGATAGGCAAGTGCTCTACAAAATGAGAGCAATAAAGTCCGTCGTAGTGGTTGGGGTGCAGCGCTAAAAATTCAAGCGCATCGTCGGTATGTATGGCAAGGCCAAGGCTCTGGGCAAATCGAACAGATTGGGCATTGCGCTCTACACCTTCGGCCGTAATTCCTTGCCGAGTAAGCAAGTCCAGAAAAACGCCAGTTCCACATCCCACATCAAGTACCCTCACGCAGCCATCAAAGTGACTTGCATGAGGTACCTGCATCTGCGCCAGCAAGGCGTGATTGCGCATGCCTAAGGCATAGGTTTCGTAGCCAAACTTGAGGGGTAAGTCTTGTGTGTGTGACTGTTGGCTAATAGACTGGCGCAACGCGGTGGACCACCTTAGAGAATCAGCATCTTCCGCTGTCGAAAATTCGTTTTCAATGACGGTAGGGATGCCCAAAGCATAAGCCATCCGGGCTAAATCGGCCGTTGCGCCGTTCAATTCTTCGATGACGACCCTGGGGGGCTGCACTTTTTGTAACTGTTGTACAAAATGCTGAATGAGCTCGAAAGGGCCGAATTGCGCAGAGGTCGGTTGCCAAGCGGAAGACAAAACAAAATGATGATCATTCACCCGGCTGCAGTTGGAACCGATGTGAGCGGGATCAAATCTGATGTGTAACCCCCATGGATCAGCACCAGCACTTAGGTCAGTGGTCGCAGAGCTTTGAACCCGAAAATCGCCAGAGTGCATGCAGGGTGGTTGGTAATTGTCAATTGCTTGTCATTTTAACGCCCTGCCCCTGAGAAGCCGACGCGCATTCGCTAAACTAGAGGTTTTGGCCCCAGCCTACGGATTTTTCTTGTGACGCAAACTATTTCTTCCCAGCAGCTGATGCAGTCAGCGATGACTCATCACCGCGATGGCCAATTGCAAGAGGCATACAACCACTACATGGATGTAATCAAAATCGAGCCCCGCAATTTCGATGCTCTTCATCTGGCCGGTGTGATTTTGGTGCAGGTGGGTCAGTACGAACCCGCGCTGGAGTTATTCAACAAAGCCATTGGCAACCGACCCAGAGATGCCGAGGCACATTACAACAAGGCCAACGCCTTGTTCAGTCTGGGCCGCTTTAAAGAGTCTTTGGCTATGTACGGGCGCGCCATTGAACTTCGGCCCGAATCACCTCTGGCATACATGGGGCAGGGTAATGCTTTGCAAGCGCTGGGCGAATACCAGGCGGCTGTTTTCAGCTATGACAGTGCTTTGAAGTACGAACGCGACTATGCCTTGATTTATTTCAACCGAGGCAATGCTTTGGAGGAATTGGGTATCCATGATCACGCCATCACGAGTTTTAATTACGCGATTGCCTTGCAGCCGGGCTATGCCGAGGCGCTGGACAACAAGGGCAATATTTTGCTCAAGCTAAAAGACTTTGCCCAAGCCAAGGCAACGTACCAGCAATCGATAGATGCCAACCCCTCCAATGAGGCCGCCTTTGTCAACTTGGGTAATGCACAACTTGAATTGCAAGAATACGCAGATGCCTTGAAAACCTTTGATCATGCCATTGGTTTGGCTCCAGACAATGCCATGGCTCACCACAGCTTGAGCCACTGCTTGTTGCAAGTCGGTCAGTTTGACCGTGCTTGGGACGAATACGCATGGCGCTGGAAGACCCCTGAATTTCTGGCCAAGGGGGGCTTGTTCACCTTCAAGCCCGTGTGGAATAAAGAGGTACCTTGCGGTCGATTGCTGGTCTGGGCCGAGCAGGGCGTGGGTGACGAAATTTTCTGGGGTGGTTTGTTGTCCGAAGTCAATCAACTGGCCCCCAAGGTCATTGTGCAATTGGATGCACGTTTGATTTCTTTGTTTAGCGCCACGCATCCTGGCATCGAGTTTGTGGCCCGTGACACGCGTGTACCTGAAGACCACTACGACGCCCATTTGCCTATGGGCGACTTGGGCGCGGCTTTGCGTGCGTCCCCAGTTGATTTTGACAAAACGCGTCGTGGCTACCTCCAGCCCGATGCCCAGCGTGCCGCCACTATCCGCAAAGCCTTGTGCAAGCCCGGCCAGAAATTGTGTGGTGTTTCTTGGAAGAGTAAAAACGCCAACTTTGGCGATGAAAAGAGTTTGACGCTGGAAGCCTTATTGCCCAGTTTGAAGCTGCCCGGTATGTTGTACGTCAACTTGCAGTACGGCGATGTCGTGCAAGAAATTGCCGACCTCAAGGCCAAGCACGGTATTGACATATTGCAATACAGCGAAGTGGATAACTTTTCTGATTTGGTGGGCTTGGCCGACCTGATCGAGGCTTGCGATGTGGTGCTCACCACCAGCAACTCCACGGCCCACTTGGCTGGCGCTTTGAACAAAGACACCGTCATCATGTTGCCTTTTGGCCGTGGCCGGATTTGGTACTGGATCAACGAAAAAGAAGGCCACAGCCTGTGGTACCCGTCGGTGCAAATTGCGGCGCAATCTTCGCCTGCACAAGACTGGTCTGGCGTGGCAACGCAAGCGGCGCAAATGTTGGCTCAAAGGTCGTGAGCATGAAACCCGTGACCATTGTGGTGGGTTTTGACCAGCGCGAATCGGTGGCCTACCACGTGTTTTGCCAAAGCATTTTGCAAAAGGCGTCACGGCCGGTGCAGTTCATTCCCTTGGCCATCAACACCCTGCGGTTTTATACCGAAACCCACAACGACGGCAGCAACAAGTTCATTTACTCGCGATTCTTAACGCCCTATTTATGTGGCTTTGAAGGCCCAGCCATTTTTGCCGATGGCGACATGGTGTGCCATGCCGACATTGCCGAGTTGATCGATTTGTTCGACCCCACCAAGGCCGTGCAAGTGGTGCAGCACGACTACAAAACCAAGGCTGCCGTGAAATATCTGGGCAATAAAAACCAGGACTACCCGCGCAAAAATTGGTCCAGCCTGATTTTGTGGAACTGTGGTCACCCGGCTAATCGCATACTGCAACCTGAGCTCATTCAAGTCAAGCCCGGCTCCTACTTGCACAGGTTCTCTTGGTTGACGGACGATCAAATTGGCGCATTACCCCAAGAGTGGAATTGGTTGGCCACCGAATACGAAGACAACCCCAAAGCCAAGCTGACGCACTACACCCTGGGAACTCCTTGCTTCAAGGACTTTCAAAATGCACCCATGTCCGCCGATTGGTGGAGGGTCCATGGACAGACGCAAGATGGAATTGGTGTTTGAATCGGACCATGATTCTCGCGATTGAGCAAATATTTCTGCAAGCGGTACAACTGCACCAGCAGGGGCGATTGCATGATGCCAAAACTGGATATGAGAACGTTTTAAAACAGCAACCTACCCATGCACAAGCCTGCTACTTGCTAGGTGTTGCGAATGCCCAGGAAAAAAGATTCGTTGAGGCTGAAGAATGGATTCAAAAATCTTTGACGTTTGAACCAGACAACCCAGCCGCATTGTGTAACTTAGGCAATGTACAAAGGGAAACACTTCAGTTTGAATCAGCTGCCAATAGCTACACAAAAGCCCTGCAAATTTCACCTCAATTGCCAGAGGCGCATCACAATTTGGGTATCACTTACAGGGAAATGGGGCAAATAAATGACGCCATCCGCTGCTTTGAAAGAGCCATAGCGCTTCGACCTGATTACTCTCTGGCGCATTGCAATTTGTCGCAAGTCTTTCATGAAGCCCACGATCAAGAAAAAGCTTTTCACCATGCGCACAAAGCCCTAGAGCAGCAACCGCAATCAGCAGATGCTTATGTTCGATTAGGGGATGCTTTGAACGCCCTCAAACGGGAACAAGAAGCCATCACTGCTTATTTGCAAGCGCTGCAATTGAGTCCGTTCAACGCAGATGCGAGCATTCGGTTGGTCAATATCTATATTGCGTTGCAAGAATACGTCAAGGCGCATACCTTGGTGAAGGCCCTACTGGCCAGCGATCCGACCCTTTTATACAAAGACACTTGGTGGACGCAGTGGTTATTGATCAAGAGCAAATTATGCGACTGGGCAGAATGGGATGAACTGCTTGGCCCTTTGGAGGAGGCGGGAAAAAATGACATCGTGATCAACCCATTTTTGTCCATCACACAATCGAACTCTCCGACTGTTTTAAAAAAAATTGCGTCACAATTTGCTTCAAAGAATTATCCCCCCTCACCTCATAATTACAATCCTGATCGCAATAAAGAACTTGACGATGACCGTATTGTGGTCGGCTATTTTTCTGCTGATTTCAGAAATCATCCTATTTCATTTTTAATGGCTGAACTTTTCGAATTACATGATCGGAAAAAGTTCAAAATTATTTGTTTTTCATATGGCATCGAAGACGAATTCACGCGAAAAATTAGACATGCATGCGAAGAGTTTATAGATGTATCGGGTTGGGAAGACGATGTCATAGTGGCATTGGCGCGCGAGAAAAAAATAAACATAGCCGTTGATTTGGGTGGCTATACAGTGCACTCGAAGCTGGGTATTTTTGCAAAACGGTTAGCCCCAATTCAAACCAGCTATTTGGGGTATTTAGGAACGCTGGGTGTCGACTTCATCGACTACCTTATCGCGGATGAAACTATCATTCCAACTGAAACGCAAATCAATTACACTGAAAAAATAGCCTACCTTCCGTGTTACCAAGTCAATGATTCGCGGCGAAAAATAGCCGATAAAATTTTCACGCGATCAGAGTTAGGTCTTCCAAAACATGGCGTCGTTTTTTGTTGTTTCAACAACACCTTCAAGTTCAACCCCGGCACATTCAATCTATGGATGCGGATTTTGATCGGTGTACCTCAAAGCACTATGTTTTTGTACGCTGAAAACGATATTGTAGAAAATAATTTGCGAGCGCAAGCCAAATTGCTCGGCGTGAATCCCGCCCGATTGGTGTTTGGGAAAAGGATCTCAGTACCTGAATACCTGGCAAGGTACAAAGTTGCTGATTTGTTTTTAGATACCTTTCCGTTCAACGCCGGCACAACAGCCAGTGATGCGCTTTGGGCGGGCGTGCCTGTATTAACTCGGACCGGCGATGTATTTGCGAGCCGAGTGGCGTGCAGTTTGCTGAACGCCATGGGCTTGCAAGAGTTGATTACTGACAATGCAGAAGATTACGTCCTCAAGGCGATTGAATTGGGAAATCATCCGAGTAAGTTAGCTGAGATAAAAGCAAAATTAGCTCACAATATTCCAACATCAGATTTATTCAACACCTACAAATTTGCTCGATCCATAGAAGCTTTATTTGCGAAAATGCATGAACGTCATTTGTCTGGTTTGAACCCGGATGTGATCAAGGTTTAAAGTCAGCTTTTCCACTTATCAATGTAAGCTTGATAGCCGATTTTCCACGCATCACTTTGATAGTTCCCACCACTTTGGTGAACCAGCGAAATGGGCCAGGTCCCCATCTTCAAACCCTTTAGCTCTGCTTGTCTGCACAAGTCCATATCGTAAAAATGGAATTTGAATCGTTCATCGAAGCGCAAGGCATGCCGATGCATTACCTCACTGTCAGCCATCAATAACATGCCGTCCAACAGCTTGACCTCTTGACCAGGTTGGCCATAAATATTGAGTTGATTTGGCGGATAACTTGACCCATGACCCACGACGCCTGACAGATTTTCCAGATCCTCAATATTGCGTTCAGCATCCTTGAAAACCCAGCTTGATTGGTGAGGCAGTCGGCGCCTGTTGCCCGTGATGCCTACAACGTCAAAGGACTGAATGGCATTGAAAATATCATTCACCCAGTAGTACCCTAGGAAAAGCAAATCGTCATGAGCAAAGACCAAAATTGCGGGGTCGTTTGCAGCTAAGGCAATCTCTTTGTTGTAGATGTGTGACAGACCTTCTGAGTTATCCGGATACAACTTCAGTTCAAGAAAAGGAACTTTGAAGACATTAAGGGATTGACCTGTCAGCGTTTTTTGATGGAAGGAGGACGCAGACTCCCTGGTCGCAACAATGAAGCGGATCTTTTTCATGTGGATAATCTGATCTGAATTTGAATGAGAGCAAAAGATGGCAGCAGAAAATTACTATGGCAATGTCAATCCTACTCTTTTAGAGGTCGTTGACCCCCAAGCCAAAAAAGTTTGCGAGTTTGGTTGCGGTGCTGGCGCGTTTGCGCATGCCGTCAAACAACGTTGTGCAGGTGTCCATTACGTTGGCATTGAATTGATGCCGGATCAGTTGGCCTTGGCGCAAGCCGTTCTGGACATTGGTTTGGTTCGGAATTTGGATTTGATTGAAAATTGGACAGATGACCGCGAGCTCAGCGCTGCACTCCCCATCAATCATTTTGATCACGTTATTTTTGGCGATGTGCTGGAGCACTTGGATGACCCGTGGCGAGTGCTAAGCCAAGCGACTGCGCGTTTGACTGAAAACGGCACGGCTCTGGTGTGTATGCCCAACGTTCAGCACTGGAGCGTGATGGCGCAGCTCATCATGGGCAGTTGGCCGCAGGCTGAAAGCGGCCTTTTTGACAAAACACATCGGCGATGGTTCACCCTTTCAGATATGGTGAAGTTGATGGAGGGTGCGGGCTTGAAGGTCACCCAAATAGTGCCGCGTATTTTCTCTCCGGAACGCGGCGCCCCCTTGATTGCAGCGATGGAAAAGGCGACTCAATTGTTAGGCATAAACCATCAAAAATTCGCGCAACTCAGCATGCCGTTGCAATATGTGTTGGTAGGAAGCAGGGTCAATTAAGCTTGCTTATGGCTGCCATCAATTCGCCATTCTTTGTGCTGAATGTATTGAAAGGGTGCTAAGCCAACCTGAGCGATCTGAGCCCCATGCTGCTCCACCCATTTGGATGTGGCGATTTCGGCCGCGATGCATTCTTCTTTGTTCCGCCCAATCGGAAAAGCTTTTATTTTCTCCAGCGTGTCACGCCTGAAGGCCCAGACCAATGCCCGCAAATGTGCTCCAGTGGTCCCGGGTGAGATGCCCCAGTTTTGCAGGCATGCAAGATAAAAGGCTGTTCGCATCATTGCTGGCGACCCTGGCGTGATGTGCACGGGGTAGTTCAATCCGCTGGAAGCTATCTCGGCCCACGGGCGGTTCCATTGCGGGTTCTGGCTTTCGCCGAGCATGCCAATTTCAGGTGCCTTCAAGCGGTCTTCGTAGATTGCCAGAAAGTCGTTGTCGACGATGCGGCATTCGTCTTGCAGAAAAATATAGTGATCAAAGTCAGGGCGCTGCTGAAGGGCCTCGTTCCAACCGCCGATGTTCATGCCCGTGTTGGCTCTGCGCAAGCAAGGTGTTGGCGTGCCGGACAAAAATTCGGCTGGTCCTTTGTGATTGTCGTCATTGATCACGACCAGTATGTTGGCCGCTAAAGGTTCAAGCTGGTTCAACAATAGTTGTAAATCCTCTTTGCCGCGGGCGTTGTAATGGGACACCACGACCAACGTGTTTTTTCCACATTGACTCATGGCGCAATGGATGTCAGCAGGTCAAGCCATTGCTTACCGAGCGCTTGAAATGCATAGTGCGGTAGCACTTCATCCTGGGCTTTTTGGACGCGCTCATGCCAGAGCGTCGGGGCCTCCAGCATGTCAGCAAACTCGGGTGACCTGAGGTCGCCAAAGCTGTCTTTGAAGGGCAGATATGAATCGACCTTGTCGGCGCAGGTAGGCAGACCCAAGGCCAGTGCCGTGAGCAAACGGTTGGAGCTGACGCCCGCTTTCTTGTGGTTGTCGATCCCCACAGGAATGATGCACATATGGCATTTCAGCGCTGTGTTGACCATGGCTTGGGGGGACCATAAACCGGTCGCCAATTGCAAGTGTGCGAGGGCCTGCGATGACTTGATCTGTTGAACGCCGCTGGCGTTGGTCAAAATGTGCAGCTTGAGCGGTTTGTCTATGGACGGTAGAAAGTCAATCAGCGCAGGCAAGTTGGTGGTGTGCCCGAACCACAAAACTTGCAGCGGATGGGGTTTATCTTTCGGCTTGATGATCGGGCATTCAATGGCGTCGGCAATCACATGAATCGGCCCTGGGTAAACCTTGGCCAAGCGCTCTTTCAACAAGGTGGAAGCGCAAACTGCCCCATCGGTGTGATGTAAAGCTTGCAAATAAAAAGCTGACATGGATGACGGAGAAGAAATATGGTCATCTGTAAAGTCCAGAACCACTTTGCCTTGAAAGGCCTGAATTTCTCCAAGCCATTGGGCTTGACGTTGCGTCAAATCGCCCACACCAATTTTGCCAATGACGCACACCTGCGCTTGAGCCGGTATGCGGGGGCCAGCGGTGAGCAACGCATCTTTGGGCAAAGCGCTGAGTAAGGCGCCGGCGCGCAAACGCAAGCTTGCCAACTGTGTGATGTAAAGCGCGTGGATGTTCTCAAAGTGCTGGGGCGCAAGCCAATGGATGTGCATGGTGTCAGGTTTGTCTGCGTTTGATACGTTGCATCGGTTTGTCGATCAAGACCACAACGGCCCAACACAAAAGCAGGGTCCCTACAAAAGATGCCATGAAAAAAGAAAAGGAGCGTTGTTGTTTAAATAAACCAAAGAGCGCCACGCCAACCGTGGTATGGAACAAATAGACGGGGTATGACAGATCGCCCAGCCATTTGTCAAATACCGAGGGATTACGGTCGACAAATGAGATCAACACCCAAGCGGTCAGAATCAAAGAAACATACAGCCCGAGGGTCCATGGCCAAATACCCCAAAACAACCAGACTGTGCAGTGCGTTAACCATGCAAGGGTACTTACAATGGGAGAGGCTAGCTTTTCAAGCTGGGGCTTGTAATGGCAAACCAATGAGCCCACACCAAAGGCCATGAAGCATGTCAAAAATCCTGAGTAGCGAAGCCCAAATTGCTCAGGCGTCAGTCCCAACTGCCAGTTGAGGATGCCGCTCAAAATCAGGCCAAGCAAGGCTGCCGAAGGTGCTGCCGCCATGACCGGAATCAGCAAGTAAACCCCGACTTCTACACTGAGTGCACTGGACACGGGCACAAGCAGACGGCTGCTGCCCCAGAATGAGAACAGGGTCAGGTTGGTTAACCAGTCTCGCCAATGGGATGGCAATATAAACTCAGGATTGATGTCGGCGGGTTGCACGCCCATGTCCGGCAGCAAAGTCAATGCCAGATAGCCTAAAAAGCATGCCAATCCGTACGCCGGGTAGATGCGCAGGAACCGGTTGATGGCATAGTCCTTCAAGCCGGATAGGCTCCAACCGTATTTGTGCTTGACCACATACGTCATCAAATAACCACTGATCAAGAAGAAGCCCCAAACGGCATAAGCGGCTGGCCCATGGATCATGTCTGCCCATAAATGAGAAATAACCACCAAAAAGGCCAAGAAAAATCGCCAAGTGCCTAAGCTCATCTGTGTCCTTTGTTTTTCTTTTGATTGTAAAAGAGAGCGAACTCTTATGTCTTCCAAGTGTGTTGAGGGAACAGTCTGAGAGTAGACGCTGGCATAAAAAAATGCAAAAATGATACAAACATTAATTTTGAGGATCCTTCATGATCATTGTGAATAAAAATGGCGCAAATTTGAGTTCGGTTTTTGTCGACTCGGCAGGTCCCGATACCAACGCACCTAATGGAGCGGTCTTTGAGAAGACTTTGCAAGAATTGGTACATGCGCAATCTGGACAGGCCGTTGACTCTACTGTGCCGGCTGCGGCCCAAAGTGATTGGCAAAATACGCTGACGCAAGAAAAGCTGATCCAAGAACAGTTGGCTTTGGCTAGCAAGCCCGCATTTGTGCTGACCGCCCCAGGCGATGTTTCTCTTGGTAACAACGATCCGGTACTTGTTGCGCCTTCTTCTCAGACTGATGCTGTGGCTCAACCTGCAGCAGCAATTGATCCTGTTTTGCGCAACATCATTGCCTGGCGCCAAGAGCAAATCGATCCGATGCTTCACGTTCGGGTAGGAGACACTTGGGCTAAACAAGGCATAGAAGATCCTTTCAATGAGCCGCACTTGATCAGTCAGGCGCAAGAAATTCTGGAAACGGCACAACGCCGTTTGGACATGAATCCCGGCACCAAAGCCCCATGGGAAGGCGATTGGCAATCAGTCCTGGCCAAAGACCGCGCCACAGAAGCTCAACGTATTGCGGTGTTGGTCGAAGGTGCAAAGAACAGCAATTTTGTTATAGGCGGCTAAGCCTGAAGCCTTGGCTACGCGGTACTACTTCGTCAACACAAACACACCCATACCGCCCCCTAGATGTCCAAAGGGTATTGAAGCGTAGTAGTCAATGGCGGCATCCTGAAAGCCTTGATCCTGAACGGCGCTGAGCAGGTCCCAACCAAAATCTGTGAAAACCAAAGAGCCTTCTTGTGAAACCGGATTGCCATGGTATTGAGCAGGTAGCAGATGTTCAATGTTTCCATCTTTTAATTGGGCTCGCACCACGGAGCTTTGGCTGTTGCTGTGAAACGGAATAGTTGCAAGCAGAGTCCCGGCAGGTTTGAGCACGCGGCTGCATTCGGCCAAGGCGTTCAGGTAGTTGGGCACATGCTCAAAAACATCATTGCTCACAATCAAATCCAAGGACCCCGACGCAAAACTCATGTTCTCTATGTCTTCGTGCCGAATGCCTTGTATGACGCTCCCACTGGCATAGCCTGGCCCAAAGTATTCGCTGCCAGTCAGGGAATGTTCTGCGCAATGGTTTTGTGCCCAACCGAAGATGGGCGTGACTTGCTCCATCAGGTAGATGGATTGTTGCGCTTTGCCTTGGAGCGATTGTTTGATCAAAGTGGCCACCAGCCTTTGGCGGTTGTTCATTTGGCATGTCGGGCATACCATCCGCTCACGCCAATTGGGCCTCTGTTGCTCCCTCTCTTTGAACCCACCCCATTCCAGATCGACTAAAAAATGGGTTTCAAGATCGCAACACAAGCAATAACCCGCGACTTCAAAAGTATGGGACGCAGCTGCTTCTAATAATTGAGCCTCGAACGCCATCGTCGCCTGATGCTCCTCATGAGCCCAGATCCTTTCAAGATCCTCAAGGCACCGGGCTTGCCCGAAAGGCAAGAGCCGATGATGCTTTTCGTGATGCATAGGCTTTCCTTCAGTGTGTTGGGGTGGTGTGTCGATCTGTGCGGGTTAGGTTGAAGGGGTGGATTCCCGACGCGTTATGTCGTCCCCGACTGGATCGGGGATCCAACTCACCCCATGAACCCCAAATTCGTCGGATAGTCAGGCCGTCCCGCCGCAACGCCAAAGTTTTTCAAGTTGGGCAGCAGGGTGCCCATTTCGCTGTCGGCCACGCCGAACCATTTGGCCAAGGTGGCGGCGTATTGGTCAACGGCTGTGCTGGGCAGCAGGCGGCCTTGGCCGACGTGCCATTGGTCATCGGGCGCCGCAGTGTCGCTGACGCTGACCGGTGGCGCCGAGCCATAAAACGCTGCACCCTTTACGGCGCCGCCGACCATCAGGTGGTGCGAGCCCCAGCCGTGGTCGGAGCCGTCGCCATTCGAGGCCAAAGTGCGGCCAAAGTCCGATGCGGTAAAGGCCGTGACGTTGTTCGCCACACCCAGCTCCACCGTGGCTTGGTAAAAAGCCGTCATGGCTTCGTCGACTTGCTGCAGCAAGGGGCCGTGTTTGGTGTTGAGGTAATCGTGCAGGTCAAAGCCGCCCAGCGAGACCATGAACACCTGCCGCTTGGCGCCCAAGGTGCTGCGTGCCCCAATGAGTTGCGCCACCATTTTGAGCTGGCTGGCCAAAGAATTACCGTTCGGAAATGGGGTGTTCAACTTCACGGTGGACAGGCCTTGGGCCACCTTGGCTTGCGCAGTCATGCCGCGTTTCATGACGATGTTGTATTCGTTCTCCAGCACATGCTTGCGGGGTTGTTGCAGCATGGTGGCAAACGCAGTTTTGATTTCTGTTTGGTAGAAAAAGTTGTCAGTCAGGTTGCGCACTGCAATGGCACCGCTGGTGCTGCATTGGTACTGCAGCGCCGAGTCGCCTGACAGCATCACGTTGTTGCCGGTGAGCGAAATGCAAGTAAACAGCGAGTCGCTGTTGTTGTTCAAAGACACGTCGCCCATTTTGCCGCCCCAGCCGATGGTAGAACCCTCAGGCGATGAAGATTGCCACACAGACTGTTGGTCATTATGAGAAAACAATTTGGGCGGCAAGGGGTATTTGACCCGGTCGCTGGTGTTGTACTGCGCGCGGGTCAAGGGCACGATCAAGGGGCCCACGTTCAATTGCACGGCGGCTTTGCCTGTGTTGAATAAATTGGCCAGTCCCTTCATGGACGGGTGGAGTGCGTATTGGCGTCCGCCTGGCAGGGGCGTGGTGGGTTTGAGCGCCGTGGCCGCCAAGGCCGCTTTGTCCAGCACCATGCCATTGGTATCGCCCGAGCCCGCCGCACGTATGGCGGCGTATTTGGCGTAGCTCGCGTCGTCATAGTTCACCACGGTGTTGGCAAAGTCGTTGCCACCAAAAAAGAACACGCAGACCAGTGCTTTGTAATCGGTGGCGCTAAAGGCGGCAGCCTCGCCCATTGCCGTCATGTTCAGCAGCCAGGGCGCGGCCAGGCCGGTGAGGGCGGTTTGACCAGTGCGCCGCAAAAAATCGCGGCGGGAATTGCCACCAAGAGTGTCGCCGTGTGTGGGGTCGCTGTGTGGGGTGTCCATGGCGAGGTCCTTATTTTTGAACGAGGTATTCAGAGCAGCACATCACAAACATGATCGCCTTGGCCACATAGCTGCGTTTGGCGTTGTCCGAGCTGCCGCTGTTGGTGCCGTCAAAGCTCATGGCGCTGACCATCATGCTCACCGTCTCAGGTGACAACTGACCTGCGCACAACAGCAGATTGAGCCGGTTGATCAAGCCTGAGGGGTTGCCCACCAAGGCCAGTTCGGCGCTGTAGTCGGGCACGATGTCAGGCCCATCGGTGGGTGTAGCAGTGTCTGGTGATGTGATCAATTCTGGCGCGCGGACATACATGCCATTGACCAGAAAGTTAGCCAGGTAATTGACGTACGACGCGGTGGTGCTTTCATCGACCAATTGAAATTCTGGCGCCGTGGCTTTGCTGAAGGCCATGGCCGTAGAAGGTGGCACATACCCAGGCCTGAAAAAGTTGAAAACCGAAGGCGCTTGCAGCGGGCTTTGGCCCAAAGCATCCACAGCGGAGTAATTGGGGTTACCGATCTTCCAAGTGCCTTTGATTGAAGTGGCTTTGAAGGTGCGAGCCCATTGGGCAGTGCGCACCATGGGCTCACGCAACTTGCCAAAGGTGGTAGACGTTAGTCCGGCGGCATTAGTGGCTTCTGTGTCCAGCAAGATGGCTTTGAATACGGCCGCCAAGTCGCCGCGCACACCCTTGCCATTGTTGTTAAAAATGGTGGCCACCCGCGCCACATAGGCAGGCGACGGGTCAGAGCACACCAGCCGCTGGATCATTTGCCGGCCAAAAAACGGCCCCACGTTCGGGTGGTTGAAGAGCGTATCCAGTGCAATTTTGAGGGCCGCTTTGCCATCCGTACCTGCGGGGACCGTCGCGCCTAAAAAGTCAGCCCGCAGGGTGGAGTGGCGGCTGGGGTTGAGCACCATGGGTCTGCGGGTGTAGCCCACGTTGCGCAGTGTGTAGGTCGGGGCTATCGCGCTTTGAGAGGTGCCTTCAGAATTGTCGGACTCGTAACCCGTGAACACCCGCGCCAGATTAGATACATCCGACTGGGTAAAGGTTTCGATCGGTTGGCCATTGGCGCCGAGCTTGGGTGTGCCGTCCAGGTTGAGTTGCAGCAGGCCGATGGTAAAAAGTTGCATCACCTCGCGGGCATAGTTTTCGTCCGGCAGACGGCCACTTTTGACATCTTCTTTTTGGTTGCCCAAGGTGTTCAGATACTCGCCCATGGCGATGTTCAGGGTAATGTCTTCCAGCAGAGTGCGGAAGTTGCCGAACGCGTTTTTGCACAGCACATCCCAATACGCGCCCATGGCGAACATGGGCCAACTGATGGTGCCCACGCCCGCACCACTGACCACAAAAAATTCAGACAAAGCCAGCGCTGCACGCCTGCGCACGCCATCTGGCGCTGCCATGATTTGGTACCAGGCCATGTAATTGGACTGGAACTCCATCTCGTAGAACTTGTTTTTGTCGATCACGCCATAGCCGCGTTGCATCAACCAGTCATAACCGCCCGTGCTCGAATTGAGCGCCATTTGTGCATCGAGCCAAGCGGCGGCGCCTTGGGACTTGACGGCTGCAATCTCGGCCTCTGACGAAGAAAACTGTGCGTGTTGCAAAAAACGAGCGGCCTCGTAACTGGCGAGTAAATTGGCATCGGGTAAAACGGGTGGGGTTGGCGTGGTTGCGCTGCTGGTCGCGCTGCCAGTTCCCGAAGTGCCGCCACCACCACAGGCTTCTAGCAGGGCCGCTGCCCCCAGAACAGCTGCACCTGTGCGGGGTGCCGTATCGCTTTCGATCTCGATCTCGGTTTCGGTCTCGTTCATGCCATGTCTCCGTTAGGCAAACTCGGGTTACCATCTTGCCATGAGTTTGTGTGTATTGCATGTCGGCAAGTATTTCCCCCCCGCAAGGGGTGGTATGGAGTCGTTTCTGGCTGATTTGATCCAGGAACAACGGGCGCAAGGCATAGATGCGCATGCCTTGGTCCATGGCGACCCTTTGCCCGAAGACCC